>Ga0213870_1000127_pt1 | contig 38719 bp, 34 predicted proteins | sample WICALVC2017_Meta_FD_160119 | JGI IMG/M metagenome (GOLD analysis project Ga0213870, IMG submission 160119) | Freshwater microbial communities from subterranean cave lake in Wind Cave National Park, South Dakota, United States - WICALVC2017 | ecosystem: Environmental > Aquatic > Deep subsurface >...
TTCCTTCTAAGCCTGCCCCTGCTTTGGGATGTGAGTCTCTATTTTAGTCAGGGACTCAACGGTCATTCATCAGAAAACTTTGTTGTTCCGGCGGGGAGACCAACTTTTATAGGACGGGTGGGTCAGGCGCTGCAGCTGATTGTTTCGCCCTCTCTTTTTTTGGAAGTAGGACAGCGCGCGGGGAGCGGCGGGTTTATCTTTCCCTACCTTGGCACTTTTATCCTTCTTCTTTCTCTTTGCGCCTTCAGTTTTCGGAAAAAAAACAATCACACCCCGTTCATTATATTTCTGGGGTGCGTACTGCTTTTTTTTATCGGCATTTTGATGGGCCTGCCGCCGTTGGCTTGGTTGGAAAAACTGCCGATCTTAAACAAGATTATTTTTTTTAGGTACAACGCTCTTTTTTATCTGGCTCTGGCCGGCTTGGCGGCGATCGGATTTGACAACCTCAGGGAACAAAATGTTTCCTTGAAAAAATTTTGGTTAATCATTACAGCCCTTTTGATTTTTTTGGGGGGGTTTTTAGCTTTATCTCCGACGTTTAGAGATATGTACCTACTCAAGTTTACCCCAAGCAGCTTTGAGAAAATCCACACCGAACTCCCTAAATTCCCTCGTCTTCTTCAAACTGCCATTGTCTGGATGATTTATAAACCCCATCTCTACGCCCTCTTCATTTTCGGTCTCACCCTGGCCTGGGCCGGCCTCTTTCTCTTTTTGTGGCGCAAAGGAAACTACAACCTGATTGTTTTTTTCCTGATTCTGGAATTGATTATCTATATTCCTAAAATCCGCGATGGCCTTCACTCTTTTAATCCCTACCGCGAACCACCCTTTGTTGCTTTTCTCAAATCTCGTCCGGACATTACCCGCTATCGCATCTTTGCCACAGGGCTCACTCTGGCGCCCCAGGTCTCTACCGTCTATGGTCTTAAAGATATGAGGACGCTGGACGGCGTCCAGCTCCACTCCTATCTGAAATTTATCAGGCCGCTTTTTGAAAGCGGGTTTTTGGAAGGACCATTTATCAATACTTGGTATAACGCACCAGTCCCTGAACCGCCCCAGAAGCAAGCCGATCTCCTCGTAAGAGAAGACCTCCACGCTCTTTTTAATCTGGCGAGCGTCAAATACATCATCTCCGAAGCCCCCTTGCCCCAAGATGCTCCCTATGCCCTGATCTACGATCAAGAAGTCAAAATCTATGAAAACCAAGAGGTTCGCCCCCTGGCTTATTTAGAGCTTCCCGATGGTAAGATTGACAGGGAAGTGACAATTATAGAACAAGGAGCCAATCTTGTCCGTTTGCAGACAGAGACTGACCGAGGGGGCCTGCTGGTTTTTGGCGAGGCCAATTATCCCGGCTGGCGGGCCACCGTTGACGGTGAAGAACAACCACTCCTTACTGTTCACGAACTGTTCCGGGGCATTCGTCTCACCCCCGGCCCCCACAACATCGTTTTCAGCTACTGGCCCTTTACCCTGGATACTTTGAGAGCTATTTCAAGATTGGGGAGGGAGTAAAATATAATTTAATAATGACTCAAGGAACTAAAGCGGCTCTTTTTATTGCTTTTTTGGTCATCATTGTTTTCTTTCCGATAGTGCTCAATCGGCAAACTTTTTTTTCAGCCATTCCCGGATTGGCCTTAAACGATGGGCCTTATGGATTCTCCGGGGTACGAACGCCTTGGACACTTGATCCAGCGGTCTATATGTGGTTAGAAGTGCCGCAGACAATGTATTGGTTTCGTGAGTTAAGAGAGGGTCATTTTCCTTTTTGGAATCCGTTTCAGGGACTGGGCCAACCACTCTCCGGAACGCTTTTCAGCGGCATTTACAATCCCTTTAAATTTACCCTTTTTGTTTTATTTCCATATCTGAAGACATTTGATTTTTATATTCTTTTGAGAATTTTTATTGCCGGCTTTGGGACCCACCTCTATCTCAAGAAAATAAATCTTTCCCGGCAATCAGCCCTCTTAGGCGCCATCGCTTATATGTTTTCCGGATATTTTATTCAGTGGATTACTCATTGGAGTTTAACGGTTGATATGATGATTCCCTATATCCTTTTTTTTATTGAAGAGGTTTTGACGAATCAAAATGTAAAAAACACCCTTTTTCTGGGAGCAGTTTTGGGAATCGCTGTGCTGGGCGGTAATCCCGAGGCCGTTATTGTTGTTATCCTCTTCTCTCTTCTTTATTTTTTATTTCGGCAAAAAATAAAAAGGTTTACCCCCGCCGCTCTTATTGCTTTCCTTTTGTCAATCGGCATCGCTTTTCTTATCAGTCTGCCGTTCCTTTGGGATACCGGCCTGTTTTTCAGTCAGGGGAGTTATTCTCACAGCAGGCAGATTCAACAATTGCCGATAAAGAATTTTGAGCAAACTTCCTTCAATGAACGATTTAACCGAACGCTACAGTTGTTAGCGCCCCCCTCTTCTTTTTTAGAAGTGGCTCGTTTTGGCGGTCTGTATCAAAACAATCATTTTGTCTTACCTTATCTTGGCATTTTTGTTTTGCTCCTAATTATCGCCGCTTTTAGTTTTTGGAAGAGGACCGATCATCACGCCTTTCTTTTATTTTTTGGGGGAGTCATTGTCTTTTTCATAGCCAAGTGGTTAGAAATACCGTTAGTTGAATGGGTAAGCGCCCTCCCGATTCTTAATCAGGTTATTTTTTTGAAATATAGCAGCCCATTTTATTTTTCAGCAGCGATTTTGGCCGCCATTGGGTTTGAAAATATAAAAAATGAAAACCTGTCTCTTAAAAAATTGCTCTCTATCGCACTTACGCTATTATTTGTTTTTGTTTTGACATTCGTTTTTTCTTCTTCGTTCCGCCATCTCTATAAGCTCAATTTTTTAGAACTGAATCCGGCGAATTGGGAAAGAATTAATCAGGAACTGGTAAAGCTGCCGCCGCCGCTCTCAAAAGCTGTGCGGTGGTTGATAAACGATCCTTATTTATATGCCAAGGCCCTGTTTGGGTTCACTCTGGCCCTATTTTTTGTTTTTGGCTGGCTGTGGTGGCGGAAGAAATACATTCTTATTTTGTTTTTTTTAGTTTTGGAATTATTTATTTATATCCCCAAAATAAGAGACGGCGGTTTCACCAGTTTTAATCCTTATAAAGAGCCCCCCTTTATTGTCTATTTAAAATCCCTGACCGACATTGATAATTATCGGATTATTGCCACCGGTGAAACCCTATTGCCCCAGGTGGCTACCGTTTACGGATTGCGTGATTTCAGGACTTTTGACGGGGTAATGCTCTGGTCATACGTTCATTATGTACAGCCGTTTTTAAAGGAGGAGAGCTACCTAAGGATGCTTCAATGTTCTTGTTTGAGGTTGGGCGCCGAAGAGATAAAACCGGAGTTGCTATCATCCTTGGGTCTGGCCAGCGTTAAATACATTATTTCCGAAAAGGGCTTGAGCAGTTCGTTGTCCCTTAAATTGATCTATGACAGAGAAGTAAAAATTTATGAAAATCCAGGCGCGCTCCCCATTGTCTACCTCAAATACCGCGACCGGGAAACCATCGGCCCCGCCGCCATTTTAAATTATGAACCCAATCAAGTGAAAATCAAAGTGAAAGCCATTGAGGACGGCATTTTGGTTTTTAATGAAACGGTCTATCCCGGTTGGCGCGTTTTTGTTGATGGCGGAGAAAAAGAGTTAGCGGTTCTAAATGGCGTTTTTCGGGCAGTTCATCTCCAAAGAGGTGAACATGAGGTGGTTTTCCGCTATCAACCTCTGTTTACCCGAGAGACGTTCTCGGCTCTTTGGCGGCGGGGTAGAGAAGAATGAAGCTAGCTTTGACAACGTTGGTAGTCAATGATATATTGGTTCTACTAAAATAAGACCTATGACGGCATTGGTCACTGGCGGGGCGGGATTTATAGGTTCTCATTTGGTGGAACGGCTGCTCCGTGAGGGGCATAAGGTGGTTGTTGTTGATAATTTCTCTACGGGCCGGGAACGCAACTTGGAGGCGGTTAAAAATCACCCCCGCCTCAAGATTTATAAAATAGATATTGCCGATTTCGAGGCGATCTCGAAACTCATGAAGAACGTCAAGCGGGTTTTTCATTTGGCGGCGTTGAGCACGCTGGTTTCCTCCATCGAAAAACCCCTTGATTATTTTAGAAGTAATGTGTTAGGGACGGCCTCCGTGCTCGAAGCGGCAAGGGTCGGGGGAATAAAAAGATTTATTTATGCGGCCTCAAGCAGTTGTTATGGAATTCCTGACCAGTATCCAACCAAAGAAACAGCCGAGATCAAAACAGAATATCCTTATGCTGAGACTAAATACCTAGGAGAACGGCTGGCGCTGCATTACTCTAATGTTTACCAAATACCCGTTGTTTCGTTGCGTTTGTTTAACGTCTATGGGCGGCGGGTAAGGAGCGATTCCGCCTATGGCGCTGCCTTAGGTATTTTTATGTCCCAGAAGATAAACAATAGGCCCCTCACCATTGTTGGTGACGGCGAACAAAAACGTGATTTTGTATTTGTTATTGATGCGGTCGATGCTTTCATCAGGGCGGCCCAATCAACTTACGGGGGAGAGATTTTTAACGTTGGTTCGGGCAATCCCCAAAGCGTCAATAGTATGGTTAAACTGATTGCTTCAGAAAAAAAGGCAGTTTACGTACCGCGGCGCCCGGGCGAACCAGACCAAACATGGGCGGATGTTACCAAGATTAAGGCGATGTTGGGTTGGCGACCAACCGTTTCTTTTAAGAAAGGCGTCAGAATGGTATTGGCCCATGCCGCGGATTGGAAAAATGCTCCCCTCTGGACCAAGTCGACGATTGAAGAGGCGACCCGAAACTGGTTTAAATATCTTTCTAGAAAATGAGACTAAATCTGAAGATTAAATCAATGAAAGAGCTGGTCGCTATTGCAAGGAAGCTTCAGGGTCAAGGCAAGAAAGTAGTTCAATGTCACGGGACATTTGATTTGATGCACCCCGGTCACATCGAACACCTTCAACTCGCCAAAAATCAGGGGGATATTTTAATTGTGAGCGTTACAGCCGATCACTTGATAAGAAAAGGGCCGGGACATCCCGTTTTTCCTCAGGTTCTCCGGCTACAGAGTGTGGCGGCGCTGGAATGCGTTGATTATGTGTTGCTTGATGAATTGGGCGAGGGGCCGGCGCTGATTCGCTTAATCAAACCCGATGTATTTGCTAAAGGGCCAGATTACGTTGCCGCCCTCGGCGTGGCGGGGAGCCACACTGATCTGGAGAGGCGGGCCGTAGAGGCGGGGGGAGGCAGTTTTCATATAACCGGCTCAAGGACAGTCTTCAGCTCCACCAAGTTTATTAATCAGTATTTTAATCTTTTCTCCGAAGAGGCGGCCAAATTTTTGAACGTCTTTAGAAAAAATCATTCCTGGGAAGAAATCGATCGCTGGCTTAAGGCGCTGGCTCATAAGAGGATATTGGTTATCGGCGATGCCATTATTGACGAATATCATTATTGCAAGCCACTGGGCATGTCAGCCAAGGAAAATTTGATTTCAGTTAATTACGATGAGGAAGAAAGTTTTGTTGGGGGAGCCGTGGCGACCGCCAATCATATAGCCGGGTTTTGCGAGGAGGAGGTGGGCCTCTTCAGTCTTCTGGGCCGAGGTGATTCAAGAGCCGACTTTATTCGTCGCCATTTACAAAAAAACATTAAGCCATTCTTTGTCTATCGGGATGACGGGCCAACGGTGGTCATCCGCCGCTATTTGGAGAGCGTATTTCTTAAAAAATATTTTCAATTGTATTTCCACAATCCTTTTGTTTCAGAAAAACTTGATAAACAGATTGCCCGCGTTCTCCGGCCGCTTTTAAAAATATACGATATTGTGGTGGTCAATGATTTCGGACTCGGCTTTCTGGGGAAACATTCGATTGCTCTTATTTCTCAATACGGAAAATACGTTGCCGTTAATACCCAAACCAATAGTTCTAATCGCGGCTATAATCTAATTACTAAATATCCCCGCGTTGATTATGTGTGTATTGATGAGCCCGAGATTCGACTGGCAACACACAGTCGTCATGATCCCATCCCGGCCCTGATTAAGGAGTTTGCTCCTCGCTTAGGGTGCGCTGCCTTTACGGTGACACTGGGTCACGAGGGATCGCTTGGTTATGACACGGCCCAAGATGTTTTTTATAGAACGCCTGTTTTTTCCGGCAAGGTCGTTGACCGGGTGGGCGCCGGCGATGCTTATTTTTCTATTACCGCTCCCCTCGTGGCGATCGGGGCGCCTATGGACATCGTCGGTTTTTTAGGAAACATCATGGGCGCCATTGCCGTGACGATTGTCGGGAACAAACGTTCGATTGATTACCGGGAACTCTCCAAGGCGGCAAGTGGTCTGCTTAAATGAGCGCGGCGAAACTTAATTCACTCACCGTGATTATTCCGGCCTACAATGAAGCCCGAGCATTGGCCGCTGTTGTTAATAATGTTGTCTTGGGACTGAGGCCGGTTTCTGATTATGAGATTCTCATTATCAATGACGCGAGCACCGATAACACCGGCGCGATTGCCGACCACCTGGCTTCCCAAAATCAACGTATCCGTGTTATTCATAATCCGCGCAATATGAATCTGGGATTTAATTTCAGGAAAGGCCTGGAACTGGCGCGGATGCAGTTTGTTTGTTTGATTCCCGGCGATGATGAAGTCAGTCAAGAATCGATCGCGGCGATTATTGGCGCTACCGGCGCGGCCGATTTGGTATTGGCTTATCACGCCAATTCTGAGATGCGACATCCCTTGCGCCGGCTCATCTCAAGAACGTTTGTCAGGATTCTTAATTTTTTGTTTGGGCTTAACATCCGCTATTATAACGGCCCGGCCATTTTTGATGTGGCGGCGGCGCGGACCGTCTCGCTCACCACCTTTGGTTTCGCCTATATGGCAGAAATGGCAGTGACGCTCCTCAAACGCGGTCACTCCTATAAAGAAATTCCGATGACAATCAAACAAAATGAGAAAGGAATTAACTGGCGAGTTTTCCGGCCCAAGAATGTGCTGGGCGTAATGAAAACCTTATTTTCTTTGTGGTGGCGGGCCAAAAGGGGCAAGCTCTAATTAATAATGGAACTCAAAGGCAAAATTAGCATTATCACTGGCGGCTCTCAGGGCATTGGTCGTTCCGTGGCCGAACGGTTTCTTGAAGAGGGCGCCGCTGTCATTATTGTTGCTCGCACTGAATCCGACCTGAAGAGAGCCAAGACCGAAATAGGCGATCAGGGTCGTCTGGAGATATTTACGGGCGATATTTCGGAAGAACGATTGGCGCCGGCGTTAATGAATTTTTGTCTGGAAACTTTTGGTAAATTAGATATTTTGGTCAACAATGCCGCTGTCATCGGTCCCCTTGGGCCGCTCTTGGAGAACGATATCAGGGAATGGCGCCGGACGCTGGAGATAAATTTATTGGGCATGGCATATCTTCTCAAGGCCGCTCTCCCTATTCTTAAAAAATCTCCCCGCGGGAAAATTATCAACTTTACGGGCGGCGGGTCGGTGTCGCCGAACTTTTCTGCCTATGGCTCGGCAAAGGCGGCTGTGATTAGATTGACTGAATCAGTTGCCGAAGAAATTAAAGATACCAACATTGATATGAATGTGATTGCGCCCGGACCAACAATAACCCGCATTGCGGAAACGATTATTAAAAGGGGACTGATAACCAAAGAGCATTTTAATGCCTCTCTGAAAAAAATCGGCGACTTAATTGTTTTTTTGGCTTCTCATCGCTCCGATGGGCTGCGGGGAAGGATGTTGAGCGCCCAGTACGATTCGATTGACACCCTTATCAATCACAAGCAGGATATTACGAATTCCGATATTTTTACTCTGCGGCGGATTTTGCCTAAAGACCGGGGCTATGACTGGCAGCAGCCCAGATAAATTTTCGGTGGTTATAGTGGGGACGGGCGCCATGGGAACGCGCTGGGCTAAGGTGATTGGCTTTCATGGGAGATGTCGGTTAGCGGCACTGGTTGATCCCGACCTCAGCAAAGCCGAAACACTGATGAAAATCATCGGTTCTTCTGTGCCGATTTTTTCTGACCTCCGGTCAGCCCTCGAGCGGCTGATGGTGGAGGCGGTGGTAATCGCCACCCCCCATGTTTTTCTTGCTCCTTTATCAGAACAGGCGCTTTCCTTAGGAAAAAACGTCCTCTGTGAAAAACCAGGAGCGATAAACGCTCGCCAGCTTAAAAAAAATTGGCAGCTGGCGCAAAAAAAACGATTGCGCTTCATGATTGCCTTTAACCATCGTTTTCATCCGGCCATCATAACCGCCAAGAAGCTGTTTGATCGAAAAGATATCGGCCCCCTCCTTTTTATTAGAGGTCGCTACGGTCATGGCGGCCGCAAGGGCTACGATCAAGAGTGGCGCGCCTCTAAAGCTTTAGGCGGCGGCGGCGAGTTACTTGATCAAGGCATTCACTTGATTGATTTGACCCGCTGGTTTATGGGTGAGCCGAAAGAGATTCGGTCTTTCCTTACCACCAATTTTTGGAAGATTAAACCTCTTGAAGACAACGCCTTTATATTGTTTAAAGGGGATAATGATGTGATTGTCCATTTACATGTAAGTTGGACGCAATGGAAAAATTTATTTTCTTGGGAGGTTTATGGAGAAAAGGGATACCTCTCTGTTGAGGGGCTGGGCGGCAAATATGGGAGGGAGAGACTTTTAATCGGAAAGCGCGGCCGCGACTTTTCTGTCAGCGAGAAGAAAATTGAATTTAGAAATCCCGCCCGGATTGACCCCGATGATTCATTATATGATCTTTGGGAAGAATTCATTTCGGCAATAGAGGAGGAACGCGATCCGGTCCCCGGTGTTTACGAAGGATGGCAGGCGCTGGCTTTAGTTGATAAAATTTACAGGCAGAGTCAACCTCAAAAAAATTTATGGAGAGCAAAAAAGTATTAGTTATCGGCGGGGCTGGTTATGTCGGCGGGATTCTGATTCCCAAGCTATTGGCTAAGGGCCATGAAGTAAGGGTGTTTGATTTGTATATGTATGGGGAGAATGTTTTTACTTCGCACAAATTCAATAATTCTTTAGTTGAAATAAAAGCCGATCTCCGTAATCCTTCGGCCTTGAGGAGGGCGCTTGAGGGAGTAGATACCGTTATTCATCTCGCTTGTATTTCCAATGATCCCAGCTTTGATCTTGATCCTCGGCTGGGCAAATCAATTAACTATGATTCTTTGGGGATTCTTCTTGATTTAATGAAGCGGCATCGAGTAAAGCGATTTATTTTCGTTTCTTCCGCGGCCGTCTACGGCGTCCAAAGCGCGGCCCAATTTATGAGGGAAGATTCAGCGCCCAATCCCCAAACTGATTATGCTAAATACAAACTGCTGGCTGAAAAATATATTAGAGAGAATGCCGATGATCTTGAATTTGTCATTATTAGATCGGCAACGGTCTGTGGTTATTCGCCCCGGATGCGCCTTGATGTTTTGGTGAATTTATTCACTGCCCAGGCCTTTAATAATCGGCTCATCGCCGTCTATAGCGGCGATAACGTCAGACCCCATATCCACATTCAAGACATTAGCGATCTCTATGTCCAACTAGTTGAGGCGGCCAAAGAGTTGGTGGCCGGTCGGGTCTTTAATGCGGGCGGGGCCAATCTTACTATCCGCGGTTTGGCAGAACTTGTTAAGGAACAGGTGGGTAAAGATGTGATGATTAAGGAGACGGTCTCGCCCGACATCCGTTCCTGCAAACTCGACCCTTCTTTGATTACTAAAACATTAGGATTCAAAGTTCGTTACTCTGTTAATCAGGCCATTGAAGAAGTCCGGGAGGCGCTGACCGGTGGTAAGATAGTTGATCCCCTTAATAACCCAATCTACTACAATCTAAAGACGGTTCAATTAGTCAATCTGAAATGAAGCGAATCGGGCTCATTGGTCAATCCCATATGGGAATCATCACTGGTCTTGGTTGGGCCTCCTTAGGTTATGAGGTGATGAACGTTGATACCGATCCGAATTTGGCCGCCGCGCTTTCTCGGGGACAGTTTCCCATCAGAGAACCCCGTCTCGAAGAATTATTTGACAAGCACCGGCATCTTATTCAATATTCTTCAGATTTTTCTCTTCTTTCCAGCTGCCCTCTCATCATTTTAACCAAAGATACTCCGACTGATGAGAATAATGGCGTCAAGCCGGAAGTTTTATTAGAGCTTATCCGGCGGGCCGCTCCTTATTTTAGGAATGACGTTGTTTTTGTTTCTATGAGTCAAGTGCCCGTGGGATTTTCCCGAACCCTGGTCTCATTGATTAGAGAAGAGCGACCGGGGCTGCCTTTTGAGTTTTATTTTTGGGTGGAGACGCTCATTTTGGGGGAGGCCGTCCAGCGCTTCCTTGAACCGGAACGGATTATTATCGGCTTAGAGAATCCGCAAAATGACATTGCTCTGAAGTTGAAAGAGTTTTTGGCTGAATTTCATTGCCCGGTGTTTAAAATGAAGTTGGAGAGCGCCGAGCTGACTAAAGCGGCTATTAATTTATATTTGGCAAACTCGGTGACTTTTGCCAATACCCTGGCCGATCTCTGTGAAGCCAGCGGCGCGGACATTGATGAAATTATTCCCGCCTTACGGCTTGATCGGCGTATTGGAAAATACGCTTACCTCCGTCCCGGTTTAGGAATAGGCGGCGGCAACATCGAGCGCGATCTGGTGATGCTCCATAATCTTTCTCCATCAAGGCCCCTCTTACTCAGCGCCCTGCTGGCCTATAATGAGAAGCGGTTTTCTTGGCTGCTCAAGAAGCTTGATGATTTAGTATTTCGAGGACGGGCCGCTCCCCATCTTTGTCTTTGGGGCCTTGCCTACAAGAAAAATACCGCTTCTCTTAAAAATTCTCCCGCTTTGCGGGCAGTGAACGCTCTTTCTTCCAGAGCAACGCTAGTCGTCTACGATCCTTTGGTGAATAACGCAACAGCTCTTCGGGACAGGGCGGCGGTGGGCAAAGATCGTTATGAGGTCCTCAAAGGAAGCGATGCCTTATTGATTATGACCGACTGGGATGAGTTTGCCTCAATCGATGTGCTCCGAGTGAAACAATTAATGAGGACCCCCCTTATTATTGATACGGTTAAGGCGCTCGCCTCTACTAAGGAAGCATTGAGAAACGCCGAGATAAAGTATTGCTCAATGGGCGAAAAGTAAGTATAATTAACTTTACTTGTGATGATAGAAAATAGTAAATGGCGCGTGCCCTACGTTTATCTTACCAAACAATTTAAGGAGCAAGAACGTTTTATTGAGAAAATCAGAGAAGTTGTCTCTCGCGGAGATTATACCTTGGGGAGGGAAGTTCAGGAGTTAGAACAAGCAATGGCTAGTAAATTGGGCGTCTCCCAGGCAATAGGCGTGGGTAATGGGACGGACGCCCTCTATCTTACGCTCAAGGCCTTGGGCATCAAAGAGGGGGACGAGGTGATTACGGCTCCCAATAGTTTCATTGCCAGCGCCGGCGCCATCGCCCTAACGGGCGCCCGGCCGGTATTTGCCGATGTTCGTGACGACTATACCATTGATCCGGCGGCGATCGAAAAAGTCATCACCTCACGAACCAAAGTAATCATCCCTGTTCATTTATGCGGCCATCCGGCTGATATGTATCCTTTCCTCGAGATTGCCCGGCGCCGTGTTTTATATGTGGTGGAAGACGCGGCTCAGGCAATAGGGACTAAATATGATGACCGTTATGCTGGCTCTTTCGGCAATGCCGGGTGTTTTAGTTTTCATCCGCAGAAGATTCTCAATGTTTGGGGAGATGGAGGAATGATTATTACGAACGATGAAGAGCTTGCCCAAAAAATCAGACTTTGGCGAAATCACGGTCTCAAGAACAGAAACGAGGCGGCCTTCTTCGCTCATAACAGTCGGTTGGATACCATCCAGGCGGCGATTGCTCATCTCCTTTTGGGTGAGTTGGAGCAAATTATTGCCGCCCGAGAGAAATACGTCGCTCTTTATGACCGATTGCTTGTTCCTTTAGAACCATTGGTTCAAATACCTAACCGGGCCTTGGCCCGGGTTCCTGTAAGGCCGATTTATACCACTTATGTTATTCAAGCCGAGCGGCGAGACGAACTTATTGATTTTTTGAAGGGGAAAGGGATTGAGGCCCTGATTCACTACCCCGTTCCTCTGCATCTCCAACCCGCCGCCCGCTATTTGGGCTACCAGCCGGGCGATTTTCCCGTCTGCGAAAGACAGGCGGCAAGAATTGTTACGTTGCCCATCCATCAGTATCTTACCGAAGCCGATATTCACTATGTCTGTGATTCAATAAGAGAATTCTACGGTGTTAAATAATTTTTATGAAACGAGCAGTTTTTCTTGATCGAGACGGGGTGGTGGTAAAAGCGGTAATCAGCAATGGTCGGCCGCGCGCTCCCTTTGGTCCCAGCGAATTTGAACTTTTACCCCAATCCTCTGAAAATCTTTTAGGCATTAAACGGTTGGGATTTTTGGCTATTTTGATCTCCAATCAGCCGGACGTCGCCTATGGCAATACAAAGGAAGAAGTTTGGTCTTCGCTCCAGAATCAAGTAGCCGCTCTCCCCTTTGATGATATTTATCTTTGTCGCCATCGACGCGAAGAGAACTGCGCCTGTAAAAAACCCAAAGGAGGATCATTCTATGCCGCGGCTAGAAAATGGGGCATTGATTTAAATCGTTCTTACATCGTTGGCGATACGGAAGCGGACATGAAAGCCGGCCGCCTTATTGGTTGCGGGGGGATTCTTATTAATATGTCATACAATCAACAAGTCAGTTCGGATTTTAGGGTAGCCGGGCTTACGGAAGCGATTCAGTTAATTGAACGATTGGAAAAAATCACCAGCCCAACTAGGACCATATCCTCCCCCAATGAACTCCGAGGAAAAATTATAGAGATGGCCGTTAAATCAGGATCGGCCCACATCGCCCCCGCTTTTTCCGTATTGGAAATAATCTACCTTTTATATACTCGGATTTTAAAATTAGATTTAAAGAATCCCACCGAGGTGGATCGGGATCGATTTATTCTAAGCAAGGGACATGGCTGTCTCGCCCAATATGTGGTCTTAGCCGAATTAGGGTTTTTTCCTCAAGAATGGCTTCTGGATTACGCCCAGCCGGGTAGTCTCTTGGGCGGTCATGCCACCTTGGGCGCACCGGGGATTGAGGCCTCAACCGGTTCACTGGGGCATGGCTTGGCTATGGGAGAGGGAATGGCCTACGCGGCCAAACTTGATAAGAAGAGTTTTAAAACTTACGTGGTCTTAAGCGATGGCGAATGCGAGGAAGGTTCGACCTGGGAAGCGGTGATGGGCGCTTCTAGTTTTAAGCTCGACAATCTGGTGGCGATTGTGGATCATAATCACGTTCAATCCTGCGGTCCCATTGCTGCGGTTCTGCCGAGTTTGGAACCGCTGGCTCATAAATGGCAGGCCTTTGGCTGGTCAGTCAGGGAAGCGGACGGCCATAATCTAGATGAACTTGAGGCCGTACTTAATAATGTTCCTTTTGAATCAGGAAAACCGAGTGCGGTGATTGCTCATACGATTAAAGGCAAAGGCGTTTCCTTTATGGAAAATGTACCCATCTGGCACTATCGAGTTACCAATTCTGAAGAAACTATCCAGGCCTATAAAGATTTAGACTACAAGGTTTAATATCATGAGGGCCGCTTTAGATGCCGCTTTAAACGAAGCGGCAAAAAATGATAAAAATTTAGTAGTGGTGGTGGGCGACGTAAGCCCCGCCGCTTTGGGGATGTTCACCAAAAATTATCCCGAGAGATTTATTAATGTCGGGGTGGCCGAAGCCAATATGACCAGCATGGCGGCGGGGCTGGCTCTCACCGGTAAGAAGCCGTTTCTTTTTACCATTGCCACTTTTATGACCATGCGTTCTTATGAACAAATACGAGACGATATCTGTTTTCAAAACCTCAATGTAAAAATTATCGGTGGCGGGGGCGGTTTTGTTTATTCCACCCTAGGAGCCACACATCACGCTCTTGAAGATTATGCGATTATGCGGGTTCTTCCCCATATGACGGTGGTGGTCCCGGCCGACCCCTTGGAGGCCAAAAAAGCAGTTCACGCTTTAGTGGAACATACCGGGCCGGCCTATCTCCGACTGGGACGTTCGGGCGATGCCAGCATCTATAATCGAGATTACGAATTTCAACTGGGGAAAGGCGTCTTTCTCCGAGAGGGAAATGATGTCGCTATTATTAGTACGGGGAGTATCTTGAAGAATGTTCTCTTGGCTGCTGAGGAATTGGCGAAAGAGGGAATAGAGGCGCGAGTGGTGAATATGCACACCATAAAACCGCTGGATATCGCTAAGATCTTGGCCGCCGCTTCAGAGATAGGGAGGATTTTAGTAGTTGAAGAGCATCAGGCCACCGGCGGCCTGGGCTCGGCAGTGGCCGAAGTGCTGGCTGATAATGGTCTTTCTCTTGTCTTCAGACGGTTGGGAGTGGCCGATGTTTTTTTGCATGCCTATGGCAGCCGCGACTATCTTTTAGAGCAGGCCGGGTTGGGTGTTAAGGATATAGTGCGGGCCGTTGAGCTGCAGATGAAGACAGCCGTTAATAAATAATGAAGAAAATAGTGGTGCTGGGGGCAGCGGGAGGGCTGGGCTTGGCTTTGTGCCAATACCTCTCCGGCTTAAAAAAATATAAAATCCGCGGCAGTATCGCGCCCTGGGATGATAAGAGACGAGTGATTGAGCTTAAACAATACATTGATGACCTTGTCATTGGAGATATTACCCGGGAAGATAATGTGAGGCAGATGTTAGCCGGGATGGAGACGGCGGTAAACTGCGCCGCAGTGCTGCCCGGCCAAGGGGATAGAGAGCGGCAATTTCTGGTAAACGTCCAAGCCAATGAAATTATTATGCGGACCGCCCGGGCCCTGGGCCTAAAACAGATGATTTTCATTTCTACCGCTGGCGTAGCCAGTTGGGGGAGAGAAAAAATTGGCGATGAAACCGCCTCCTTCCGCGAGGCGCCCAATAACCATGTTTTATCAAAGATTAAAAATGAGAAAAACCTGGAGTTGGTTTCCCGGGAAATCAATTATTATTGCCTTATCTTGCGCCCCGTTTCTATTTATGGCCCTCATATGACCTTCCGCTGGAGAGAAATTATTGAATATATAGTTCAGGGGCGGTTCATCGTTTTTGATCATCCCCGGGCCCGCTACCCGCTTATTCATGAGCGGGATCTGGCCCGGGCCATTGAGTTAGCTCTAGTCAAAATCGGGAAGCTTACGGCCAACGAGGTTATTATTGTCAGTTCCGAGGAGCCGACCACCTTGGGCGGCATTGTCGATTTTATGGCTCGAGAGCTTAAAGTTTTGCCGCCGCGCCGCTGGCCCTACTGGCTGATTTTACTTGGCAGTTATTTCATTGATTTGCTCCCGGCCGCCTTAAAACCCAAACCCTGGCAGCTGATTAATCCCCGATCAGTCCGTGAGTATCGCTCTGGCCACCTCTATGACACCCAAAAGGCAAAAAAGCTACTGGGCTTTACGGCAGAGATTAAATTTGAAGAGGGCATGCGAGAGGCATTAAAACTATATTCACTCCAGTGAGGGCTTTCATTACGGGCGTGAATGGCCACCTCGGCTCGGCCTTAGTCCCGATCCTGCAAGAGAAAGGTTGGAAGATTTCCGGTCTTGTCAGAAAAACGAGCAATCGGGCCGCGATTAAAGATTTTAAGATTGACCTCCTTTACGGCGACATTGCTGATTTAGCGAGCTTTAAAGAGGCGGCTCAGGGATGCGAAGCGATTTTTCATCTGGCGGCCCCTACCACTGTTCGTACGGAAAAAGATAGAGATTCGGTAAAGAAAGGTATTTTGAATATTTGTGCCCTTGCCCAACAACAATCTTCCTTTAAGCGGATTGTTTATGTCAGCTCCAGCGTGACCGTGGGCGTGGTTGATTCGTCTCAAAAAGAGCTTGATGAAGAGACCTTCATGGATTTAAGCGGCACTCCCTATCAACGTCTGAAGAACGAGGCAGAACAAATGATAAGCAGATTGGCGCGTGATTATGGGCTGGACATAGTAATTGTCAATCCCTCAACTATTGTCGGTTCCGGAGATTTTCGTCCCACGCCTCCTAATCAGCTGATCGTTAATTTTTTAAACTGCGCCGGTAGTTGGCGTTGGTTGCGAGGCCCGGAGTTGAAAGCCGCTCCGGTCTGGTTTGATACCGGATTTTCAATAGTTGGTGTGAGCGATGCGGCGCGGGGTCTCTATCGGGCCTATGAGAAGGGGCGGAGCCGAGAACGTTATATATTAGGAGGAGACAATATCACCCTCTATCAATTTTACAAAACACTCTCAAAGTTGACCGGCCTACCGGCTCCCGGGCTCTACCTGCCTCGCTCCGCGATGTTTGTGGCGAGTTGGCTGCTGACAAAATTATTGGAGCATCCGCCCTTATCTTACTCTCTCGCCAAAACGATGGTGGGCAAGTACGCTTTTTTTTCCTCCCGGAAGGCCCAGCAAGAGTTAGGGTACGAGTGGCAGCCCCATGAGTCGGTACTCAAAAATGCGGTTAGCTGGTTCCTGCAAACCGAACTGATTAGAGAAGAACGAAAGGCAATAATTAGAGATTACGGACTGGGTTAGAGCTTTTTATATTTTGCCGGTGGTGATGAAGAAGATGCCCGTAATAATAAAAATCATCCCCAGAATTTTAAGGGGAGCAATTGTTTCTTTAAAGATAAAAAAAGAAGAGAGACTGGTGATAAGAATTGTAAAACTCACAAGAAGAGGATAGGCATAACTTAGTTCGGTGCGGGTAAGGATTTTAAGCCAGAGAAAGAGACCCAAGGAGTAGAGCAATAGCGCGATAAAGATATGGGGTTCAAAGATGATAGCGAAAACCTTATTAATCAGTTGAGGGATTAACTGATAATTTTCCTGCCAACCGAAGATTTCCCGTAACACCTGCGATCCTTTTTTCATTAACAACTGTCCGCTGGCAGTAATGGCCGCCGCTACCAAGAGAAATAAGATAATATTCATAACCTTATATTAACCCTAGGTTAAATTATAATCTTAATATAATCTTAATGATTTTTTTGACAAAAGTATACTGACTAAATATAATGGTTTTTAATGAAAAATCTCGGTGACTTACGGATAAAAATATTTGCCGATGGCGCCCAAAAAGAGGAGATGTTGGAGCTTTACCGAAATCCCCTCATTAGGGGTTTTACCACCAATCCTACTTTAATGCATAAAGCCGGCATTGCTGATTATAAACGTTTTGTCCGGGAAACACTTTTCTCTATAACCGATAAACCCATATCTTTTGAGGTTTTTGCTGACGAATTTGAGGAAATGGAACGTCAAGCAAGGTTGATCGCTTCTTTTGGCCCCAATGTCTACGTGAAGATTCCCATTACCAATACTAAAGGCGAATCATCCTTTGATTTGGTCCGGCGGCTGGCTGCCGCCGGCATCAAGCTTAATATCACCGCCGTGCTTACTTTGGAACAAGTGAGACATATCGTGATGGCCTTCCCTCTTCATGCTCCGGGCGTCATTTCGGTATTCGCCGGTCGCATTGCTGATGCCGGTATCGACCCGCTGCCCCTCATGCGTCAATGTCAAGAGATTATCAAAGCGGCCCGGCCGCAATTAGAATTGCTCTGGGCGAGCCCTCGGGAGCTTTTAAATATTTTCCAAGCCGAGGCCGCTGGTTGTGATATTATTACCTTAATTCCTGATATCTTAAAGAAAATAAACAAGATCGGTTCTGACTTATCACAGCTTTCTTTAGAGACCGTGAAAATGTTTTATGAGGATGGTCAGAAAGCCGGTTATAAGCTTGAAGAGAACCTCTCCGATTATCGGCGGTATATCAATACTTACCTTGAAGAAACAAAAGAGATCGTTCAGAAGATTGATCGCGGAGTTATTGAGAAAATGATGGCTGTTCTCGAACAAGTGCGGAAGCAGAAAGGACGGCTCTTTATTCTCGGGGTAGGCGGTTCAGCGGCTAATGCCTCCCATGCGGTTAATGATTTTCGTAAAATCTGCAACCTCGAGGCCTATGCTCCCACTGATAATGTCGCCGAACTGACTGCCCGGACCAATGACGAGGGTTTTGAGTCCACTTTTAAAAAATGGCTCGAAACCTCCCAGCTTAAGAATACCGATGCTGTGCTCGTTTTTTCAGTAAGCGGAGGAAACCAGACCACTTCTCGCAACATCGTTCTGGCCTTGGAATATGCCAAACAATTAAAGGTGCCTATTTTGGGTGTTGTCGGTCGGGATGGCGGCGCTACCCGCTCCTTGGCCGATGTGACGCTTCTGATTCCGGTTATTGAAGCGGAACGAATTACTCCTCATGCTGAAGAATGGCAGGGGATAATTTGGCACCTGATTGTCAATGGACTGATAAGTCAGCCGGGGCCCCCATTAAATGTTTTAAAAATGCTTTCTCAAAATCAGGGCTGCCGTCACTGCGGTTCAACTCAGTTGGTAAAATTTTTATCCTTGGGTGAGCAGCCGTTAGCTAACCGATTTTTAATGAAAGAAGAATTAAGTCAGCCGGAACATCGCTTTCCTCTGGAAGTCTATTTTTGTGAAAATTGCCATCTGGTCCAGTTAATTGATGTGGTTGACAAAGAAATTCTTTTTAGAAATTATATCTATTTTTCTTCGGGGATGCCTAAATTATCTGATCATTTTCAACGTTATGCCGAAGATATAAAAAATCGTTTTCTTAAACCAAGCAGTTTGGTGGTGGAGATAGCGAGCAATGACGGACTCCTTCTTAAATATTTTAAAGATTATGGTCATCCAGTTTTGGGCATTGAGCCGGCCGTCAATATTGTGACTATGGCCCGGTCGCTGGGCGTACCCACTCTTAATGATTTTTTTAGTGAAAAGCTGGCAGAAAAAATTGCAGAAGATTACGGTCGAGCCGAGGCGGTTTTGGCTACCAATGTCATCGCCCACATCAATGATTATTGGGATTTGGGCCGGGGCATCAAAAGACTTTTAGCAGATGACGGCGTTTTTGCCATGGAGGTCATCTATCTTGTGGATATGTTTGAGCGTTTAGCTTATGACAGCATTTATCACGAACACCTTTCCTATCTGGCCGTGACGCCCCTAAAAAAATATTTCGAGAAATTCAATTTGGAAATTTTTGATGTAGAAATTCATCCGGTCCAGGGTCAAGCCCTCCGCCTTTTCGTTTCCCGAAAGGGCAAGCGGCCGATTTCAATTAATGTGAGCAGGGCCATTGAAAAAGAAAAAGCATTGGGCCTGGACCGAATTGATTCTTATTTTGCTCTGGCTGAAAGAATTGCTCAATCTAAGAATAAATTAGTGGCTCGGCTCAAAGAGTTAAAAAATAAAGGCAAGAAAATTGCTACTTACGGCGCCTCCGCTCGAGGCAACACCCTATTAAATTATTGCCAGATCGGCACCGATGTATTGGATTATGCCCTAGAAGACTTGCCTTCCAAGCAAGGACTTTATACTCCCGGCATGCATATTCCCGTGGTGGATCGGGCTTATGGGAAAGCCCATGAACCGGATTATTATCTGCTTCTGGCTTGGAATTATTTAAAGCCGATTTTGGCCAAGGAGCAGTCATTTATCAGTCGGGGCGGCAAATTCATTATTCCCATTGGCGATGAAATCCAGGAAATCTCAAAGGAATAGTCAGAAGAAAATTTTGGTGACTGGCGGCGCCGGCTATGTCGGGAGCAAACTGGTACCAAAATTACTTGAAGCCGGTTATCCGGTGCGGGTCTTTGATAAATTGGTTTACGGCGATTTTGCCTTGGCCGGAGTTTTAGACCGGATTGAATTGATAAAAGGCGATGTCAAGAAGCCGCCCGCTAATTTGATGAAAGGCATTTTTGGCATTATTCATTTGGCCGGTTTTTCCACCGAACCCACGGCCTATTATAGTCCTCGCCATACTGATTTGGTGAACCACATCGGAACCGAGAAGCTGGCTCTTTTAGCCAAGGGGGCCGACGCGGAAAGATTTATTTTCGGCTCAACCGCCTCTGTTTATTTTACTTATAACACACCTTTGAGGCCGTCGCTCTCTAAAGAAACCGAAAAAGTTAATCCCATTTCCCCTTATTCCATAAGCAAGTATGCGGCCGAAGAGTTGCTAATGGAAGTAGCCGATCGCAATTTTAAACCAATTATTTTTCGTAAAGGAACCATCTATGGTTTTTCCCCAAAGATGCGTTATGACCTGGTAGTGAATTCTTTCGTTAAAGACGCTTTCAGCAGAAAGGTTATTTTTGTTCATTCGGGAGGAGAAATTTACCGGCCGATGTTAGACATTGAGGATGCGGTCACAGCTTATCTTGCCGCCATGGAATTGCCATTGGACCAAATCGGCGCCCGGATTTTTAATGTCGCCACCAAAAATTGGCAAATAGGGGAGTTGGCTGAAGCAATAGCAAAAATCTTGAGGAAGCACAATCTTTGCCAGCCCAAAATTGATGTCCAGTCATCGGGGATCACCCGCAATTATCTCATGAACTGTTCACGTTTCAAGAAATTTTTCAGATTAACCCCGGAGCGTTCTCTCGAAGAGGCGGTTTTGGAAATATGGCGGCAATTAGAAGGGGGGCATAATTTTCAGGATCGCCGTTTTTATACCGATTTATGGCACAAAAAATTTATCTCGTGATTGGTGCCGCCGGCCAGTTGGGTCATGATTTAATGAGGGTTTTTGGTTCGCGGGGTCGGGGATTTACTCACCGCGATTTGGAAATCACCAAGTGGGAGGCTGTTTGGGAAAAAATCAGAAGTATAAAACCGGCGGTAGTAGTGAACACCGCCGCCTTCCATAAAGTAGAAGAATGCGAGCGTCAGCCGGAACAAGCCTATGCCGTTAACGTTCTGGGCGCTTATTATATTGCCCGGGCGGCTAAAGAAGTGGGGGCGGCGATGGTTTACGTCAGTACCGATTATGTTTTTGGCGACGAGAAAGAAGTTTATAGAGAAACCGATTGTCCCCGGCCGCTCAATGTTTACGGCGCCTCCAAATTAGCCGGCGAAGAATTAACGCGCATTACCAATCCTCGTTCCTATATCGTAAGAACCAGCGCTCTTTTTGGCATCAAGCAAAGCGGCAAGGGTTATAATTTTGTGACTTTAATGCTCAAACTAGCCAAAAAGAATCAAGAAATTAAAGTAGTTAATGATCAATTCACCGCCCCCACCTATACCCTGGATTTGGCCCAAAAGATTAAAGAATTAGTTGAGAGGCCGGCGCCCTTTGGCGTCTATCATATTACTAATCAGGGCGGCTGTTCCTGGTATGAATTGGCCAAGACTATTTTTAAGAAGACCGACACCCCAGCCAATCTGAAACCCATAAGTTCCGCCGAGCGTCCCGCCAATTTAGTACGGCCGCGCTCAACCATCTTGAAAAATCAAGCCCTGATGAAGTTGGGCATTAAACCAATGCGGCCTTGGAGCGAAGGGTTCATGGCTTATCTCTTAGAACTTGAAGAAAAGACCCAATGATGTTAAATTAATTTTCTGTGGCTCAATGGCACAAACATCGCTTTCATGAAGATCACCGCCGTCGCGGTAATTATGATATAATTCCCGGCCTAGCGGGCGATTTTAATTTCACCAAGCACCCGCCCTCCATAATCCCCGAAGAGCTCCATATGCACAAAACACAAACCGATTATTTTGTAGTGGCCGCGGGCAAGGTTTTATTCCGTTTGGTCTATGAAGACGGCCGTGAGGAGAAACTGATCATTTCGGAAAACGATAAAAAGACCCTGACTGTTCCGCCGGGCGTCTGGCACGGTTATATGGCCCTAGAGCCAGCGCTGATGGTTTTTTACATTACCCATAAATATGACTCCAGTGATGAATTTAGAAAGAAATGCGATCCTTCGGAATGGCAGCTCTAAAATTAATTAGAAAAAATTTGCATGAAAGTTCTCATTACTGGTAATCAATGGCATGATAACTCTCCGGTAATTGCTGCCGATGGTTTTAAAAATATTGGTCACCAAACAGAGATTTTTTACGACAATCCTTCTCATTGGTCATTGGTAACAGCTAAAATCATTGATCGCACTCCTTGGAAGCGGCAAAGCCGAAAATTAGAAACCCTTTACCATAAAGAAACTTCCCGGCGGCTTCTGGAAAAAGTGGGGCGGTATCAACCCCACTTTGTTTTCGTCATTGCCGGTCTCCGTTTCCCCGGGGAAATCATAAAGAGGATCCGCGAAGAATGCAAAATTCCCATTGCCAATTTTGTGGTTGACGATCCGGCGTTTTGCGGCCGCGCTCTTCTCCGTGATCTTGGCGCCTATTCCGCGGTCTTTGTCATTGATCATTCTTGGATGCCGGTTTTGGATTTTTTTAACCCCGGCCGCATTTACTATCTGCCCCACGCCGCCGACAGATTGCATTTTCGGCCGCTGGGAATCAGCAAAGAAATTGATATTGCTTTTGGCGGAACAATGGCCTTACGTTTGCCCAATGGTCCGGCCGGATACCTGAGAGCCCAGCTTCTTGACGTCTTAGCCGAGGCCGGTTTTAAAATCCGCGCTTATGCCCCCGGGATTACGGAAACCTTTAATGAGTTTCCCGCCTTAAAAAAAATAGAATATTACGATGGCTACAAAGACCATAATGAGTTAAATCTTCTCTACAATAAGGCACGGATTGTATTGAGCATTCACAGCCCTCAACTTAAAACCGGCATTTCGCCGCGCGTTTTTGATGCGGCTTTGGCCGGCAGTTTCCAATTGGCGGAATTTAAGCCCGACCTCCCCTCTCTTTTTCCAGATGGAGTGGGTTGGTTTAGGACCAAAAAGGAATTGGTTGAGTTGGCTGAGTTTTATATCAAAAATGAGGCGAAACGTGAAAGTTTGGCAAAAAAAGCCCTTGATTGGGCGCTGGCTCAACACACTTTTTTGAATCGCGCCACCGAGATTTTAGAGAAAATGAATCTATGAAAATAAATCCGGTCTTAGAATATTATTATCGTGCTTACAACCAAGCCGCCCAAGATAAAGAAGTCGGTCGGTATCCCATTAATATTTTTAAAAGAATTCTGCGGGCAGACCACCATCATCTTTTTTATGAAAAAGTTAAAAAAATCGTTTTCAATATCTTCTGCGGACGTTTTTATTGGCCGAATACTTTCCCCACGGCCGTGGATCAATCAGCCGCCGCTCTTCTTTATAGTCTGGTACGGGTCAACCGTCCCGAGATTGCGCTCGAGATTGGCGCCGCTAAAGGTAATTCAGCCATCGCCATCGCCCAAGCCATGGAAGATAATGGCCGAGGCCGGCTCTATACCATTGATCCTCATGAGGAAGAATTAACTAAAATCGCCATTAAAAAATCCGGCCTTAGTCATCGGATAGAATATTTAATTGGTTACTCAAAAGAAGTTATTCCTCGTTTGCGACTGGAGCGCCTTGATTTTGTTTTTATTGACGGCGACCATATTTATGAAAATGTTCTCACCGACTTTAATTTAGTTAAAGATTTATTGGGAGGCGACGGTCTCCTTGTTTTTCATGATACTTTATTGTTTGATGGCCCCCGGCGGATTATTGAGGAGATAGACCAGAGCGGTAATTTTAGCACCGTCACTCTTGCCACGGCGATGGGTCTGGATAAAAGCGGCCGGCCAATGCTCGCGACTGACCGCCGCCGGAGCTTTAGGCCGGTAGGGATAACCATTTGCCGGAAGAAGCCCGGGGAAATTCTTTTAATTCACTGTCCGGTCTGTGATTTTAACAATAATTTGATTCCCGAGGAAAGCCATAGAGATTTCACTCTCTACCGCTGTGATAATTGCCAGGCTAATTTTTGGTGGCCCCTGGCCTATCCGGGAAAAACATTTTATGAAGAGAGTTACATGTTCTTGATTGCGAACAAGCGCCCGCCCGCTTGGTACCATCGGCAGTTTCTCAAAAACCCTCCTTGCCGGTCAGGCCTGCTCTTGGACGTCGGTTGCGGCCAAGGGGAGTTTCTCGGGGCGGCCGCCGCCAGCTTTGGTTTTGATGTTTGGGGAATAGACATAGCCGCCAAAAACGTTGATTTTGTTAAAAAAACCCATTCTTTGGAAAAAGTCTACTGTGAACCGCTGGAGGATTTTATGCAAAGAAAAGACCTGCCCCGATTTGATGTCATCACCGTCTTTGAAGTCATGGAGCATTTAACCGATCCGGTCGCTTTTTTAAACAACCTCAGGCAACTCCTTAAGCCGGGCGGTCATCTGGTTTTAAGTTTTCCTAATAGGGACCGTTGCGGCAAGAAAAAAGAGGACTGGGATTATCCCCCCAATCATTTTTATCGCTGGAATAGCCAAAGCATCAGCCGATTTTTAGAATCACGGGGACTGACCATGGTCAAAATCATTGAACAGCCCTTTTCCCCAGATTTCTTTTTTAACAATCGCCTCCTCAGTTTGGGGATTATGAACCGGCTAAGAAATAAATTAGGCGGATCTAATACCGAGAGGGGCGGCGTTGTTAGATACAGGGCGCCCAAACTGAATTTTATCTACAAAAGTTTAAAGGCGGGGGCGACAATTAAAAATATGATTTTAACGCCCTTGGTCTGGTTTCTGGCGGGCATTCTTCAGCTCTTTGGTTATAAATATTGGGATTTATACGTAACGGCGCAGTCAAGACATGAAAATTAATTTCACTCTTTTCGGCGCTGGCTTGACCGGCGGTACTTTTAATCTTGCAGAGACGGCTCAAAGGTTATCCGAGCGCGGCCATGACGTCAGCTTGACTACCATTGGCCGGCCGGCGGATCTGGACTGGTTCCGGAAAAATAGAAAACCGCTCTTTCGGGAAATTTTTGCCTCCCTCACCGGAAAAATTTGGTATCGGATTTACCGGCGGCTGACCAGAGGCACGATTTTGCATCCTCTTCCCGAGACCGAAATCAGAGATTTAATCAGGAGTATGCCGGAGTGCGATGTTAATCTGGCCACCGCCGCCCCGACCGCCTTGGCCGTCCATCGGAGCGGTCAAGGAAGAGGATTTTATTATATCCAGCATTATGACTCTCTTTTTGGCCAAGATCCAGTGGCCAATCGCCTTCACGATCAGTCCTATTTTCTACCGCTCACGAAAATCACCGTCAGCGGCTGGCTAAAAAATATTATCCAGGAGAGATTGGGGGTGGAGATTAAAGCGGTGATTACCTCGGGCATTGATGAGAGAATTTTTTATCCTCGGGCGAAGGCAAAAAACAACAAAAAAAGAATTATCTCGCTGGGACGGAAGGTGGCCTGGAAGGGTTTTAGCGACTTGGAGGCGGCGATGCGGGGTTTGTTTAAAAAAAGAAAAGATTTTGAATGGCTTGTTTATTCTTCTCATGATACGCCGGAATCTTCGCCCGCAGCCCCATTTACATTGGTTAAATCTCCCTACGGCAAAGATTTGGCCGAACTTTATGCCAGCTCTGATATTGTGGTAAATCCTTCTTGGCACGAGGGTTTTGCTCAACCGGCGCTCGAAGGCATGGCTTCTGGTTGCGCTGTGATTACGACAAAGATCGGCGCTGAAGATTTTATTGAGCCCAATAAAAATTGTTTATTAGTGGAGCCGGAAAGCCCCGACCAATTAGAAAAAGCCCTGGAGCGGTTATTAGATGACGAATCGCTTCGTTTTAAACTAGCCGATAATGGCCTAACCAAGTCTAAAGAATTTTACTGGGATCGGATTATAGAAAGCTGGGAGAAAGTTTTAAAATAAGCATTTATGTGCCCCTTATGCCAACATAAAGAAGTTAAAACTTTGTATTCAGGACTGGAGAAAGTTTATCGGGTAGATCATTTTGCCATCCAAAAAAAGTTAGCAATAAAGAAATGCGACTTCTGTCAGGTTATCTTTAGCGACCCCCAATTAACCTATGAAGAATTAAAAACTTATTATTCAGCAGATTACGGCGCCTTTCATGTTAAAAAAAGAAATAATTTTTTCGGGAAAATTCAGAATTTCATAAAAGAGGAAATTCTCAGACAATTTTTCGGCTATGGTCAAAAAAAATGGTGGCGATTTGCGCTCCATCCTTTTAAAATTTCCCTAGCTCATTATCCGCCCAAAATCGCCAATGGCCGGTTGCTGGATATCGGTTGCGGGGCCGGTAATTTTTTAGTTAATGTAAAAAAGCTGGGTTATGACGTTTACGGTATTGATCCCAGCCCCATCGCCGTTAGGGTGGCGAAGGATCAGGGATTAAAAAACGTTTATCAAGGCATTTTGGAGGCGGGCCAATTCGAAAAAAGCTTTTTTGACATCATCACAATGTTTCATGTATTTGAGCATATTATCAATCCGCGAGATACGATTTCGGAAATTAAAAAAATTTTAAAACCGGACGGGTTATTAATTATCAGTGTGCCGAATTTTTCAAGCCTGGGCTCAAAAATATTTGGAAAATATTGGGCGGGCTTAAGTTTTCCCCTGCACTATTTTCATTATCATAAGAAATATCTTTCTTTACTGCTCGAAAGTTACAATTTCAGCCTTGTCAATGCTTATTATGCCAATCTTTTTAGCGATATTTTTGTTTCTTCTCCCGAAAACATTTTAAATTTAGTAAATAATTACCAACCCCCACCCGCTTTAAAAAAATTTTTAGCATTGAGCAATCTTTTTTGGGGCGGCATTGATTATTTAGCGGGTAACAGCTTGGCTCATTTTTTTAAGTCAGGCAGTCAAATTACGGTCATTAGCAAAAATAATAAATGATTACCTTATTTGCCATTAAACCATTGAGTGGTAATCCGGCGGACGGGATTGATAATGTCAATATCTCTGTTTTTAGCCGTATTGACAGCCGACGTTTGATTTTTTTGGCGGAGACGTCGGCTGACTTTCAAGAGCGAGGAAGCATGAAAAAAATGAATTTAAAGAATAAAAATAGCTTCTTTCGCCTCCTGGAAAAGATTTTTCTTTTACGACGAACAAGGCCGGATTATCTTTTTGGCAACGGCCGGATTTCCGAGCTGATATTTTTGTTTTTTAAACCGGCCGAAACCCAATACCTGATTGATTGGCATACGGTTTTAATCAAAGATGAGGGCTTCTGGCAAGTAAGAACTCCGTGGCGGCTGAGAAAATTTATTTTTAATCGGGCCGATTTAATAATTGCTGTTTCCGAATTTGCCGCCGAGAGCGTCAGAAAATATTTTTCCGATAAGAAAATAGTCAGTATTTTAAATGGCGTTGATTTGGATTATTTTAGTCCAGCCGCGCAAAATCAACAATATTTAGAGGGAAAATACCAGATAAGTTTTTCGCAGCCGCTACTCGTTTTTGTCGGCGCCCTTCATCCCCGAAAGCGCCCAGATTTGTTTATTGAATTAGCCAGAAATTATAAAAAAGCTAATTTCGTGGCTGTCGGTCGGCAAATTACCCCCCCCGATTTTTTAATTTTTGCTAAAGATTTGAAAAATTTTCAATGGATAGAAAAGATGCCGCGCGAAGATATTGCTGTTTTATTAGCTTCTAGCAAGATCTTTATTTTCCCGAGTTTAAATGAGGCCTCGGCCGCAGTTATTCTGGAAGCCATGGCCTCGGGTTGTGTGCCTCTGGTTTCTAAAAGCGGCGGCAATCCAGAATTTTTAAAAGACGGCCAAAGCGGATTTTTGATTGAACCGAATCGAGACGAGGAGGGAGAATTTTTTAAAAAGATTGATTTATTGATTAAAAATCAATCATTATGGCAAAGAATGTCAGCCGTCGTCCGTACTCAAGCTGAAAATCATTCTTGGGACAAAGTAGCAAAACAATATGAGCAGATATTTTCATAAGTTTTTTGCCGATTTGGCTGAATTGCCCCGGCTTATATAATAATGAATATTTGAATTTGAATCAGAAACAAAAAGATATCAATGAAAGTACTTTATTTGAGCTCTATAACTTAGGGCGAGGCCGGCTATTATCCAAAACCAGGGAACCAAAAAGCGATCATCAACCAACATAATTGTTAAAAGACCGAGCCAACCGGCGCTTAAGATGAGCCATTCCCCGCTTTGATCAAAGTTGTTTTTGAGGTTTTGGCTGACTTTATAGATAAAGAAGAGGAAAGCCAAAAGGGCCAACCAGCCTCCGGCCAGAACGATGTTGAAAAAAGTATTATGGGCGCCCGCCTCTTGACCGCCGGCTTTAATTTCTTTGGTAAAACGATAATACTCTAAGCCCAAACCCAGAGGATGTCCGGCTATTAATTTCAGAGCTTGCCGCCAGATAGTTAAACGTTCGGTGTCTGCCGATAGCGGCCGGGGAAAGGCCCGCAACCAAACATCTGTTTTTGTTTCCAAGGGTAAAAATTGAAAGGCCGCCAGAATGGCCAGAACAGTCATCGCGAGGTTAAACGTCAATGATTTTTTATTAATCAAAATAATAAAAGGCAGCGCCACTAAGAAAGCCAGCCAAAGCGCCCGACTCAAAGTCCAAAAAGCCAAAGCCAGTAAGAAAATAAGTCCCAGCCAGTAAATAAATTTTTTAGACCAGAGGGCGGCTTTAATGAAGAAAACAGTGAGGATTATTAAAGAGATAAGAAGATAGCTGGCAAAGACAGTAGAACTGGGATGGAATCCCAGGAAACGGCCAGCATAAGTTATTTGCCATAAAGCGGTCAGTTGAGGCAGCCAGAGAAACGGCGCGAGGAGTAGCGGCGCCAAAAAAGCCCAGAGGATATTTTTGGTAAAATTTTGATCGTTGTAGTAAATTATAAGAAGAAAGGCGAGGCCAGCGGTCAACAAAAAATAGTAATCCAGGAACAGGCCTTTGGGGATATCCGGGTGGACGAGACCGAATTGGAGGAAGGCGGCAGTTAAACCGATAGTAAATAAAATTAAGAGAGCCGCTAAGATTTTTGCGCCGAGGAGTAATTTTTCTTTTTTCACAACCGTTAAAGAAAAAAGGGTTAAGCCGGCCGCCATTATTATCAGTATTTCAAAGGGCAAGAGGGAGTGGGGGTAAATAATCCCTCGGCGCCAAATCAGGCTGATTGAGGCAGCAATTATTAAAATTCTAGAAAGGTATTCCATAAATAAAAGAAAACGCCCCAAATTTTAAACTTAGGGCGTTAATTATTTAATGTCCAGCCAGACCGGGCATCAGCCGTTCCAAGAGTTTGGGCAACTGACTGCGTTTGTTGCCTGTTGCGCTGACCGTCTGTCCCACCGACTGTCTGCTCCGCCACTTGAGAAGGCGGGTAATCAGCCAATATTCAAGATCAAAGCCGCCAAACCAAATGGGATTTTTGGTTTTAATGCCCAGCCGCCAGCGCCATTCGGTTAGCCACTCAAAGGGCAGAATTAAGAGGCGCCACCAGCCGGGAAAGTTTTGCGGGGTTTTGTGGTAGCGGTTGTGGTGGAAGCCGGCAATAAAATAGAGATTGTTAATCCATTTGGGCAGTTTGGGATTATAGGCGGCCGACATTTCGGTCCAGCCTTCTGTTGTCGTCGGCAGCGGCCATTCTTCATTTTTGGCCCGTTCAAAGACAATCGTGCCCGGCAGAGGCATCAAAACATAAATGGTGGCCCGGCTTTTGCCCGGAGGATGGAGTGCCCGGATTTCATCAGAGACCCGGAGCGTATCCATAATTCCGGCTGTTGTTTCACCCGGATTGCCCACAATCCAGGTGTAGACGCCCTCAATACCATATTTGGCCAAGAGCCGGCCGGCCTTATAATGATCCGTCACCAACTCGTTCTTCCTCATTAAAGCCAAGGTTTCGTTATTTCCGGATTCGGCGCCGATGTGAATTCGGAGACAGCCCGTGGCCGCCAGCCTGGCAATCGTTTCCTCTTTTTGGAGCTGGTCCGAGCGGAGATGAAGATGGTATTTAACGCCCAGTCCTTTCAAAAACTCGGCATAGCGCCAATCCTTAACGAACTGGGAAGAATTTTCGTCTTCCAGTTCAATAAAATCAAATGGCCAGAGATTGTAAATAGCCTGGAGATCTTTGGCCCAAGGCGTAAAAGGGATAAAGCGGTAGAGCGAAGTGGTTTTGCCGGTCTGGTCATTGGTTTCTGTATACTGACCGCCCACCGAACAAAACTCGCAAGAAGTGGAAGACCAGCTGCAGCCCCGTGAACTTTGGAGAATTACTTCGTTCCTTTGGGCGGCGGCGACAAAAAGCCGCGCTGTTTTGGGCGAGACCGCCGAAACATACTGGGTGGCGAGATTAAGCAGGGGTCCGCGGCGCCGGATAAAAATCCGGCTGTCATAACATCCGTGAGGATCATGCAATTCCATCTTTTCTTTCATCCGGCCGCTTACCGGCCGCAGCTTGAGACCGTGGAAAGCGCCGTTCTCTTCTTTAAAGATCCCATCTTCTTCGGCAGAGGATTGATAGCCGGCGCTGGTTTTTTTATAGCCAACACCGTCAATTTCCTTGTAGCCCCGGCCGGCCTCAATGGCTTTCAAAAGCCGGGGGAAGCGCCGCTCGCCTTCGCCGATAATAATAAAGTCAGCGTAATCCTCACGCAGTGTCTGCAGTCCCATAAAAGTCGGGTGCACTCCGCCCCAGATAATCGGTTTTTTCGGATGTTTTTCTTTAGAACGCCGGGCAATGCGGATGGCCTCCCCCAACTGAAATCCCGAAAGAGAACTGATGCCCAAAACATCGGTTTTTTCAATAAGCCCCCAGAGTGATTTTTCATTATCCAAGCGGGCATCCCAGAACTCTACCTCAAAACCGGCTTCTTCCGCCGCCCGGCCCGGATAGATGACCGAGAGGGCGCAGTTTTTCTGCGGCGAGACCGGCGATGGCAACGGATACACCATGGCAATTTTCATCAGTCAATCCTCCCAAGGGTGATTTATTTCAATTTGTCAAAGTGCCGCTTCTCTGTTAAAATCTATAACACAAAAACAGTGGACAAACCAATATCAGTAATTATCCCGGCCTATAATGCCGGGAAATATATTGGGGAAGCGATTGACTCCGCCTTGGCTCAAACTTATAGCAATCTGGAAGTGATAGCGGTTGACGATGGTTCTACCGATGACACCCGAGGCATTTTAGAACCATATATCAAAGAGCAGAAAATCAGATATATTTATCAAGCCAATAGAGGTTTGGCCGGCGCCAGGAATACCGGCATTCGGGCCGCCCAAGGCGAGTATCTTGCTTTTTTGGACGCTGACGACATTTTTTTGCCGGAGAAGATTGAACGGCAGACGGCTTATTTGGAAAGACACCCCGAATGCGATGTTTGTTACTGCGATCTCTGGCATTTTTTTGAAGAGGCGCCGGAGCGGATGCTCAAATTAAATTATAATTTTTATTCCGGCGAGCGGGTTTTTCCCGAACTGCTCAAAAAGAATTTTATTAATCCTTTAAGTTTGACATTGCGGCGATCTGTTTTTGATCGCTTTGGTTATTTTAATGAAAATTTAAGGCGCTCCGAGGATTGGGATTATTGGGTTAATCTGGCTTGGCAGGGCGCCCGCTTTGATTTTTTGCCGGAGCGGTTGGCTAAATATCGCATCCGCCGGCAGAGCGGTCTCTCTTATGACTGGTCGGGCGAAGTTCTGCGCAAAGAAACCGCTCACGGCATTTTTTTGCGGCTCAAACAAAAAATGTCGGCAGCCGAAAGAAATAAATATCACATTGAAAGCATCATCTTTCTTCATTGGCTAAAATTAATTTATGCGCGGCTGGCCCATCGTTTCTACCCCCTGCGCAGTTTCCAACTATGGCGTCAAACCCAGTACCTCAAGTAACTATTATTCTGCCCACTTATAACCGAGTCCGGCTTTTGTCCCGGGCGATTGAAAGCGTCCGAAGACAAACCTTCACCGATTGGGAATTGTTTATCATTGATGATGCCTCAACCGACGAAACGTCAAAGGCGCTTCGGGAATGGCAGGTTAGAGATCCGCGCATTAAAGTTTTTCACAACGAAATCAATCAGTACCCTGATATTTCTAAAATCCTCAATCAGGGTTTGGTTTTGGCGCGAAGCCAGTATATCGCCCGGCTGGATGATGACGATTGGTGGTGCGACTCTGATAAATTGAAAAAACAGGTGGATTTTTTAGAAAACCATCCGGAGTATGTGGTGGTGGGCACGGGGGTGATCGTGGTTAACGGCGCGGGCCGGGAACTTTACCGCTATCTTAAAAACGAAACCGATGTTGCCATTCGCCGCCGCGCGCTTTTTGCCAATCCTTTTACTCACCCGGCAGTTTTATATCGTCGGGAAGAGGCGGTCAGGGTCGGCGGTTACGGCGATTGGCATTATGCCGAGGATTGGGCGTTGTGGCTGGAACTGGGCAAGTCCGGCAAATTTTATAATTTGCCCCAATATCTTACCTGTTATACAATGGCGGGGCAGAACAAATCCTGGATTCATCAGCGGCTTCAAACAAAAACGGTCTTGGAGATTATAAAAAAGCATCGTTCCGCCTATCCCAATTTTTGGCCAGCCCGACTTTTGGGTCTTGGCGCCTATTTTTATACTTTTCTGCCCAAGGCCTTTAGAGATTTATGGCATCCGCTGCTCGTGCGTTTTAAACGGACTATCTAAATAAACTATGATTATCGTTCGCGTTCCCCTGCGAATCAGTTTTGTGGGCGGCGGCAGCGACCTGCCGGCTTTTTATGAGCGGGCCGTCGGCCAAGTAATTTCCACCGCCATTGATAAATATATTTTTATCGCCATCAATAAAAAATTTGATGGCCGGTTTCGGGTAAGTTATTCAGTAACGGAGAATGTGAACAAACCGGAAGAGATTGAGAATACCCGCGTCCGGGCCGCTCTCCTGCATTTTGTTCCTTCTCAAGGATTGGAAATCGTCTCGGTGAGCGATGTGCCCGGCCGGGGGACGGGGTTGGGTTCTTCTTCCAGTTTCACCGTGGGCCTGATTCATGGCCTTGCCTGTTTTTTGGGCAAAAAGGAGCACAGAGACAAAAGGACTCTGGCAGAAACCGCCTGTCATTTGGAACAAAAAATATTGGGCGAGCCGTTGGGAAAACAGGATCAGTACGCGGCCGCCTACGGCGGCTTCAATCTTTTGAAGTTTTATCCGGAGAAAGTGACGGTTCAGCCGATTAAAATTCCCAAAAATAAATTAGATGAATTTAGGGCCCATTTTTTGGTTTTTTACGCCGGTGGGCCCCGAGACGCCAAGTATAATTCCGGGCTGCTCACAAAAAATTTAAACAGCGATGAAAAAAAGTTTTTGGCCCAAAAACGGCTGGCCGAGTGGGTGACGCCATTTAAGAATAAATTATTGCAAGGAGATTTTAAAAGTTTGGGAGAAATCATTCATGAGGGCTGGCTTTTGAAAAGATCAACTTCGCCGGTCGTTTCCAATGAAATGATTGACGAATTGTATAAAATCGGCCGGAGAAACGGCGCTTGGGGCGGCAAGTTACTGGGCGCGGGCGGCGGCGGTTTTATATTCTTTTTGGCGCCGCCTAAAAATCAGAAAAAACTGCGCCGGGTCTTCAGTAAACTGCGGGAACTGCCGGTGGGTTTTGATTATCGGGGCTCCACTGTAATTTTTAATCGTTATGAACGGACTTAATTATGTTAAGAAATGAAGGTTATCGGTCTCGCTGGCTTTTCCGGCGGCGAGCTGAAGCAATTAGCTGATGTTTCTGTTCATGCGGGCGTCAACGATTATGGGATGGCGGAAAATGTTCACCCGATGTTCGGTCATTTGACCACCAAGTATTTAATTGACCGGATTTAACCTTTTGTTTATTGTGAAGAAATGAACCCAGAAAGAAAAAAAGCCCTTTTTCTTGATCGGGATGGGGTAATCAATGTGGCGCCGCCCCCGGGTCAATATGTCAGTTCTTGGAAAGAATTCCGGCTGCGGCCGGGCATTGCCGATTTGATCAGGCGGGCACGAGCCATGAGTTATCTGGTGGTGGTGACCACCAATCAGCGGGGGGTGGATCTGGGGTTTTTGACCTTGGAGGATTTAGAAGACATTCATTTGAAGATGAAGGCCCGTCTGGCCGAGCGGGGGGCCTTGATTGACGCTGTTTATTACTGCGCCCATGGCTTGGAAGACGGCTGTGTTTGCCGTAAACCCCAACCGGGAATGCTCCTGCGGGCGGCCGAGGATTGGCACATTAATTTGGCTGATTCTCTTTTTATCGGCGATTCTGATATTGACATTGAAGCAGGAGAAAGGGCGGGTTGCCAGACATGCAAGCTGTTATTTTAGCCGCCGGTAAAGGCGAGCGATTGCGGCCGTTGACCAATACCCTGCCTAAGGCAATGATGTCCGTTGCCGGCCGGCCGCTTTTGGAGCATAATATTTGTCTTCTGCGGGATCAGGGCTTTAAGGAGTTTATTATTAATCTCCATTATTTGCCGGAGAAAATAGTTGACTATTTTGACAGCGGGGAGCAGTTCGGCGTGAAAATTGCTTATAGTGATGAGACCGATAAACTTCTGGACACGGCCGGCGCCCTCAAAAAAATGGAGCCGTTGCTTAGAGACGATTTTATTTTAATCTATGGCGACCATGTTCACTTTTTTGATTTCCGGCCAGCGGCGGCCTTTCACAGAAATAAAAGGGCTCTGGCAACGATTGTTTTAAAACGTTCTGATCTGCCGGCCAATGGCGAAATTGGAGAAATAGATCAGAAGTCCGCAAGAATAATCAGCTGGCATACCCGGCCCCACGGTATTACTGATTTCGGCGGTCAGTATTTTTTAAACAGCGGCCTCTATATTTTATCCAGAGAAATTCTGAATTACATCCCGGCTGGCCGGTCGGCGCATTTGGATAAAGAAATCCTACCCCAATTAATTAAAAAAGATCTGCCTATTTTTGGTTTTGTCACCAAGGATTTAATTCTTGACATTGGTACGTCAGATAAGTATCAATATGCTTGTCGGGAGTATCAGAAAATGAAGTCCCTTAATAAATAAAAGACACCGTCGTGACAACCGTCGTCAAATTCCATTTTAACCCCAATCCATTTAACCCCCAATGGAATTTATATATAGAACATATCGTTTAATGCCTTCTTCAAAAGTAATTTTTGGAGTCCAACCGAGGATTTTTTTAGCTTTTTTGGCAGAGATGGCGATTTGGTAGACCTCGCCTTTGCGAAAAGGCGCGTAAATGGACGGTTTTTTGAAACCCAAGTTTTTGGCGATGTCATCAAAAACCTTTTGGTCAGAAATTTTCCGGCCCCAGCCGAGATTTATAATTTCATTTTTGCCGCGGCGCAGGGCGATGATATTGGCCCGGACAATGTCTTCCACATAACAATAATCTCGGGTTTTGGTGCCGTCGCCGAAAATAGTCGGCCGGTCGCCTCTTTTCATAATTTCCGTGAAAATGGCCACCACACCGGCTTCGCCGCGCGGATTCTGTCCCGGGCCGTAAACATTGGGATAGCGAAAAATCAAATAGTCAAAACCGAAAATCCGGCTGTAAAATTTAATCGTTTCTTCGGCTAAAAGTTTTGACAGGCCATAAGGCGAAAGCGGCATCGCTGACGTCTCCTCATTGGCAGGAATTTTATTGGGCTGACCGTAGATGGCGCCGCCGGTGGAGGCGAAAATAAACTTTTTTACAGTGCCGGCCTCGCCCGCGGCCATCAATAAATTAATTGTTCCCAAAACATTGGTTTGGAAAGTGGGCAACGGCTCACGGAGTGATTTGATTACCTCGGCGATGGCGGCATGATGATTGACCACATCGGGTTTTTCTTTTTGGAAAAGCCGGCGCAGCGCCCGGGCGTCATTAATGTCAAGCGGTTTGGGGCCGCCCCTGTCAATTTTAATTACTTTGTGACCGAGTTTCAGATAACCATCGGCAATATGGGAACCGATAAAGCCGGCACCGCCGGTTACTAAAATCTTTTTCATACTAGCCAATGATTTTCTTTTTCCACCGCCAGAGAAAAAAGGCGGCAATGGTTTGGGTGATAACCGTGGAGAGAGCGGCGCCGGCGCCGCCCCAAAAAGGGATAAACAAGGCATTGAAGATGATATTGCTCGCCGCCGCCACCGCCGAACTCACCAAAAAAATCCGCTGGCGGCCGGCGGCAAAAAGAGCGTTAAAAATAATAATCAGCGGACAATTGATTAGAAAAGTAAAAGCCAGAATTTTAAAAATGAGAATGGCCTGGTTATAGTTGTTTCCGTAGAGAAGCTGGATAATCAGGTTGCCAAAAATTAAGCCGCCGGCAGCCAGAATAAAGGTAATAATTAAAGTTAGCCAAAGGACTTGATTGACCACCTGCCGGAAATGTTCTTGGTTTTGCCGGGCCAGCCGGCCAAAGGCCGGGAAAAGGGCGGTGGCGGCGGTGGCGGTGAAGGCGTAGATAATTTGAATCGGTTTTTGGGCGGCGGCATAAAAACCAACTTCGGCCGCCGGCCGCCAAAAGCCCAGCATCAGGATATCAATATTGAGCATCGTTCCTCCCAAAAGCCCGGCAACCGCCAGCGGCCAACCCTCACCAATAACTTTTTTTGCCAACCCCCATTCAAAGTCAGCCCAAAGATTTTGCAGGTAAGAACGGAGTGGCCAGAAAATAACCAGTAATCCCGAACCACTGCCCAAGACATAAGCCCAACTCAATGCTTGGCTGGTGGGCGAAAGCCACAAAAAGAGAAAGCCCAAGGCCGCAATGGCGGTATTGGTGAAGATGGTAACCGCCGCTTCCCATTCCATTTTCTCTTTAGCCCGAACCAAGACCAGAGAGAAATCCCGAAAGCTGTCAAAAAGCAGAATCAGGGCGGCTAGCGGCAGTAGGGGCAGGGCTTCTGGGATTTGGGTGATGAGCGGTCCCAAAATAACGATGACCAAAAAACTCAAAAGAACAAAGACCGATTTGGCAATCAAGGTAGCTGAAAAATAACGTCCCCGCGCGAGCGGCCGTTGAATCATTCCCCTTACGAGCACCCCGCCTAAGCCCATATCAGCCAAAACAGTGAAAAAGGCGGCCAGACCCAAGGCGTAGGAGAAGGCGCCGAAACCGGCCGCGCCCAAGAGCCGGGCGGCATAAATAACAATCGCCGCCCGCAACAGCCGGCCGGCGCCCTGACCCAACAAAAGCCAGAAAGTGTTTTTGATAACCGTCTGGCGCAGGGTCTGATTTTGAAAGAGAAAAACCCGAAGATTATTTAACACTGGCAAAGAAGAGTTTAATGGTTTTCAGAATAATGGTTAAGTCCAGCCAGAAAGACCGTTTTTTTAAATAGTAGAGATCGTACTGCAATTTTTGATAGGCGTCCTCCACCGAAGCGCCGTAACGGTAATTAATTTGGGCCCAGCCGGTGATTCCCGGTCGGACCAGATGGCGGAGGTCGTAGAAAGGCACCACTTTTTTCAACTGCCGCACGAATTCCGGCCGTTCCGGCCGGGGACCGACAAAAGAAAGATCGCCTTTAATGACATTCCAGAGTTGCGGCAGTTCGTCTAAATGACAACGGCGGATGAATCTGCCGATAAAAGTAATGCGCGGGTCATTGATTGTTGCCCAGAGCGGACCATTCATTTCTGCTTTTTGGATCATTGACCGGAATTTATAGAGAGTAAACGCATGTTCTTTTTTGCCCACCCGCGTCTGTTGCAAAAGCAGAGGTCCGGCAGAAGTCAGTTTCACCAAAAGAGCGACGAGAACCGAGAGCGCCGCAAAGATGATAATTAAAATAACCGCCAAGGCAATTTCCAGCGGCCTTTTCACGGTCTCATAGAGACGGTTATTCCAGCTTAGATTTTCCAAAAACCAGTCCTTTTCCAGCTCGGCTAAGGGGGTTTTCTGCAGTACTTCTTCGTAGAGAGTGGCCAGGTCGGTGATCTCAATACCGGCCAGAAGATTGTCATAAATAAAACGGATGACATCCGGATTTTTCTTCAATTGCGTCGGTACCAAAAGACAGTTAAAGGCGTTACCGGCGGTCACCACCTGATAACCCAACTGGGGATGGTGAACGATGTGATTAATCAATTCTTGGGCGGTGGGATTAGTTTCCAAAAAATAAATTTTTATAATCGGTTCGCCGCTCGTCAAAAGCGAGTTGTAGAAACGACGCCAGTTGTAGTTTAGAATAACAAAAAGAACGACAAAAATAAAAAGATTGGTTTTAGGAGCAATTTGGAAATAAGGAATAAAATAAAAGAAGGCAGTGGCCAGAGCGACGGCGATCAAAACCGCCACCAGATATTTGTGGGTAAAATCGAGAGTGTTTTTGAGTGAGCGGATGTCGTAAAGACCGGAGATGTAAAAGATAAAAAGCCATAAGAGAAAGACAATAGTAAAAGGCAAAAAGTGCAGATTTAAACTAGCTTCCCGCAGGAGCGCCGTCAATCCCAAGGCCAGATAAAGGAGCAGGACGTCCCCCAAGAGCACCCCCGCTTGTTTCAATTTGACAAGGGCAGTCATTTGCCATAGTTTTATCAGTATTATGGAACAAAATCAAACGACGGGCGGCAACAGTTATCTCCTGCCCGTTAGTATTTTAGCGGCCGCGATTTTGATCGCCGGGGCCTTGGTTTATAACGCCGGCTTACGACGGGGCGGCGATTTCCCGGAAACCGACTCCGCCGAAACGGCAGGCGCGCCGCCCACCGCAGACGATGACATTATTCTGGGCGATGCCAACGCCAAAGTGCTTCTTGTGGAATTCGGCGACTACCAGTG
>Ga0213870_1000128_pt1 | contig 38641 bp, 33 predicted proteins | sample WICALVC2017_Meta_FD_160119 | JGI IMG/M metagenome (GOLD analysis project Ga0213870, IMG submission 160119) | Freshwater microbial communities from subterranean cave lake in Wind Cave National Park, South Dakota, United States - WICALVC2017 | ecosystem: Environmental > Aquatic > Deep subsurface >...
CATAAAAACTGGCCTGGGGTAGTTTCTTGGAATGATGGACTCTATGTCCACCTAGGAATGAATGATAGCGCTTTTACTAAAAAGGTAAATCGTAAACTCAAGCGGCATCTTGCACTAGCAAGTAAACAGGTACGTACTATTATTTGCGCTGTTCACCACGTGCCTTTTCGGCAACTATTGCGGACAAACCATACGTCAACAGATAATTTTTTGACCGCTTTTTCCGGAAGTGAAGAAACGGGTAAAATTATTCGATCTTTCCCCAAAGTAACATATGTTTTCTGCGGGCATACCCATCAGAAGAAAAAAGCAAAGATCAATGGGATTACAGCTATCAATATCGGGAGCGACTATTTACGCAAACGATTTGAGGTTCTTGAAATATGACCTTACTCATGCAGTAACTGGCGGTACATTTCAAGAGCAATAAATGAAAGAGCGATGATGGTAGGTCCGAGGATGATGCCAAAAAGTCCAAAGAGCTGGACTCCGCCCAAGACGCCGAACAATATAAACAAAGGGTGAAGACGAGTTTCCCCGGACACAATTTTGGGGCTAATAACATTATCCATAAGCAGATTGGATACAATGCACAACACAGCTATACCGATAGCGCTTACGTGATTGCCGGATACTATGAAATAGAGAGATACAGGAAGCCAAACGAAGGTAATTCCCACGACAGGTATAAGTGAAGCCAAGCCATACAAAGCTCCCAAAAGTACAGGAGAAGAAAGACCAAAAATAGCAAACCCTACTCCTCCCACCAATGCTTGAATCGCAATGACGATGAGATTGCCGCGAATAGTCGCGCTTATTACTTCGGTAGCTCGGTAAGACAGGCGATCAGTATCAGTTTGGCGCAGCGGGTTTATGCTATAGATATAACGTAAAATAGTTTCTTTTTGCGTGAGGAAGTAAAAAGTCACAAGGAGTGCAAGCAGGCCATTGAGAATAAGTCCAAAAGTTTGGGAGAGTATGGAAGTTAAACTCGCTGATACAAAACCAAGTGTCGAGACTATATATTTATTGGCTTCAAACTCAAAGTGTTGCGTAGCAATTCCCCATTGATCAAAGTAGCCGTAGATTGTTTGCGTCAACTCATTTCTTGATCCGGTATTAGTCTGTATAAAGGCGAGCAGATCACTTATCTCGTTTATAAGAAGCGAGACAATCATTGAAAGTGGCATGGACACAACGAGAATAAATATAATGATCGCGAGGATAGCAGAGACTGTTTTGGGCAAACGGAATCTATGGTGCAAATACACAAATAACGGGTTTAAGAAAACGCATAAAATAAAAGCAGTTAGAAATACAGTGAGGAATGGTTGGAGTATGCGAAAAATGAGAAACAACAGTCCAAGGACAACGGCAAGCGTGGTGCACACAATGAGTACTGATCGCATAGGTACGGATAACTCTGTTTTCATATCTTCTCCTCCACGATTTCTCCTTCTACAATTTGGCTCTTATCAAAACCAGCCGTGTGAGAATTTCTTTTAGGCAAACGTTGATCTCTTGCGACTTTTCTTAACAGATAAAAAAGCGCCAGCGGCGCTATAGATACCAGCATCTTTCTGATGAGGACAAATGGGATCATTGTGGACGCAGTTTATTCAGGATTTCTCCCAGTTTTTTAATTTCTTCTCCGTATCTGCCCCAATCTCCCTCCTTTTGGGCACGGATGGCGGCATCGTACGTCTCCGTAGCTTGTTTGTTGAGATTCTCCTGACTCTTGTCGGGCGGTAGTACTGAAGGAACTGTTACTCCTCCTGGTTTGGCTGGTTGGCCGATACTGGTGCCAAAGAGCCTGGCAAGCCCCCGCTCCAACGTCTCTTCCATAACTATTTTATTTTCATAGGCGACAATGACGCGTTTGAGTTCTGGGATTTTACCGGTATCTGCCTTGAGATAGAGCGGTCGTACGTAGAGGAGCGATTCTTCAATTGGGATAGCCAGAAGGGATCCCTGAATGACGGTAGAACCGCGCTGATCCCATAAAGAGATCTGCCGACTGACTTCTGCGTCTTGGTTGATCCGGCCAATGACTTGTTTAGGACCGAACACCAATTTATCTTTGGGGAAGCGGTAGATAACCAGTTTGCCGTACTGTTGCCCGTCATTTCTCGCTACCATCCAGGCGGAAAGATTGTCTTTGGCCCGCGGAGTAAACGGAAGCATCAGAATATATTCCTCAGCCTTTTCGCCGGGGAGCTTCATGATCATGTGGCGCGGAGTCATTGCGGGAACCTTGCTGTCAGCTTGCTGCTCACCTTCTTGGGCGATGGCTGGAATTTCCCAAAGGTCTTCTTTGTTGTAAAAGATTTGCGTATCATCCATGTGGTAAGTGGCGTAAACCGCCGTCTGCAGGGTAAAAATATCTTCCGGATAACGCAGATGAGGCAGAAGACCCTTGGGCATGTCAGAAAGCGGACGGAAAATGTTGGGGAACATTTTGGCGTAGGTTCTGATAATCGGGTCTTCGTAATCGGCTTGATACATACTCACCGATCCGTCATATGCGTCCACTACTGCCTTGACTGAACTTCTGATGTAATTAACCCTGAGCGGAGTCGAAGGGCCACCGTTTAAGGGCAATGGCTGGGAATACGGGTATCTATCGGTTGATGTGTATGCATCGACAATCCAATAAAGTTTGCCGTCGGCAACGACTAAATATGGGTCCCGGTCGTATGTCAAAAACGGCGCAACTTTTGCCACTCTCTCTTTTACATTCCGGTTATAAAGAATACGGCTTTCGCCCGTTATATCACCGGATAAAAACATTTTAAGCGAGCCAAAACGAAACGCGTAGAGGAACCTACGCATCAGGGAATTGAGTTCCACTCCGCCTTTTCCTGCATAGGTGGCATATACGTTCTCTTCACCTTTGGGAAAATCGAATTCTTTCGATTTGGTATTGGTAATGACATAGTCGTTCAGAATCTCTCCGTAGTAAATTTCCGGCCTGCCAACCTCAAGTTCTTTCACTTCCGATTTGGGCGGCAAGTCTTTGACGAAAAGCACTGGTAATCCTTCTGGAGTAACTTGATTTACCGGCCCGGCGGCAACGCCATAACCGTGGGTAAATGTCAATCGCTCGTTAATCCAGGCTTTGTTGGGGAGACTGTCGGAAGCCAGCTCTCTGGGTGAAAGCATGATTTGGCGCACTTCTCCGCCTATGGTGTAGCGGTCGTTATCCACGTTTGCAAACTCATAGTAGGTCCTGATTTCCTGGATTTGCGAAAACGTGGAAAGAAGCGGCGCCCTGTCCCAAAGCCTGACATTTTTAATAGTGAGATTGTTAGCGGCAATGTCAGAGCTAGTAATGGGCTTATCGGCTGCGATTTCCCGTTCTTCGATCTTGTCCAGTCCATACGCCTTACGCGTAGCTTCAATATTATGTGTAATAAATGGCGTTTCTTTAACCAATTCATTGGGAGCTACGACTAATTTTTGAAAGACAGCCGGGATGATACCAGAGACCAGTCCAACCAATACAGAGAGGGAAATTGCGCCTAAGAGGGGGGAAATTTTACCGCTAAACCCAAAATACAGTGCCAAAATCGCTGCCAGACCATAAGCAAATACGGACATGCGAAGTAGCGGAACCATCACGTTGGCATCGGTAAACGCCGCGCCGAATACTGGACCGCTTTGGGCAGTGAGGAGATTATAGAGTGAAAAATACGTGCCGATTGCCACAGTTATCAGAAAAAGAGAGAGGAGAATTCCTACGTGGAGTCTTGCCTTTTGATCGGTATGAGTATGTTTGACCAATTTGATCGGTGGCCCGCCTGCAACGCTATGCGTAGCATTGCGGGCAGGCCCGCCGAGTTTCTCCAATACGCTGTTGAGATTGAATTTGCCCAAGAACATAGAGAAATCAAGACTGCCGCGAAGAAAATAGATAGCGCCGCTTATAATAAGCGACAATAAAATAAGAATTCGTAGAAGGCCTAAACCCAGAGAGTAGACTGGAAGTGAGAACACATAAAACGCTATATCACGGCCAAACAACGGATCGGTTTGACCAAATGGGGTGGCGGATAAGAATTTCAAGACATCCTGCCAACTGGCAGCCGCGACAAGACCGATAAAAAAAGCTACGAACAAACACGCTACAATTCCGAACCTTTTTACTATATGGTTATTTAGACTCAAGGCCTGGCCAATCAGAGCTTCAGGAATAGCCGCCATCCAAGGAATTTTGCTGCGCACGGCGAGAAATAGGTTAGTGAGCAGAATTACCGTTGCAAACAATCCCGCTGTCAGACCTAAGGACACTTTTGCAACGAGGGATTTCGTAAAGACTTCAGTAAATCCGACCTCACTAAACCACCACCAATCCGTAACGAGAGCAACGATGCTGGAGAAAAAAATGAAAAATGTACCCCCTATGCCTAAAAATGCCCAGAAAAATATTTTTGTCATATATTCATACAAATTCAATAAACCGGCCCCTGTCTTGGCCGGTTATAATTAGTGATGGTTCCCAGCTTTAAGACGCATATTTGACCATTCGTCTCGTTGCTTCCCATCACTCAAGGCGATATTAGACTATATCTTTTATAGCACAATTTAATGTAAAATGACAGCAGGCGCACTAATAAAGTTTACAGGACATATTCACCAATGAAGGGGTCGGTATCTCACTAATACCAAGACCTTTAGTCAAATCCAGTACACTGGAGAGACTAGGGTCTTTTTTTATTTATCCATATGAAACAAAACGTTGGATTGTCAGACAAACAAGCTCATAAATTGCTCACTCAATTAACGTGAAATCTTACGATTGTTTATTTAGATAGCGTTAGAGTAACGGTGTTGATTTAGAGCGGGTGAAGGGAATCGAACCCTCGCGTCCAGTTTGGAAAACTGGTATTCTACCATTGAATTACACCCGCACCTTAAATTTGGGGTAATCCCGATTCAATCGGGATTCACAAAGTATATAAAATATACTTTGTGGCCTCAAATTTAAGGTGCCGAGGGTCAGAGTCGAACTGACATAACCTGTTTTTCAGACAGGCATCGTGACCACCTTGATTACCTCGGCGTGTACAAACGGTATTTTGTAGGGCAAAATAGCTATACAATTCCTTAGAGTTTGTAAATTCAGATAACTATCCGAAACACCGTTTGTACACGCCCTCGGCATTAAATACTGTATGGACTTGGCTAGGCTTTTGTTGCTAACCAATTAATTATTCTCTTTCGCATAAAACTCTTTCCTTGCCTAGTTTTCAAGTACTTTTCTCTATTATATGCATCTTTACTATTAAGGCAAGCTTCGTAGTAGATTAATGTAAAAGGTCTATATGGTTTTGTTGAACGTACATTACCGACATTGTGTTCTTTAAGCCTCTTCGTTAAATTATCTGTACATCCAGTGTAAAAGTAGGGCTTGCTTAGACTTTTTAGTACATAAGAATATTACATAATGAGTGGACCCGAAGGGTTTCGAACCCCTGACCTTTCGGATGTAAGCCGAACGCTCTACCGCTGAGCTACGGGTCCAGTTGGAAAACAATTGTAGTAAATCCGAGAGGCCGTTGCAACCTTTTTCCTAGAAAGGTACAATACACGGGAATTCGTTTTTATAATTAGAAACCTTTCGGGGTCGTCTAATGGTAGGACAACAGACTTTGAATCTGTTTATCATGGTTCGAATCCATGCCCCGAAGCCTATAAAGGTATAACCTTTACCAATACCTTGACAATTAGCTTTACAATAAGTATACTATCTCTACGTTACCAATACCATGTGGAAGCCCTTCTACAAGCTGACTCCAGATCTGCTTTTTCGTATAGCGACAATTGAGCGGCTTTACGGCCAAATTGAAGGTCTTAAAATCCCTCAAAATCTTGAACTGAACCTCACAAGGCAAAATATGATCCAATCCTCATATGCCTCAAACAAAATCGAAGGAAATCCCCTCACACTTCCTGAGGTTACCAATCTGCTTCTTGATGATCGAGTACCTGCCAACAGAAGCGAGAAAGAAGTCGTTAATTATTTTGACACCCTCAAAAAACTCCCGCAATGGCGCAACCAACCCGTAAGCGTAGAATTCGTAACATCATTGCATGGAAAACTGCTAGAAGGAGTTGACAAAACCGCAGGCAACATACGAAATGTAAAAGTGGTTGTCGGAAGAACGGGAAATGAAGGAGGTAATACGACGCTACGAGTGAAACACGATCCGCCGTTTCATACACGGGAAGAGATTTCGAAACAATTAGATGAACGTATACAGTGGACACAATCTGATCGTGACACACACGCGTGTATCCAAGCGGGAATATTTCATCACGAATTTGTCTATATACATCCTTTCGAGGATGGAAATGGACGGATATGCCGAATTCTTACTGCCCTTATTTTACTGAAAGCTGGATACCAAATAAATCGCTATTTTATCCTTGATGATTACTACGATATTGATCGACACCAATATTCAGATATGCTCCATTCAGCAGACACAGGGGATAAAACAGCCTGGTTGCAATACTTCTGTGATGGTATACGATATTCATTACAAAGCGCATTAGGTAGATTAAAAACAGCGATGCGCACTTTATCAATTCCCAATAGACCAACAAAACGGGAGCAAGAAGTTCTAACAATCATTGACGAGCAAAAAGAGCTAACGTCAACAGATATTGCAAAGAAACTTTCTATAACCCGTCAACAAGCGCATAATCTATTAAAATCGTTAGTTAAAAAGGGATTTTTGGAGCGAAAAGGATCTACAAAAAGCAGCTATTATATTCTCAAATAACTGTTATTCTCCTTTTAATTTGATACAATACTTCCAAAGCCGTTGAGAATTACTGGTTCGGTGGCGGAATCGGTATACGCGCAGCACTTAAAATGCTGTGGTGGTGACACCTTGAGGGTTCGAGTCCCTCCCGGACCACAAACTTGTTATTACTGTCTTTCAACGGTGTACACCTTGGGGTAATAGAGGAAAATGACCGGTGCATCATCAACAAGATATCTTTGGAAGTCAGCATAAATTCTTTTTCTCTCCTCAAAATCATAGGTTTTGCGTCCGTCTTCTAGCAACTTATCAATTTTTGGGCTACCATAGTTAGTAATATTAGTTCCTATCTGAGTTGATTGCCATATATGGTACTGGTCAGGGTCAGAGGGTATTTGCTGTGTGAGTAAGAATACTTGATACACCGGGTTAAGCGACGTTTCAACTTTTACTTTCGTTTTCACACCAACTTTACCCCACGACTCAGCAATTTTTTCCGCATGAAAAAGATTCGTGGCAAATGTCGACAAGATAAGTTCGGAAGATGAGGAAGCTAACTCGCTTTTGGAGAGGATTTTTATTGCGGTTTGCGCATCAAAATCATACAGCCTTATTTTGTCAGAATATGCCCATGATAGTGGAGACAATGGGGTATGAGCTTTTTGAAAATTTTCAAATTCGGGTATCGCGTACGCTAACGCCTGCCGAATTTCCTTATCTTTAAAGGCTGGGTTTGACATATTAAAGAAAATACCCACATAACGATCAAAGAGCGTACTTTCTGAAAATGTGCCCTTTTCCCACGATTTCATTTGTTCTTGGTCGGCAATGTCTTTTAATATGGAAACCTCACCCATTTTATACGCCAAAATTGCATCTTTTAGATTTCTGTAAAAACGATAGGTTAACGACGGCGCGCCTTCCACAACTGGTGTAAGAATAAGTACGCTTATTGTATCTTCTTCAACGCTAAGTTTGGTAACCTTGTAGCTTCCCAGACCCACAAGGCTTGATCGTAAAATTGGTTGCGATAAAAGTGTAAGAATAGGTGAAAAGGGTTCCTTAAGTTGAACGCTGAGAGTAGCATCATCAACCACTGTAAAGGTAACTCCTTTAATTTTGTAGTTTACATCAGATGCAGTAAATGGTTTTCCGTCGTGGAATAATAAATTATTTTTTAAATGTACTGTTAGAGTGGAACCTTGTTCGTCAAACTCCCAAGATTGGGCTGCTCCCGGGTTGGGAAGCCCCTGTTCATCGGCAGTTGTGAGACCTACACTAATCTGTTGTTGAATAAATAAGGGAAGAGTACGAGGTGAAAAACGCCCGACATAGCCGATTACCCTATGTTCACGTACAAAAATACGTTTATAGAGTGGATAGATTTGTATAATGAGGACTGTCGCAAAAAAACCTATTAATGCAGATAGTATCAACTGCACTAAATGACGCCCTAAAAACGTCTGAAGATAGAAGGTAATATAACGCAACTGCTTTCGCACAAAAGACTTATCCTACGAGTAGATTGGCAACAGAGGAAACTAAAAAAAGGAATGCAAGTATGATGGTTGCACGAAAGACCAGTTTTTCAACACCGCGTCTACTTTTATAAAACTCTCCCGCCCCTCCCCATGCTCTTCCCAATCCGGTACCTTTGGCCTGAAGTACAATGAAACCGAGTAAAAGAAGCGAAATGGTAATTTGAACGATTTGCAGAAAATTATGCATAGACGTATTATATCAGATTTAACACTTTTAGACAGGCACGGGCTAATTTTGAGGGACTGTGCCGAATAAGGCTCCTTTTTAGAGTATCGCCTTTTTGATTTAAAACAGGTTGGCGGGAAAGAAGGTCTAATGCAACTATTGTATAGCCTGCACTGGTAATAAGATCATTGGTGATTGGCATCGCGTGGAACATTTTGTATCGCGCAAGAACTCCAGAAGGAATTGGTGCATTGTTGATAAGGACGAATCCAAGATTTTTTAGTGGAAGATATTTATTAAGCTCTAAGAGATGTTTTTGGGCGGTAAATCCATACGTTTGACCCCATTCTGTCATCAAATTCATAATAAAGATTTTTTTAGCCTTAGAGACAACGATTGCTTCGGTTACACCATCAACAACCAATGTGGCCAGAGTCGTGGTATAAAACCCTCCTGGTCCTACAATGATTACATCCGCTTCCCTGATGGCTTCTTTTGCTTTTTGACTCACTTTGGCGATAGGCCTCGTAGTAAGTTTTGTAATCGGTACTTTTCCACTATGTCTGGGGTTATCGATATCGTGCTCTCCCACTACTTCTGATCCATCTTGGTATGTTGCCACCAAATGAATTCGGTCCAAAGATACCGGTAATACACGGCCGTTGATACGAAGGAGCTCCCCTGCTTTCTCGATTGCCTGTTCCTGAGACCCCATCAGTTTTGTGAGAGCGACAAGAAAGAGGTTACCAAACGTTACTCCACCCAATCCAGTACCATGGGAATACCGGTACTCAAAAAGCTTTCGCAGAAGGAGAGAATCTGCTGATGAAACATCGGCCAGAGCAATCAGCGATTTTCGTATATCACTTGAGGGTAATAGTCCGAACTCATCCCTCTCCATTTTGGCGCTTCCACCTGAATCAGCCATGGTGACAATAGCGGTAATTTGACTGGTATATTTTTTAAGGCCAGATAATACGGAAAAAGATCCAGTACCCCCACCAATAACAACGAACTTTTTATCTATCATGTTAGGGCGCACTCCAAAATTAACTATTGTGTGCGCCACAAAGGGCCGTAATCCCGATTTCATCGGGAACGAGCCCTTAGTCAAATACCCAAGATAGAAATTGTAACAGGAGTGTGGCGACAATGCCAACTACAACTGCTGTTTGCCAGTGAGGGAGTGTTGCTTTTGAAAGTGCAATAGGACCAAGAATTATACCAGGAAACGACCATGGAGTGAGGGAAACTTCACGTATCAATAATATCCAGATTATAATCGTAGCTATATTTATGATCCAGGTACCCGCATTTAAGGTGAGTAAATTGAAGGGAAGAATGAGTATGTTTATCAATGGTTTTACTATTTTGAATAGAACAAATAATATACTTGATGATACTAATAATCCAGCTATATGACCCGTTATTTGAAATGCAGGTATAAGTAGCGTTAACAGATATATAGCCAGAACGACGGTAAAGTAACGGCGCAAAAGAGTTTTCATGTCAAATTAAGGCTTTCAGTCTCAATACTGTATGATATGAATGTGCAAATCGATGCGCTTCATCACGAATTTTTTGCAATAGATGCAAGGCATCCCCTTTGGGTAATCTGATTTTTGGGAAGGCTCCTTGATAGGGTACCACCACTTCTTCAAATTGTTTCGCAAGACCAATGTATGCGATAGAAGGATTTCTCTCTAAAAAAACCTGTGCGACCGCCCTCAGCTGGGGAGCGCCGCCATCTATTATGATTAACTGGGGCAGCTCCCATTCTGTATGACGCAAACGCCTGGCCAAAACTTGCCGCAGACAGGCAAAGTCATCGTTTTTAGATATACCTTTTATCCGGAATCGTCTATAAAAACGTTTGTCACACGCTCCATTGATAAAAACGACCATCGATCCGGTAGCAAGTTTTCCGCTGATATGTGAAATATCATAACACTCAATGCGTTGCAGAAAGTCTAGAGCTGGATAATACGGAAGTAGTGTCTTTTGTAAGGCGCGAAGTGCTTTTTGGGATGTGTCTTTGGCCAGCATTGGATTTTCTATATAAGCTGTGGCCGCGAAATGCCTTGTCGTAAGATTTTTGAGAAGATTAAGTTTATCCCGGAAGTGCGCGGCTTCTTCATAATTTGCCGCCAATGAGGCCTCTTTCATACGAGAAGTCAAATACTTTTCCACCGGCGAGAATCGCCCTGCAAAAAGCGCTTTTATTTGTGAAATATTATTCCTATATATTCTTTTTTGCTCTAAGTACTTTTGACCGGTGAGAGATTTAATATGAGAAGGACATGGAGCGCATAATCCCAAATGGGTGTAAAAACAAGCTCGCTTCACGCGACGGCTTTGGGCACAGTATGGGATTATTCGTCGCACATCCCTCAGCATCTCGGCAATGATTCTTTTTGACGGGAAGGGGCCAAAGGAAATGCCGTCCTTTATATCCTGCTTTCTCATTAAACTAATTTGCGGAAACTCATCTTTTGATATGTGCATGTAAATATAGCTTTTGTCATCTTTCCAGATTATATTGAAGCGGGGTTTATAGGCTTTTATCAGGTGTGCTTCAAGCGTGAGGGCCTCAAATTCAGAGTTTGTTTCCACCCAAGATACCTCTTTTGCTCGTGAGAGCATCAAAACTGTTTTGCCATCAAGATTTACTTTTCTCAGATAGTTGGTCAGCCTCACTCTCAAATTCACTGCCTTTCCCACATAAAGGACAGATTTTGCCTCATCTAAAAAATTGTAAATGCCGCTGGCAATAGGAATATCTTTGGCTGTGAGAGTAGAAATAAGCACGGTACTGTTTTATTTGAAATTTTTGGCAAGATAGGCTCCGGTGTAGGATTTGTCTACTTGTGCGACATCTTTGGGTGAACCTTGGGCAATTATTTCTCCTCCCGCGTCACCGCCTTCAGGTCCCAAGTCTATAATCCAGTCAGAATTTCTAATGACATCTAGGTTGTGCTCAATCACGATAACGGTATTGCCCATCGAAACAAGCTGGCGCAGAACATAAAGGAGCTTTTCTAAATCGGCAAAATGCAGGCCTGTGGTTGGCTCATCCAGTATATAAAGCGTATTTCGGCTTCCTCGTTTGGCTAGCTCAGTGGCCAACTTCACGCGCTGTGCTTCACCCCCGGAAAGATGTGGTGCCGGTTGACCCAAACGTATATATGAGAGACCGACACTGTAGAGAGTTTCGAGTTTATTTAAGAGTCCGGGAATGTTGGCAAAAAATGAAACTCCTTCTTCAACAGTCATAGCTAAAATTTGTGAAATATTTTTACCCTTAAAATCAATATCCAGTGTCTCGGCATTAAACCTTGTCCCGGCACAGACATCACAGGTCACATAGACATCTGGCAGAAATTGCATTTCGATTTTTACTTCTCCTTCTCCCTCACAGGCTTCGCAGCGGCCGCCAGAGACGTTAAATGAAAATCTGCCCGGAGAATACCCTCTTGCCCGGGCTTTAGGAGTTTGCGCAAAAAGATCCCTAATATAGGAGAACGCGCCGGTATACGTGGCTGGATTACTGCGTGGTGTTCGGCCAATGGGAGACTGATCAATCAAAATGACACGTTTCAAATTTGACTCACCCACAACTTTTGCGAGAGGTGCAATTCTTTCTCGATGTAGTGGATTGAAGTGATGTGCGAGTGCTTGGAAGAGTGTATCTACCACAAGTGTTGATTTACCCGATCCAGATACACCAGTCACACAGATAAACTTTTCTAGCGGAAACGACACCGATATGTTTTTCAAATTATTCCCGCTACATCCGGCCAGCTCAAGAGTTGCGTGCTTTTCAAAATCTGATACCATAGTTGGCGCTTGGGCGGTAATAGTTTTTCGATGGGCCAGAAAACTCCCGGTCAGAGATGCTTTGTCTTTTTTAATATCAGATAGTGTACCTTTGGCAATTATCTGCCCACCATGTTCACCGGCGCCGGGTCCAAAGTCCAAGATAAAATCTGCGGATTCCATCATTTCTCTATCATGTTCAACCACAATCACGCTATTGCCAAGATTGCGAAGATGATACAGTGTATCAATAAGTTTCCCGTTATCACGGGCATGAAGTCCTATCGAGGGTTCGTCCAGCACATAGAGTACTCCGGTTAATCCAGATCCAATTTGTGAGGCAAGTCTAATTCTTTGCGCCTCCCCTCCGGCAAGCGTATTGGCCGTTCTGGACAAAGTAAGGTAGGTAAGACCAACTGAGATGAGAAATCTAAGTCTATTTTTAATCTCTTTTAACAGTAAGTTTGCTATTGTTTTGTCTCGTACAGTAAGAGTCGTTTCCAATTCTACGATCCAGTCAAGTGTTGCATCAATGGGCATCTGGGTTATATCAATAATCGATTTGTTATCAAGAACAATTGAGAGAGCTTGTTTATTGAGCCGTTTACCAGAACATTGTGGGCAGACTTGATCAAGCATGTATTTTCCGATTTCGGCTCTCACGTACTCGGACTCGGTCTGGGAATATCGCCTCTCAAGCTCAGGAATAACCCCATTAAATCTTTCCTGTATTTGAGTCAGTCTACCGAAGCGATTTTCTCCTTCAACCGCAAGTACCGTATCTGCCATACCATATAAAAGTTTTTCAAGTTTTTGCATGGGTGCAAATTTAAGAGGTTTTTGTGCGTCGATTCCTAAGACTCTGGCGGCAGTTAGAAGAGTCCGTCCAAACCAAGTGTCAGACAGTATCGTTCTGGCGAACGGTAAAATTCCACCCTCTGATATAGATAAATTATCTTTGATAATTGATTGAGGATCAATTCGCAGCACTATGCCTAAACCATGACAGTTTTCGCAGGCTCCGTGCGGAGAGTTAAAAGAAAATATTCTGGGTTCTATTTCTGGCAACGAAATATTACAGGCAGGACAGGCAAATCTGATTGAATATAAATGATCATCCAGCTTTTTGGGTGATTTAGGAAACTCAAATGACGCGTCAAGAACTTGAGAAGCAACGACTAATCCATCAGATATTTTCGTCGCCTGTTCCACCGCTTCGGAAAGTCTCGTTTTAAACTCACGAAATCGTGGCGCGTTTCTCAAGAGAGTTTTATCCACACTAAGTCTATCGACCTGGACATTTATGGTGTGCTTATTCGTTTTTATAAGAACAATATCTGAAGACAAATCAAAAAAATGGTCATCGATACGCACACTGGTGAAACCTTTTGCCCTCAAATTTTCAAACAGCGCCGAAAATTCACCTTTGCGATCGCGTACAACAGGCGAAAAAACGATACAACGAATACTCTTTATTTTATTTTCTGATAACGCGCTCTCAAATTTTTTGATCATCAAATCGGTTATCTGCCCAGGAGAAAGCCTGGTAATTTCTGTACCACACACGGGGCAGTGCGGGTGGCCAATTCGGGCAAAAAGTAGTCGTAAATAGTCATAGATTTCAGTGACCGTGCCCACAGTTGAGCGTGGATTATGAGAGGCAGTTTTCTGGTCAATGGAAATTGCAGGCGACAATCCATCAATCGCATCAACATCTGGCTTATCCATCACACCCAGAAATTGACGTGCATAAGAGGAAAGACTCTCGACATAACGCCTCTGTCCTTCAGCATATATCGTGTCAAAGGCAAGAGAAGATTTACCGCTGCCAGATAGCCCTGTAAATACGACCAGCTTATTTTTGGGGATGTCAACAGAGATATTTTTTAAATTATGCGCACGTGCGCCTTTTATTTTTATATAGTCCATAGCATGAGAATAACCCAATAAATACCAATAACCCAATACTACCAATAAATGAAAAAATGATTGAACGCAAAAATGGTATTTCTTAATTTATTCATTTCATCATTTATTGGGTTATTTGAAATTGGGTTATTGGGTTATTTGTAACTCCCGTATCTTATCTCGTATTGCCGCCGCCAGTTCAAAGTTTAACTCTTGAGCCGCAGTCTTCATCTCCCGCTTCAACCTGGTTACTGCCTTGTGTTTGTCATCAGGGAGAAGTCCCTCCGAATCAATTTCCAAGAGTTTTTCAAACCGGACCTTCTTTACTGAAAACTCTGAAAGCTTGGGTAGATCTTCTTCTTGTTTTTCAATCAACTTTTCCCGAATAGGCTTTACGATACTTATGGGCGTAATGTGATGTTTTCTATTATACGTATTTTGCACAATCCGTCTCCGTTTAATTTCAGAAATTGCCTCACTCATCGAGTGTGTCATTTCATCTGCATACATGATGACCGCGCCGTGCACGTGTCTGGCTGCACGACCCATGGTTTGGATAAGAGACGTTTTACTTCGTAAGAATCCTTCTTTATCAGCATCCAGTATCGCAACCAATGAAACTTCAGGCAGATCCAGGCCCTCCCGTAGAAGATTTATTCCTACAATCACATCATACGTGCCCAATCTGAGATCATCCAAAATATCGCTTCTCACCAGGGTTTCTACATCGGAGTGAAGGTAGTGTACAACAGGCAATGTTTGGTTCTTCAGATTGGCAAACTCCGTATACTCTCGATACTTTTTTTCAGAAAGAAATGTGGCAAGATCCTCAGCCATTCGTTTGGTAAGAGTCGTTACCAAAACGCGTTCACCCAGCCCTTTCCTTTTTAAAATTTCACCCACGAGATCAACCACTTGTCCCTTGGTTTCACGCACTTCAATGGTGGGATCCACAATTCCTGTGGGGCGGATAAGCTGCTCGACAATTCCAACGTTGGAAGTATCACGAGCTACAAAAGTACCACGGGTACCACGAGTTTTTATACTATATGCTTGTTTTGCCATTGACAACTCCCACTGAGATGGGGTAGCAGACACATAGACTGTCTGTGGCATACGGCGCATAAATTCATCAAATGTAAGCGGTCTGTTATCCAAAGCTGAAGGAAGTCTGAATCCAAAATCAATCAACGTCTGTTTTCTTGAGCGGTCCCCATGCCACATGCCTCGTATCTGAGGCATTGTCATATGAGACTCATCCACTATCAGAAGCCACTTGTCAGAATAGGGATGTTTATAATAGTCAAGCAATGTGTATGGTGGGTCACCGGGCTCTCTGCCGTCAAAATAGCGAGAATAGTTTTCTATGCCGTTTACATATCCCAGTTCCTGTATCATCTCAAGATCAAAATTTACTTTTTGTTGTATACGATGAGCCTCAAGCATTTTACCCAGCTTTTGAAGTTGTTTTACACGTTTTTCCAGGTCATCCTGGATTTGTGCAAAAACATGCTGGTTTTTCTGGGGATCCATCATATAATGTTTTGCCGGATAAATCACCTCACCGCTAAGATTTTCTACACTCTTTCCGCTGAGAGGGTCCAGTTTTTCAATCGTTGTAATCACATCTGCCTCAGTCGTTATGCGTACTGCGCTGTCCTCATATGCTGGGAAAATATCTATATGTTCACCGCGAACACGAAATGTTCCTCGGTGAAACCCAAAATCAGAACGGGAGTATTGCAATTCAACCAGACGAGTGAAGACTAATTCACGGGAAAGTTTCATACCGCATCTGAGATCCAGTACAAAATTACCATATTCCACTGGTGACCCGATGTTGTAAATACAGGAAACCGATGCGACAATAATCGTATCTTTTCTAGTTAAAAGATTAGTTGTTGCTGCAAGACGAAGTTTGTCTATCTCTTCGTTAATTTCTGTTTCCTTCTCGATATAAGTATCAGTTGATGGTATATACGCTTCAGGCTGGTAATAATCATAATAGGATACGAAATACGAAACTGCATTGTGCGGAAAGAAATCTCGAAATTCTTGATACAGTTGGGCGGCAAGTGTCTTATTGTGGGAAATAATAAGAGTTGGTCTCTGAAGCGCAGCTATCAGATTGGCTATAGTAAACGTTTTACCGCTGCCCGTTACTCCCAAAAGAACCTGATGTTTCATTCCTTTAGATACACTATCCAAAAGACCAGCAATTGCTTGTGGCTGATCACCGGTGGGTGTAAAGGGAGATACAAGTTTGAAGTTCATAGGAAAAAATTTCTAATTTCTAATTCTTAATTTCTAATTAAATCCTAATTTCTTAATTTCTAATGTTTAAATATTAAACACATTGTAAAATTTCCCGCCTCATCCCGATCCATCGGGACTGATGGCGGGAGATTAAAAATTTAAAATTGAAAATTGGCCACGTGATCTATTTTAGCATAGATTGCTACTCTTGACATTCGGCTTTTTTTGGAATAACCTAGTGCGTGCAAGAGAGATGAACTGAATTTTTATCGCTCTTGTTCGGATAATTTCATACTATCCTATGACACCAATACTATACAATAGAGAAAGAGCAACACTAGAATTTATCACCCAATATATCCAACGCAATGGGTATGCACCCACACTTATGGAAATTGCCCAAGCCCTCAATATAAATGCCGCCTCCACCGTCCATGAACACATCACGCGTCTTGTAACTAAGGGATTCATCAGAAAGCAGAGGGGGTATGAAAGAGGTCTTGAGTTGGTGACCGACAAGGTGAAATCCACAGAGTCAGAAACTGCTGTTGAGCTGCCGGTTCTGGGTTTTATTGCAGCGGGGTCACCTCTTGAACCTCATACAGATCCCAACTACTACTTCTCAGTCCCTGCTACTTTAGTGTCTGGCAAAAAAGCGGGCTATATTTTGCAGGTCAAAGGAAGTTCCATGATTGAAGAAGGCATTCTCGATGGCGATTTTGTCATCGTACAGCACCAGCAAGACGCTCAAAACGGTGATATAGTCGTTGCAATCCTTCCCAATGGCCTTGCAACGCTGAAAAGAATTTATTTTGAAAAAGAGAGAATTAGACTAGAACCTGCCAACGCAACTATGTCACCTATTTACACAACACACGTGAAAATTCAAGGAAAGGTGGTTGGTTTATACAGACAGTTTTCAATACATTGACAATAAATGGGATATTTATTTGTTTTGCAAAACTTCAATTCCTGGTAGTGTACCTTTCTCCATAAACTCCAACAGAGCGGACCCACCAGTTGAGATATGTGAGATTTTTCTCAGATATTGTTTAGAGCTCACACTTGTCAGAGTGTCTCCTCCTCCCACTATTGAAAATGCACGAGACTGCGATATAGCAAAAAGCACACTATCAGTACCGGCTTTAAATCGTTGATCCTCAAACATCCCCATTGGCCCATTCCAAATAATAGTTTTTGCGTCCATTATAAGTTCTCTAAAGTACGCCTGCGTTTTGGGACCTATATCAAAAATAGCAGAATGATGAGGAACTTCGTTGTAAGGATATACTTTTGGATTTACTTTTCGATGAGTGTCTGATATCACCACATCGAGAGGAAGAATGAGTGCGGAGTGTTTTCGTGTAGCTTTCCAAAAAACCACACGTGCCATCTCTACCATTTCATAATCTACCACCGATACACCCATACCAAATCCCCAGGCGGCAAGAAATGTGGTTGCAATTGCTCCCCCCAAAATCACTGTATCAGCAATATCCAGCACTCTTTCAATCACCGCAATTTTTTCTGGTGTCTTTGCTCCTCCAATCACGACCACAAATGGTCGTATTGGCGTCTTGAGAGCTTGAGAGATAAGGCGTATTTCTTTTTCAAGTAAAAGCCCGGCATATGCTGGCAGATACGAAGGTATACCCACAATTGATGCATGCACCCTGTGTGATGTTCCAAATGCATCATTCACAAAGTAGTCTGCCATCGAAGCAAGGTGTTTTGAAAAAGAAGGATCGTTGTCTTCCTCGCCCTTAACAAATCTCATGTTTTCAAGAAGTATGAGATCCTGACCTGAGATTTTTGCGATAGCGTCTAAGGCATTTGTCTTCCAGTAATTATCTATCAACTGTACTTTTCGTTTGGCAATAGTCTCCAGTCGTTTAGCTACCGGTGAGAGTGAAAATTTTTTATCATGGCCGAGCGGCCTTCCTAAATGAGAAGCAAGTATTACTTTTGCCCCTTTAGTGAGAAGATACCTGATGGTAGGCAATGTTTCCAAAATGCGTGTGTCATTGGTAACTTTGCCATCTGCCAGGGAGATATTGAAATCACACGTCACAAAAACTCGTTTACCTGAAAGATCATCGATGTCTCTGACTGTTTTCTTCTTCATAAAAGTATCATTGGTACATTTGGTACCTTTCCTACCTTCCTCCTATATATTCCACCATGTCCACAAGTCTTGAAGTATACCCCCATTCATTGTCATACCATGCATAGACGTTTATTAAGGTACCGCCTACCACTTGGGTCAGGAGGGTATCAACAATGGAGGAATGTGGGTCTCCGGTGTAGTCTTTTGATACTAGTTCATCTGGTGAAACGGCTAAAATATGCCTCAGTTGCCCATTTGACGCTTTTATAAAGGCTTCATTGACTTCCCCTTTCGTTGTTTTCCGATCCACCTCAACCGTCAACGCAAGCATCGATACAGTGGGAAGTGGCACTCGCACCGCTTGGCATATGAGCTTGCCGGAAAGTTCAGGGAAGAGTTTTCCAATATCTTTTGTAGATCCAGTCTCAGCCGGAATCATCGATTGAAACGCGGAACGCCTCAGCCTCACTTCTTTATTATGAGAGTTATCCAGGAGATTTTGGGAGTCGGTAACTGCATGTGTTGTCGTCATAAATCCTCGTTGTATGGTAAACGCGTCATGTAAAACTTTTACCGTTGTCGCCAAACAATTGGTCGTACAGGAGGAATTAGAGATAATTCGATCAGTTTTTATGTTAAAGGTTGAATGATTTACACCCAAAATGAGCGTTTTCGTAGTATCTTTTGCGGGAGCAGATAATACCACGCGTTTTGCACCGGCATCAAGATGCCCCTGAAGTGTTTCTATTGTTCTAAACTTTCCCGTTGCATCAACGACGACATCGACAGCACAACTTTTCCAGGGTATATCGGCAGGCTCATCCACCGCAAATACCTCAACCGTGTTCCCACAAACGAGAAGCTTTCCTTGTTCTATTTTGACACTCTTTTGAAGCGTCCCGTAAGTTGAATCGTACTTGAGAAGATACGCATGAGAAAATGCGTCAGCCCGGCTATTTATTGCAACCAATTCCAGATTTGGGCGATCCATGATAATGCGCGCGGCAATCCTGCCAATCCTCCCAAACCCATTTATTCCAACTCGTATTTTTTTGTTATTCATTTCGCATTCTAATTAGACTAAGGGCTCGCACCTAAATAATGTTTACAATTATTTAGGATTGCGGCCCTTTGTGGCGAATCCAAAATGAAGATGTTATTTTGGAGTTCGCCCTAATTTGGCCACTTTGTCAAATTTGACAAAAGGTAAAATTCTACTGTCTCCCTTTATTTTTATTTAAAGCTCTCTTCTCCTTACTCATCACAGTACCAGCTTGCGAAAGCGTATACAAGAGGATTTCGCCTGTTGCTATCTCAATCTCAGCGATCTTATCATCAGGGACGTTTTCCAGGTGTTTTACAAGAGCTCGTATCGAATTCCCATGTGCAGCAAATAGTATGTTTTTGCTGTTCTTCACATGGGGAAAAATGTGTTTTTTGTATCCTTTGACCACTCGTGCGTGCACATCTTTAAGCGTCTCACCCTCAGGAATTGGTACATTCCACGCACGACGAATAGCAAGAAACTTTTCCTCACCCACCTGTTCTTTTATTTCCCATTTATTTTTACCGGCAAATGTTCCATAGTTTCGCTCCTTAAATTCAGCGTGACGTCGCGTCGGTAGGTTTTTAATTCCAAGAACCTCCTTTACAAGCTCCAAAGTCTCCCATGCTCTTTTCAAATCTGAAGTAAAACCATGATGAAAGGTAATGTCTGAAAGTGTTTTTCCTGCCTTTCGTGCTTCTTCTTTGCCTTTTTCTGAAAGCCCGATATCATTCCATCCGGTCCAAAGACCTTTGGCATTCCATTCAGATTCGCCATGTCTTATAAGGGCTAATTTACTCATAGCTTACCTAAATTATGTTGAACTTGTATCAACATCTAAACTGCTAAGGTCTATTTGTATGAAATTATCATACAACCAATACGAAGACTACGCAAGTTCTTTACGTGTAAAGCTATTACACTTGTCAAGTGTTTTAGCTTCGCACCTAGGGAATTTGGACAGTATTCCCTTGCTCAGGTATAATTTCACTCATGGGTACATTATATATAGTAGCCACACCCATTGGGAATCTAGATGATATCACTATTCGTGCAATTAAAACTCTTTTTTCTGTTGCATACATAGCGTGTGAAGATACTAGAGTAACGGGCCAGTTACTTCACTTGTTAAAAGAACGAATAAACCAAGGGAAAGTTACAATAAGAGGGCTAGATCTCAATAATAAACCGACACTTATCTCTTACTATGATCAGATTGAGGTGCAGAAAGCACCAGAAATCGTTAATTTATTTGAACAAGGTCACGACGTAGCATTGGTATCAGACGCTGGCACACCTCTTCTTTCGGATCCTGGTTTTAAATTGGTTCAACTTGCGCTAAAGCAAGGAATAAAAGTCGTCCCAATCCCGGGTGCATCTGCAATTTGGGCAGCTCTTGTTACATCTGGATTGCCAATCAATGATTTCCGGTTTGTAGGATATCTTCCCCATAAAAGAAGTAAAAGGGTTGCCAAACTAAAAGAATTGCTATTGAGTTCTCGGTCGAGAAATGAATACCAAACGTTTGTATTACTTGAGGCGCCACAACGGGTAAAAGCTACACTGCAAGAAATAAAATCAGTCTTCGGTGACGTTCAAGTCGTACTCGCACGCGAACTTACGAAAGTACATGAGGAGTTTATAAGGGGTAAAGTGAGTGATGTTTTGAATATGAACTTTGAGATTAAGGGAGAGTTTATTGTACTTTTTTCGTCTTAATACTCTTCAAGCGTTGAGGTATCGCCAATCGGTTGTCCCAATTCTTTGGCCTTTAAAATTCTTCGCATGATTTTCCCCGACCTTGTTTTGGGAAGCTTATCGATAAACTCAATTTCTCGAGGGTATGCGTGCCCGGCCAAGTGACTTTTGACGTACTTTGAGAGTTCGTCTTTCAACTGCAGTGCGTAGGCCGGCTCCTTCACCTTATCTAGATAATCCTTCTCCAACACTACAAATGCCTTGATGATCTCTCCACGCAATGAATCAGGCTTCCCTATTACACCTGCCTCAACTACGGCGGGGTGCTCAACAAGGGCTGACTCTACTTCAAATGGTCCTACCCTTTCTCCAGACGTTTTGATCACATCATCGGCTCGACCTATAAACCGATAATATCCATCGTTATCGCGCATCCCATGATCCCCTGAGAAATACCACCCATTTTTGAAGTATGACTGATATTTCTCATCATTTTTCCAGATTGTCTTCATCATCGATGGCCAACCAGGACGAAGCGCGATATTACCTTCTTTTCCAACTGGTAATTCGTTTCCCTCATCATCTACAATTGCTGCCTGCATTCCTAAAAACGGCTTACCCATAGAGCCAATTTTTATATCCATACAGGGGAAATTGACGATTGACATGGCACCCGTCTCTGTCTGCCACCACGTATCATGGAAGGGTAATCCGAGTTCTTTGATACTCCATCGTATTGCTTCTGGATTAAGCGGTTCACCCACAGATAGTATGTGACGAAGTGATGAAAGATTGTACGATTGAGGGCTTACATCTTCTTTACCCATCAGCATCCGTATTGCGGTGGGTGCGGTATACCAGACCGTCACTTTATAGTCTGAGAGAATCCGATACCATGTAGCCGGATCAAATCTACCTTCGTGAATTACACTGGTTACTCCACAACTCCATGATCCCAAGATTGTATAAGCAATACCAGTAACCCATCCGGGATCGGCTGTACACCAATAGATATCTTCATCTTTTATATCAAGGACATAGTTGGCTGTTGCGTGTTGGGAGACGATGGCGCGATGCACATGGACCACACCTTTTGGTTTACCTGTAGTTCCAGAAGTATAGAGCATGAAAGCGAAATCGTCAGGACTCGTGTGTACAGTCTCAAAATCTTTCGACTGTTTATCCAGTTCGCCTGCAAATGAAGGATCATCAACGATAATTACTTCTTTGAGATTGGGAAGGCTTACTCGTACTTCCGCTACACGTTTCGCAAGATCTGTATTGGTAACGACAATTTTCGCTTCACTATCGGCGAGCCTGTCCATAAGTGCTTGTTTCTGGAAAGCTGAAAACAAAAGTCCCGCTATCGCTCCATTTTTCAAAATTCCCAAAAAAGAAGCGTACAGTTGGGGTATTCGAGGGAGAAAGATAAATACTCGATCTCCCTTCACTATTCCTTTTGACTTCAAAAGATTGGCAAATTGATTGGAATAGGATGCAAGCTGAGCAAAGGTATAGGACCGTTTTGTACCATCTGCCCCTTCCCACAACAGTGCGATTTTATCACGACGAGCCGAAGATAGATGTCTATCGATAGCACTGTGTGCGGCATTTAAGGATCCATCGGAAAAAAACTCTACCTCTTTGGCTGCCTCTTCCCAGGAGAAAGTTTTATAAACATCATCGTAGGATGGAAGATTTGGTTCTCTTTTGGGAGGGTGTTCTTTTTTGGAGTAAAGTTCATCAGGCATAACGATAAAAGTACCACGGGAAGTTGAGGTATCACAAGTACCACGTGAATATTTAGCTTGTGGTACTCGTGGTACTAGTGATTCTCGTGATACTTCTTCTAATTACTTGTGCTCTCTTAGCGTAAACTTCTTCTCTAGTCTCTTCAAATTCTCAACCACTCCGGTATATTCCAGCTCATCCATACCCGCCATAGATGGTCCATAAAAACCTTGTTTACGCATCTCAAGCGTCTTTTCAGACGCTTTCATACGGATCAAATCCCAAAATGGCTGATCAAACAAATCTACCGCTTCGGTTAATTTACCCTCATGGACGCAATACCCTGCCACCGACATGATGGTAGGGCCGTCAAAATAGGATATGATCGAGTTTTGTTTGACGGGCATCACCGCGACATGGTGAGAGCCTCTATTATCTCCGAGGGTATAGTGAGCGGTTGCCCAGGGTGAGAGAATCTCTCCTGTTGAAGGAAACTGTTTTTGAGTTCTTACGATAGCCACAGGATCATCTTTCCCTACGTATTTTCCGGAAATATTATGGAGCCTGCTGGTGGATGCAACAGCGCCAGTAAGTCCAGACGCATTTTCAACCACACTTTCAATCACATAGTGATTAGGGTCTCTTAGGAGTGTGCAAATATCATAATAATCTTGGGGAACTTTGAGAGTGATCACTTTATCAGCTTCAGTATTATTGACATCCATGATTGTGAAGGTAAAGCCTGCCCTCATCTCGGGGGCCAACAAGAGTCCTGCATTGTGATAAGGACTGGCAAATCCCTCAAATAAAGGATAATTAAACACCCCTGGACCGCATTTATCGCCGGCAAACACGACAAACGGTTCGTTTGGTCTCTCTTCAAACTCCACCTCAGCTGATCCAGGACCCATGCCCTTTACATTTCCGGAGAATGAATCTTTCAAAAGATCCTGACCAGCGCCGTATAATCCTTGCGATTTGGCAATTTTAGTGGTTTCTATAAAGGTGTCCCAGGCCAGTTTGTGTATATCAGGATGGTTTACTCCCTTGGTATGAACCATCAGAAGGGCTATATCGTCTCCGGTAAAGGTAACGGCTCCATCGGTCAGAAGACCAGATTTAATAGCTGCCGCGACTTGCTCCTTGGCTTTTGTTACCATCGCGTTTGATGGGCGTTCATGTCCACCGATGGATCCTGTGTCTGCTTTTATGACTGAGAGAGTAGTTTTCATAAAAATCCTCCTTCAACTTAGTCTAAACTATTTTCAAGTAAATTTCTACCTGTCATTGATGAAGGTTTTTTTATGTCCATAATCGACAAAATAGTGGGAGCTACATCTGCCAAAACCCCTGGTGAAAGTTCGACAGGTTTTCCCTCCCATTTTTTTGCAAGCACTAAAAACGGCACCGGAAACGTAGAGTGCTCAGTATCAATTCCACCGGTGAGGGGATCGATAAGTTCCTCCGCATTACCGTGATCACCGGTAATACATACAATTCCCTCCATATTTAAAATCTGAGGAACGATACGCGAGAGACATGTATCTACAGTCTCGCAAGCCACAATAGTCGCCTCAATATTTCCCGTGTGAGCAACCATATCTGGGCAAGCAAAATTAACTAGCGTGAAATCATATAGTTTTTTATCAATAAGATGAAGAAGGGTATCGGTCAGATCCACAGATGACATAGAGGGGGAAAGATCATAGGTAGCCACTTTGGGAGAGGGGACGATAACTGTTTCTTGACCGGCAAAAGGCGCTTCTCTTTGGCCGTTGAAATAATAAGTGACAAAACGTTCCTTTTCACTTTCGGCCATGTGAAGCTGCGATAATCCCATTTCAGCAATACATTCTCCAAGAGGATGTGCAACAATGTGCGGAGGGAATGCAACAGCTGATGCATGGACAAATCTGCTGTATTCTGTCATCGTGACAAAATAGAGATGTGGCATACGTGGTCCTCTTGCGAAAGGAGAAGATAACTGCGAGAGTTGCGCTTCATGTTTTTTGAAATACTTCACCAGATAGGGGTCAAAATCAACGATATTTCCGTCTTTTTCAAAATTTTCAAGCACGAAAGCTTTGGTAAGTTGTCTGGGTCGATCAACGCGATAATTAAAAAATATCACGCTATCATTAGCTTTGATCTGTGCGATTGCCTGGTTGTTTTTTACCAGGACAGTGGGCTCAATAAATTCATCAGTGATTCCCTTATCATAGGAAATAGAAATTGCATCTTCCACAGTTTTAGCGCGATTACCCACACTGTGCGTCAAGGCTTCATACGCGCGTTTAGTCCGCTCCCATCGGTGATCGCGATCCATGGCAAAATACCTGCCTATTACTGTTGCAATAGTACCAACCTCCAATGAATCCAAATATGATTGTAAATTTTTGACGTATAATAGAGCAGATTTTGGAGGAGAATCGCGGCCATCGGTAAAAAGGTGTAGATAGACTCGTTTAAAGTTGTGCTCCTTCATAAGTTGCAGAAGCGCAAGAAGATGCTCAGTATTGGAATGTACACCTCCTGATCCAATCAAACCCAGAAGGTGAATATTACTTTCATATTTTCTCGCGTGATCGATAGCTTGGATAAACGCTTGATTTCGGAAAAAAGACCCATCGGCTATGGACAAGTTTATACGTGGAAGATCTTGATAGACTATATAGCCTGCTCCCAGATTGATGTGTCCTGTTTCTGTGTTGCCATCCTCTCCTTTTGGTAATCCAACCGCTTCTCCAGATGCAGTAAGCGTCCCATGCGGAAATTTGGTCATTAAACTGTTATAAAAGGGGAGATTTGACCGATAAATTGCGTTACCGGGTCCACGGGGTGCTATACCCCAACCGTCAAGAACTATCAGAAGGACAGGAGTCATGTAAGAATAACCCAATAAATACCAATAACCCAATACTACCAATAAATGAATAAATGATTGTATGCAAAAATGGTATTTCCAAATTTATTCATTTGCGCATTTATTGGGTTATTTGAAATTGGGTTATTGGGTTATTTCAGAATATATCTTGAGTAATCTATTATACTTAGCCACCCTCTCTCCTCTTGCTGGTGCTCCAAATTTCACAAATTGCGCATTTGTTCCCACGGCCAGATCAGCGATGAAATCATCGGTAGTTTCACCGGACCGGTGGGAAACTATTACCGTGTACCCGGCTTTTTTTGCGATAGAAATCACCTCAAGTGTTTCAGTGATCGTTCCCACTTGATTGACTTTTACCACTACCGCATTGCAAGCTTCTTTCTCTATCGCCTGTGACAGCCTTTTGGGATTGGTAACGAGGAAATCATCGCCCACAATCCTACAAGTTGCACTAAGTTGCTTTGTCAGTTCAATCCAGCCCTCCCAATCGTCTTGCTGTAGTGGGTCTTCAATAAAATACAGTGCATAGTTTGTCACAAGATCCGTTAAATACGAAAGATAACGAGGTTTATCCATCGGCAAGACCGCGGCTTCTACTTTATACAGGCCATTGTCGCAGTACACGCTTGCGGCACAGTCCAACCCCAGGTGTGCGTCTTTTCCGTATTCAAAACCGGATTCCGTTATGACCGCTTTTAGCACATCCAATACCTCTATATTTGATGAAAATTGTGGCGTAAATCCCCCTTCATCGCCGACACTGGTCAACAAATGTTTTTTTGTGAGATATTTTTTGAGTTGTGCATACAGTTGTGCTCCCATTTCCAGTGCTTTGGAGTAGGGCATTTTGGGATCAGGTATTATCATAAATTCCTGCATGGTAATTTTTCCGCTACCATGAAGGCCTCCATTGATGACGTTAAAAAGGGGCGTGACGTTCCCCGCTGTTTTTGTGCCAGACAGTTGTGCCAGATATTTATGTAAGGGAAGTTGCGATGAACTGGAAGCTGCGCGTGTCACAGCCAGGGACACTGATAAAATTGCGTTTGCTCCTAATCTTGCTTTGTTTTCTGTACCATCTGCCACAATCATTGCTTCATCGATTTCTTTTTGCCTGGTGGGATCCTTACCCTTCAAAAGCTTGGCAATTTCTTTTTCGACGTTCTCAGTTGCTTTAAGCACTCCTTTTCCGTGATACCGTTGAGGATCGTTATCACGAAGCTCTACTGCTTCATGTGTACCGGTTGATGCGCCTGATGGTACGGAGGCAGTACCCGTTGTGCCATCATCCAGTATCACCGTCGTCTCGATGGTGGGATTACCGCGGGAGTCAAGAATCTCGCGAGCATGAATGGATGAGATTTTTGGCATAAATTTGGTAAATAATTGCAGTACTTACGCACCATGTCATTGTCGGGCTTGACCCGACAATCCAGATCCCTTATCAGTCTGGATTCCTGCCTTCGCAGGAATGACTCCGAGATTACTCAGTAATTTATTATTTTCTCTTTCCTAACTTCTTTTCCACGTTATAGACATTTTCTCTGACCGTATCAACTGCATCTGCGTTTACGGAAATTGAGGTAATTCCCCATTGGACCAACTTTTCGACTAACTCTGGATAATCAGATGGAGCTTGGCCACAGATTGACGCGGTTATTCCATACTTATGGCACGTTTTCACTACATGCTCAATCGCCCACAATACCGCGGGATTTCTTTCATCAAACTCGGGAGCTACCTCGGTATTATCCCGATCAGTCCCCAGTATTAGCATTGTTAAATCATTGGATCCAATCGATACCCCATCAATCCCCGCCTCACAAAACTGGTCAAGGATAATGACATTTGATGGAATCTCAACCATCATCCAAAGCTTAAAAGAATACGACCGCGTCAAACCTGCGGCTGCGATGAGCTTCTTCACCTCTACCAACTCTCTTACTGTTCGTACAAACGGCAGCATCAACCACAAATTTGTAAACCCATGCTTTTCCCTAATGCGTTTAACTGTCTCCAATTCCAGCTCAAAAACCTTTGGGTCGGACATATATCGGTAGGCTCCTCTATATCCCAGCATAGGATTGGGTTCCTCAGGTTCAAACTCGGCGCCACCTTTCAGATTTCTATATTCATTGGTCTTAAAATCAGTGGCTCTATACACTACAGGGCGCGGATTAAACGCGTGGCAAAACTTGAGAAGATCTTCGGTCAGTCTTCCGATGAAATATTCTTGCTTATGTTCACGTATCAGTTTTTTGGGATGAATTCCAATATCGGCTATCATAAACTCAGCCCGAAGTAGTCCCACGCCATCGACATTGAGTTTTGCGACTTCCGCTGCTCTTGCCGGGGACGCCATATTGACCAGCACTTTGGTGGCCGTCTTTAGGTGGGATGCGGCAGGTGCGCTGGCTGCCTTCAAAGACTCCTGTTGGCTCTTTGAAAGCATTCCCTTGTAAATCTCTCCTTTGCCGCCATGCACGGTGATCCCTTTTTCTTGGGCGAGTACTTTTGTCGCACCACTTGCGCCAACTACCGCAGGAATACCCAACTCACGTGAAACTATCGCAGCATGTGAAGTGCGTCCTCCACGCTCTGTCACTATTGCCACGGCACGCTTCATCGCAGGAACAAAGTCAGGATTTGTTTGTGATGTCACGAGTACGTCACCCGGCAATACTTTATCAATTTCTGAGGGACGAAATATTACTCGCGGAATCCCTGATGCAATACCCGGAGATGCAGGATCGCCAGATAGAATCTTGGGAAGCGCAATTGTCATTTTTTCGATTTTCTGTGTCTGTACTTTTTCATCTTTTTTAAAAAGTGTGGTGATGGGTCTTGTCTGTACTATATAAATTTTTCCATCCTCCATAGCCCATTCCACATCTTGTGGGAAATAGTAATGTTTCTCCAACGCCACACCAAGTTTTGCAATTTTTACCACATCTGCGTCACTAATTTTTTGTACTGATCCTTTCTCTTGCGAAAGCTTTTTGATTCTATTTTCTGCTCCTTCCCTCAGCATAAATCTATTTTGATATGCGATTTTTTTGTTTGTAATTTTGCCTGTATTTTTGGCAATTTCAAAGTGGTCTGGAGTAACTGCTCCCTGAACAATAAGCTCACCGAGTCCTAGTACCGCTTCTACGACTACCGTTCCCTTATCATTGGTAATTGGATCCACCGTAAACATGACTCCGGATACCTCAGACTCAACCATCAACTGAACAGGCACTGCGATACCGACTTTAGTGTGATCAAATTTTTGCTCCTGCCGATAAAAAACGGCTCGAGGAGTAAAAAGTGATGCCCATGCATCTTGGACCTTTTTCACAACATTTGCCTCACCAATTACATTCAGAAATGTCGCTTGTTGACCGGCAAATGACGCATCTGGCAAATCCTCAGCCGTTGCCGATGATCTCACCGCGACAGGCGGGTTTTCAATAAGTGACGCGAGACGATATTTCAGCGTCGGCCGCCTTTTCGCTTTTACCGTCAAGTCTAAATACGCACGCATGATGGCTCTGGCTATTTCTTTTGGCATCGCCGCTTGTTTTATGGCGTGCTGAATATGGGAAGCTGTTTGTTGTAAGTTTTTGGGATCTTTATGATCGAGTAGTTTACACCTGTCACGTATGACTTTTTCCAAATTACTCTCTTTCACGAATTGAAAATACGCCTGTGCGGTGACAATAAAGCCAAACGGAACAGGAATTTTTGCGGCTACCATTTCGCCTAAATTGGCTCCCTTACCACCCACAAGTGGAATATCTTCTTTGTCAACCTCATCAAACCAGAGAATATATTTAGATTGAGTCATATATAAAAATTCGAAACTCGAATATCGAAATCCTAAACAAACTCAAATGACAGAAATTAAAAATTCAAAAGTCAAAAGGTAAAATCACAACTCAAAATTCAAAAGTTTTGACTTTTTACTTGTGCTTTTGACTTTTTACTTTTAACTTTAGAGTTTATAGGTATTGTATCGAAATTCGTGCTTCGGATTTCGGATTTATTCCTTTAACTTCTTTTTAAAATAATCAACCCACGGTATTTTGGCTGGATCCACACCATGAAGCATCGCAAGATAAAAAGTGACAAAGCTTCCCAGTTGAATAAGTTCAAACACCTGAGCAAGTTTACCTTCAAAGCTCAGATGTATATCCACTGTTTCTACATTATTTTTCCCTACTACTTGGCCGGTAAGTGACATTCTCTTTTGAATGGCAGTTTCATACAGCGAGGAGTGTATCAACACAAACGCAAGCTGTTTTTGAATTTGGGGAAAGCGTAATCCCTCCATAAGATGGTGGTTAAGCTCTGGAACTATATAGTAATGCGCCATATGCTTGCCAGTTTCATGGAAAGGATTTCTGATGGCGGCAATTGCGCCTTCCAAGAAACCGCTCCCAATCAGTAGCACCTCTTTATTGACAATTCTTTGCGCAAGCTGTTTGGCTGGGTTTTTTTCAAATTGACTTTCCTGAGAAAGCATTTCAGTGCGTTTCCTCATCTGTCCAATACAGGAGGACAGCGCCTCGGAATCAACCTTTAAATAACCCAACGAGGAAAGCATAGCAATTTGTCCCGCCTGCATGTATCCTTGTCCCAGTCTTGGCTGACCGGAGGGGTTATGGGTGGGCATAAAAATATAGGCTGGGGCTTTGGCATCACTGAGAAGTTTTCCCAGCGGACCGCCATTGCAAATTCCTATCAATGGCACTTGTTTTGCAATTGCTTCGTTTGCGCAGGAAATTGTCTCCTCTGTCGTTCCCGAGTAACTTGCTGCCACAACCAGCGTGTCTTGGTTTGTGTACGATGGCAGATGATAATCATTGACTATATCCACAGGGACTGTCAAAGAATCTGAAAAAAGGCTTTTTACAATTCTTGCTCCATAGGCTGATCCACCCATACCTGCAAATAGAATGGATGTGAGGCCGCGATAGTGGTCGGAAAAAGTAAGTTTACTTACATCGCTCCAAGCCTGTTCACACTGATCCGCAAGAGCTGCTATAGATACATAACTATTTCCTTGATCTAGTTTTTTATAGATGTTTGGGTCGTCTAATGAGTGCATTTTTTACTCGTCTATGCTCTGGATCCCTGATCAAGATACGATCGGTTTACACGATCGTATCAAGCCAGGGATGACGGAATGCATTTTAGTAAGAAACTGAATACTTACTTTTAGTTTACTGCTTTACTCCTCCCAATGATATGAGTACTCCCGTCACTTCCTGTAATTTTTGCTTCATGACTGTATCATTATCAGCCTCCAGATTAAGCCGCAGAAGAGGTTCAGTTTTGGAAGCGCGAAGGTTAAACCAAAAATTGGGATTCCATACAGACAGCCCGTCCAAATGGTCTTGTCCGGCAGCATCCGAAAATCTATTGGCTATCGCATCAATGACTCGATTCGTATCATCGACCTTAAAATTAATTTCCCCAGATGCTTTGTATTTGGCAAACTCACTTACTAATTGAGAGAGAGGTACATTTTTTTGCGACAAATACTCCAAAAAAAGTAATCCCGCAATAAGAGATGAATCCGCGTTGAAATTTTTGTCAAAGTAAAAATGTCCTGAATGTTCACCCGCAAAAACTGCATGATAATCCTTCATGGCTCTTTTTATAAATGAATGTCCGACACGAACTCTCACCGGTATACCACCATGTTTTTCTATCGTTTCCGGCACAATTTTACCGCATACCGCATTGTATAAAACTGGAGCTTTACCACGTCGGGAGACAATCAAATCAGCAAGCAGTGCCGTGGTTATCGTTCCTGAGAGCAGGCAAGCCGTCTCATCCAGAACAAAAAGCCTATCAGCATCTCCGTCCATAGCAAAACCTAAATCTGCTTTTTCCTCAATAATTTTTTTCTTAAGACTGGTAAGATTTTGTTCATTGAGTGGATCAGGAAGATGGTTAGGAAACGTCCCGTCGGGTTCAAAAAACATAGGAATAATTTTTACCGGCAATTTTTCAATCACCCTAATCCAGGAGATTCCAGCCATACCGTTTCCTGCATCAACCACAACTGTAAGAGGCTTTAAATTTTTCACATCAACAAATGACAGAGCATGAGTGATCCATTCGTCAATGACCGATTCATTTTTCATAGTTGCCGGCTTTAAAGCTTTTGTGAAGGCGCCTCTTTGTGCAAGACTTTTAATTTGCGGTAATCCGTATTCACCAGAGAGCGGTACGACTCCGGCGGTAACAATCTTTAAACCATTGTATTGTGGAGGATTATGAGAGGCGGACACGATAATATTAGCAGGATAATTTCTGGATCCGGAGGCAAAGTAGTGAATTTCTGTGGAGATCTGCCCTAGATTGACGACACCCACTCCCATCTCCATGATACTTTTGGCGAGAGCTTCAAAAAGAGCAGGGGATGATTGTCGGCAGTCATATCCAATGGCAATAGTTGAAACTTTTAAAAATAGGCAAATGGCTTTGCCAATTTGAGCAATTGATGTTTCAGAAAGTTGAGAAGGGTAGACACCACGTATATCGTAGTCTCTGAAAATTGAGGGATCGATAGAGGAATCCATCAGTATAAAATATGCTACGGAGTTACTAACCAAAAGTCAAGCAAAAAAGCCAATGTGTAAGGAGTTTGTCCGGATTTTAATAGATGTTCCAGACCAATCAATTGACGGTATTTTTCTACGAGTTTTTCCATACTCCAGGCTTGCGCTTGTTTGACAAATTTATCACCTTGCCAACTTGCCACGCCTAGGTGGGAAAGCGCGACAGGCCCACCGTCTTTAGCAATGATAAGAAGTCGTATTTGCCTCACTATCATGGCATGTACGAGTGTTGCCTCTTTCTCCCGCAGGCAAGCATGAAAACGGGCAAGAAGTTCTGAAGGAGGCAATGACCCTAAACTATACAAGAAAGAAAAAAGTATGGGAGGAAAATTGCCGGCAATTACCTGTGCTTTTGGGAAGTTTTTCTTTAGCGTGACGGTTTCTAGTTTTCTGTCTTCCCATACAATTACCGGATACCCACACCCGCCTAGTGTAATATATTGTATCAAAGGTGCTTTTAATTTAACTCCACCCTTAAAAAGATTTTCTATGATGATAAGTTTTTTTTCTGAAAGAAGTGACTTAGTTTCACATGCAAGGACTAATTGAGGGAGCGCAAGACCTACCCCCGTCAATGTAATGATTTCAGTGTCGGGATGAAGCGCTTTTTGCTCAGAAAGAATTCTTCTGGATGCTGCAGTATCATCTCCGTGGATGAGAGTTATTAACGCCATATCATAAAAAGTACCAAAAGTATAAGACGTATCAAAAGTATCGAAACCAACAAGGTAAATTATAATGATCTTATTTAGGTCTACCTTTGATACCTTTATTTTACTTTATCAAATAATTTCTCCACACTTCGTGAATCTATCCTTGAATAGTGAGTTCTATGTGGTACCAGACTTCCAGAGAAATTTTTTGGGATATGGAGGAGTTCGTGAATCAAAACTCGTATTTTATCATCATGTGATAAGTGATCAAAATGCTGTGAGAGAACCTCAATCACATAACAGGGAGATTTTTCCAAAGCCAGCTGCCATATCCGGGGAAAGCTCCAGATTCGCGCGCGAGCACGAGACGTTGCGTGGTGGCTTCGAAAACAATAAATCTCTCTACTATTTATGTGTGTGAACCCGATCTTTACCACGACCTTTTCAAGTATTTTTTGGATATCAAACGCCCTCTCCCACTGAATGGGTATGTATTTCTTTTTCTTTTTTTTGCCAAACAGCATAGCTTATATATTATACAATTTTTTTGATCAACTTTTTGATTACAGCAATAAGAGTTTTTCCCTGTTTAAATACATAAAAGACTGCAATCCCGATTACACCAACTGAATAGTGTCGGTTCACTCACACTACGTCTTATTATACTTCAATAACTCTGTTTTGCGATTGAGTTTTTCAGTATAAACCCATCTAATGGTAAAAAATATATCAATATTTTTCACCATAATCCGCTCCCGATTAAATCGGGACCAGAGTAAGACGGGTATATATAGTTTTTTCTTCAAAGTACCAGTTATAGAGGGGTTGACACTATTCAATCAGGAGTGTATAAATAAAGATACTGCTCCTCTGCCCCAAATACATTTTTCTACATTCATGAAATACTTCCTCGGGTTTATTGTTTTTATATTTCTTGTTGCATTGCTCGCTCAACCTCATACCATACTTGCAGTTCCTTTTGGCAATTACTTGCAAATGCTCGGTGGTTATTTAGAAGCCGACAGCAACAATTCCTCTGTTCCCACGTCATTTGTGTTTGAAGGGTGGGTTAATCCTTTAACGACGCAGGATTATCAGCCAATTATATCTATAGGAACTACACAGCATTCATACGAGATTGGGATAAACGGTGGCTCACTGTCAGTTGATCTTCGTTACGGCACTAACTCTCGAAAAGTTATCACCACAAGTTCAGTCGATAGTGGAGTGTGGTCAAAACTGGCGGTATCAATTGACTCTTCCTCAATACTGCTATTTTTAAACGATATACAAGTATTTTCCGGATCGGGGGCATCTCCTCTTAGACCTGTTGGCGATACCGTTCGTTTAGGAAAGTCGGTCAACTCATCATTCAATGAGACGTTTAACGGTAATTTAGATGAGGTTAGTATTTTGGTCAACGGTGTACCCTTTATACTGTGGAATTTAGATGAATCCAGAGGCATAACTATTGCACAAGATGCATCGGCTAACAACTTTGACGCAGTGCTTGTAGGAGGGGACAGTAAGATCCACTTTTTTGGTATACTAACAACCGCCACCCCAAGACCCACTCTGGGTATCAGGTGGAACAGGCCAATCCTTCCCACACTTTCTTTCTCCAGCTGGTTCCCAACACAACCGTCCCAACCCACTTCATCACAACCTCAACCCACGGGTGCACAACTACCCACACCCACCGGTGATCTTCATGACCCTTTTAACCGCCCCGTTTACCCACGTCGATATTCCTTATGATAAAGTATCAGGCAAAGAGTTTCGACCCGATAAAGATTGGCAGGTTTGGTAGTGGAAACGCAGCACTTCGATAAGAAATAGTGTGCGTGTTATACCCGGGTTACTTTTTTGGCGCTTGGCCCTTTTTCACCCTGTACTTCTTCAAACGTGACGGTATCACCCACCTTCAATTCATCGAAGGAGACACCGATCAAATCTGTTGAATGAAAGAATAAATCCTTTGTTTCACCTTCGCGACTGATAAATCCATACCCTTTGTCAGTTTTAGTTTTGACAATGCCTTTCATAAATAATATTTATGTATATTGCTTATAACTATCAATACACACCTTTCTAGACGATAAGTATATTCTTTTTGCTGGGAAATTACCAGTACGAAATTTATTCTAAGGGCTCGTTCGTCCCGCTGTTACGTCGGGACGATTACGGCCCTTTGGGAGATACCGTCTGGGTGTAAACGTTATTTTCGATCTTTACGTGCATTCAGGTGGATTAAATGGTAAAATACACACATGGCATATTTTAACCGTAATGATAGATCAGGCGGAGGGCGCTCGTTTGGCGGTGGGCGTGACTACAAAAGTCGTGGCGCTGACAGGCAGATGTATAAAGCAATTTGCTCTAAGTGCAGCAAAGAATGTGAAGTTCCCTTTAAGCCATCCGACAGACCGGTTTTTTGTAATGATTGTTTTAGAGACAATAGAAGATCAGATGAGAAAAGGCCTGAAGAAAGAAACTTCTCAAGACCCAATTTTGAAAACAGATATGATAATAGAATCAGGACTGATCAAAGTCCTCAATACAAAGAACAGTTTGAAAAGCTCAATAACAAGATTGATAAAATCTTAAACATATTAATATCTCATGTTTCCACGAAGATCGCTCCTGAAAGTAATGAAAAAATTGTGAAGCCTTCCCGACTTAAAAACCAGGACATCTTTAGTGATAAGGCTGAAACCCCGTACCGTCCCGAATTAGACGGGACTGGTACTGGGGTAAAGGAAGTAGAAGTTTTGCAGCCAGAAGAACAGGTTGAACTCCCAAAAAAGAAAAAGAAGATAGCCAAAAAAGCTTCCCAAATCCCCACAGATCAACAACCCGAAAAGTAGTTCATATTGTCTGGATACCGAAGTACTGTAATTTCCAGATTGTCTGAATGATTCCGATATAGAATGAGATATTGGTAGAAACGTCATGGTATGTTAAACTCTTTAAATCGATGTCAAAAAGTAGCTCCCCAAAAACAAATGGAAATGTCTTTAAGTCAATAGTGCGTACTGTTGTGCGAGAGGAAATGGGTGGTGCAGAGAAACGTCTAGATAGAAGGTTTGAAATACTGACCCAAGATGTATTGGATAAAATTGATGATAAATTTGAGGATTCATTCACAAAATACAGAGATGAAACACTCACGAAACTTGACAAGATACTTGGAGAGGTAAAGAAAAGGAATGAAGAGTCAACCGCTCATATTGGTTCACATAGAGAAATCAACAATCGACTCGATGATTTGGTACGGATTCACCCTCACAACCGTCACGTCTGATCTCTGCAACGTACTTAAGTGCTCCGATGAGTTTGAGCCTTATTTCAGTTTAACGACGACATAATTTTGGATCAGTGTGCTGTACATGAGCGTATCTTCAGCTTTTCGTTGTGAATTTGTCGTTTGAATCAATTCCTCCAGGTTTTTCAATATTTTATGCATGTAGGGATCCAGATGTGATACATCGGTTTCATTTTTTCTTGCCAAAGCCTCCTTCGCAAAACGATCTGCCATTTTGTGGGAATTCCTTTGAATTCCCAGAGAAACTCTTTTGAGATCACTCGCAAGCGCTTCAAGTATTTGCCTATTTTTCATAGAGAACTCCGAAAAAATCTTTGGTGAGTTGTTCAAACTCTTTTCTAATATTCAAATCCTGTATTTCGTTACTAGTATTTTGTTGTGCAGGACGTATATTGATCATTGAATTAAAATCTACCATCATCGTTTCTAAGTCTATTCCGCCACCCCAAAGATCATTTTGGTCGGAGCCTTTTTCCAATAGTAATTTCTCCGAATCAAAATGCCGATCACAACCAGCGGAACAGATTTTCTGCCTCACGTCGATAACCGTCTTGATATAGACCTCAAATTTTTCCCTCAATTTTTCAATTTCTTCTGTAGTATATGGTTCGAATTTGGTGATTATCACACGACTACTATATCAGAGGTGCCGAGGAAATTCTACTTTGAATAGAAGCAAGATATTATTTATAGCTATAGTGAGAGAAAGCTTGAGCCGAAATAGAAATATAAGGACCCTTTTTGAATTACCTTTTGCGATGTTTTATCACGCCATTGGCGGGATACTTTGCCCAAACGATAGAGAAAGAATTTTTGCATCATTTTGTGAAAGTAAATTATCTTGAAAAAGCTAATCTACGCGGTGTATTAAAAGTGTACTCAAACAAGACATAAGGGATTTTTAGTAGATGGCCACCTCGGACGGATCTGCAAGGGTTTGAGTACATCGGGACAACCATTTAATGTACATCCTGTCTGCGCAAAATCGAACTAAATATTCCGTTGAATCTGAAACTATTGATATAAACGATTGGTACACAATTTTCAATAAGTTGAGACAATTTGCTTCGCTTCTATCGAAGTCATACCGGATCGAGTCCGGTCGGGGATGCTCACACTCACTCAGAGCCTGTTTGAAAAGTCTCTTTTTACTGCAATTTCATCATTTTGGCTGCAACTGTGTCACTCCTCCTTGATGTATCCAGCCTCGGATACACCTTCGTCGTCGTTCCTTGTTTCGCTCAAACTGCTGAAATTTCGCTACAAAACATACTTTCCAAACAGGCTCTCAGCACGTATATTATCCTAAATTGATGCAAGTGTTCTTTTTAGAGACTTCCTCAATTGATCTCTGCCAAAACCGCTTTTGAGGAATACCTCCCGTGCTTTTGCGTCGTATTTGTTTATGAAATACTCGTAGTGTAGGAGTTTTAATGGGAGACGATATTTTGTTGAAGTTACTTTACCATTGTAGTGGTCAGAAATTCGTATTTCAATATTTTCTGTATATCCTACATAGAACTTATAATCTTTTAGACTTAAGAGAACGTAGACATAATAACCGTTCATAATAGTTGAGAAGTCTAACTTCTCATAAAGCAATACATATATGGGCCAAGTCAGACTTGGCCTTCGTCTCACTCGGGCAAAACCGAGTTCGACTCGGTACCCCCAGCCGGATTCGAACCGGCGATTTACTGGCTGAAAACCAGTCGTCCTAGGCCGCTAGACGATGGGGGCGTGTGACTATTAATCTCTCTAGAGCTTTCCTATCCTTCCAGGACTTAATTTGCATTTCTCTTCTACGTGCGGTTTTAAGATCCGAAAAGTCTTCAGAATATTTAAGCACCCAAGGTGCTTTATTCTTTGTATATCTGCTTAAGCCTTTATTATGTTCAAAGAGTCGTCTATTGATATCGTTAGTGCAACCGACATAAAAACTTTTATAAGTTTTTGACTGCAATACATAAACACAATACATTATGCTAAAATCCTGGGTTCCGGTCTCGGCGAAGCCGAGACCGAGAATGCTCGGTCAGATAAATCTGACCGGCACCGCTAGTCCCGACGAATTTCATTCGTGCGGGATCCCGATGGAAAATACCATCAGGAACGAACCGGGCT
>Ga0213870_1000129_pt1 | contig 38620 bp, 36 predicted proteins | sample WICALVC2017_Meta_FD_160119 | JGI IMG/M metagenome (GOLD analysis project Ga0213870, IMG submission 160119) | Freshwater microbial communities from subterranean cave lake in Wind Cave National Park, South Dakota, United States - WICALVC2017 | ecosystem: Environmental > Aquatic > Deep subsurface >...
CCAGAATGTAGTTGAACAGCCCGGTCTTCAACTCGGTGGCCAAACCGCCGCCGGAAACGAGCATCGTATGTGGCGTCAGACGGCGGACCATCTTTGCCACTTCTTTCTGCCATCTCAAGGTGGTGATCATACCCGAGAGGCAGACAAGATCCGGCTCTCCGAACTTGTCGGAATGGCGCTCAATTTTGCCGAAAGCCTCCTGATGCGTGAGATGGCGGCCTCGAGGGAGGCCTTGCTTTTGCGTCAGTTCATCCTGGATCCGGTAAGCATTGAGGTCAATAACCGAAGCATTGACCCCGTAGTTTCGAATCAGGTTCGTCGCCATCAACAGCGGTCCTTCGGGCGTGGTGTTCGGCACCGCCGTTTCCCGAAGCGGCATATTGATGAAAACAACGTTGAGACCTTCAAGATCTCTGGCCAAAATATCCTTTACCACCTCATGAGGGTGGATATGGACTTTCGGCTGAATTACGTTCAAAGCCATATCAGCCCTCCTTGGTAAGGTGCGAAAGTTCCAGACATCATTATGTATCATTTTTTCAAAAATTAACAATTGACGCTTTTAAGAATTATTGTTATTTAAATATAGTATGAATAAAAAACTTTTGGATAAATTTAAAAAAGTGAAAATTTTGGCTCTTGATAATGACGGCGTGCTGACTCCTTTGTATCTTGATACCGGGGTTATTATGACCAAAGAAGCGGCTAGTCAGCACACTGGCCGAGATTTTGTTTATGTTTTTGAGTCAGCTAAATATTCTCATAAAGATGGCCAGGGCATTGATCTTGTGCGGAAAGAAAATGTCGGAGTTTCGGTTTTTATTTTAACTACTCAAAGAAGCGGTTATGTTCAGGCCCGTGCTTGGAAGCTGGGGGTGCCATTGGTTCAGAACAAAGACAAAGTCGCCGGGCTAAAAGAGTGGCTGAAAGAAAATTATCAAAAAGCGAGTTTGAAAGATGTTTGTTTTGTAGGTGACAGCACCAGCGACATTGAGATAATGAAAATTGTCGGTTTGTCGGTCTGTGTCGACGACGGGGCCAAAGAGGCGAAAAAAGCTGCTGACTATGTGACCAAGGCAAAAGGCGGCGACGGAGCCGTGAGAGAGGTTTGCGATTTGATTATTCAGGCAAAGAGCAGTTAAATTTTTAGAATCCCTTTTCTTCTCAATTTCTGAAATTTCATTTCCGCGTCAGCCCATTCGTCTGGAGTATTAATATCGGCTTCGTAATTGGAAGGGTCGGGGATAATATATAGTTCAACTTTGTTGCCGTAAAGATTAGATTTTTTTTCAAAGAGATTTTTTGGCTTCAGAACATAAATTAAGTCATTTCGGCCATAGCACTTTTGAGGAAAATCCTGACTGCGGACAGTCATATCTTTTAAGCTGGTTCCGTCGAATAAAGTAACTTTTCCAATTTTTGAACGAATCAAAGTCCAATAAGGCGTATGGTTAGCCGGTGTTTCATTGACCGCTACGACCGAGTCTATTTTTTTATTTTTGAAAATTTCAATGGCTTCATCAATGTGGCGGGTTTGGCGCAAAGGAGCAGTCGGCATTAGAAGCGCCAAAGCATCGGCTTTGTAATTTTCATTTTCCAAGAGCCATTGATAAGCGTGTTTAAGAGTTGGTTCAATGCCGATAGTCGGAATGGCCAGTTCTTCTGGCCTTAAAAACGGAACTTCGGCTCCGTATTTTTTAGCAACTTTGGCGATTTCCTGGTCATCAGTCGAGACGATTACCCTATCCAGATATTTGCTTTTAAGCGCGCCTAAAATCGTCCAGGCAATCATTGGTTTGCCGCAAAAGTTTTTTATGTTTTTCCGGGGAATTCTTTTTGACCCGCCCCGAGCCGGGATAACCGCCACGATTTTCAGTTTGTTCATTATTTTAAGGTTATAGAATTAAAATGTAGTTTTGTATTGACATATTTTAATTTAAGTGTTAAGTAAGCCAAAGCACTTCGACAAACGAATACAGAAAGGATTAGAGAATGGAACCAATTCTTGCTCTAGGCTGGTTGTTGATGCTTGTTTCCGGAATGGCCGACGGCGGTTCCAGAAATCTAATCAAGTCATCCACCGTCCATCAGTATACCTTAGTGATTCTTGGAACTCTCACCTCGCTTCCTTTTTATTTCGCCTATTTGACGATAGAAGGGATGCCTTTGGTGGGGCTTGGGTTTTGGTATGCGGTTGTCTTTCATGCTCCGATTTCCGCTGCCATTAGAGTGCTTACGGTCAAAGCTCATAGAGCATCGCCATTAATCCTGACGGTGCCCTATACGGCTTTAACGCCGGTTTTTCTTCTTTTTATCTCCCCCTTAATGGGTAGCGGTCTACCCACGCTGTGGGGAGTTATCGGCGTATTGACGATTGTGATTGGTTTGTATTCACTCAATCTCAGGATGGCCAAAAAAGATTTTTTTGAGCCGTTCCGAAATTTCAAGCGAGAAAAGGGTTCTCAGTACATGATGATAGCGGCACTGCTTATGGCGGTCGGCGCCAATCTCGACTTGATTGCTCTTCGGAATGCCAACCCCTCTTTTTACCTGATCGTTGACAGCGTTTTGGTGTCATCGATTATGCTGCCCATGGCCGGTTGGATCTATGCCACCTCTGGCCGTAATTGGGAGCTCATCACGCCGAAAACTCACTGGTCAGTGCTTTGGCTTTTCGGGTTGATGAATGCAGTGGTTGCCTTGTTTCACAACATTGGGATGTCGCTCGTCCCTTACGTGCCTCTTGTAATTGCCGTGAAGCGGGCTGGAAAGATCATTTGGACTGTGGCGATCGGGCTTTTCTTGGCCTACATTATTAATCGGCCCGATTACAAGTCTGAGAAAGGAGATTTAGGCTTTCGCCTCATCGGTACTCTGGCGGTTATTGTTGGCGTTCTTCTGGTTGTGTTTTTTGGTCTAGGTGAAGGACCTTCTCTTTGACGATTAGAAATCAAAAGGAGAAAGACGATGAATGAAGCAAAGCTCCGGACCGTAATCCTTTCGGGTTTGTCTTACAGCGGCAAATCCCATTACCTGGCGATTCTGAATTCGTTGGAAGCTTTCAGCGGATTTGCCTGTGTCTCCGCAGATTACTTCAGAAGTCAAATCTTGGGAGACAGATGGACTGCTCTTGCTGAACAGCGGGTGTTTAGGGAGGCGGTTTGGTTCGAAATCAAAAAAAATCTGGTCATCGGGCGGGGTTCCGTGATTCTTGAGATGGTTCTTAAGACCCAACGGGATCATTGGAGGCCTTTGACGACGGCGGTGCAAGATGCCTTTTGGCATCTGAGAGATTTCACTGGTGAATGTCGTTTGGCCGGGAAAGAAGAAACCCATTCTTACGATGTTCACCTAAAGGCAATTACTCTTTTCAACGATTTGGAGTCGTTGGAAAGACGTATTCAACGGCGTTTGGAACAGGTCCAGCAAAAAGGCAACGTCACTGGAACGAATATTTTTGACTTGAAATCGTTCTCAGCAAAGTCAGGAATTAATGTTTTTGAACTGCCGACGTTGAGGCAGTCTCTTTACATCGATACCTCGGATGAATCGCCAGAAGCGGTTGAACAAAACATTCGAGAAATCACTGAGTTTGTTTTTGAGAACAAAACCACCGCTGATCAGGAACTGCGTTGCGAGAGAGCGGAGCTGTTCTTGAATCAGTTGAAGAGCGCGGCTGTATGTGCATAAGATGAGATGCAACCATATATTCATGATATTCATGAATATATGGTTGCTTTTGTATTATTGACTTTTATTGGGATTGGGCGTAAAAGTAAAAGAATGAATAACCTGTTTTCGTTAAAAGGCAAGACAATAATTATCACCGGAGCGGCCGGGTTTTTCGGGCAGTACTTTGCCAAGGGGATTTTGGATAACGGCGCCAAGAAGTTAATTATAATAGAGCACCCCAAAGTTGGAGATGAATTTTATAAAGAATTAAACAAGAAATACGGCAAGAATAAAATAGAATGGTACAAAACCGATTTATACAACCATAAAGAAGCGGAAAAGTGCTACGAAAACATTTTAAAAAAGAATAAAAAGATTGACGTTTTGGTAAATAATGCTTTTGATTTTAATCCCCGAACCGGTTTTGCTCCGGGCGATGAGGGGGCGATCCATAAGGCCACTCATGAGCATCTTTCAAATGCTTTTGAGTCCGGAATATACTGGGCGGTATTGGCCAGCCAGAAAATCGGGCTGGCCATGAAAAAAAATGGCGGTGGTTCGATAATTAATATTTGTTCAATGTATTCTCTGGTGGCGCCTAATCCATTGCTTTATGAAGGCACAAATCATTCTCCTAATCCTCCGGGCTATACCATCGTTAAATCCGGTTTACTTGCCTTTACCCGTTACTGTGCGAGTTTTATGGCACCAGTCAGGGTGAATGCCATGTTGCCCGGTGCTTTTCCTAACTTTAAAGAGCACTTCAAGAAAGCCGGGAAAAGCTATGAAAAGGATTTCGTGCCCCGTTTAGTTGAAAGAACTTTATTGAAAAGAGTTGGCTACCCAGAAGACCTTATCGGCGCCTTGGTTTTTCTTTCTTCTGATGCCTCTTCTTATATCACCGGCCACGGTTTGGTGATTGACGGCGGTTGGACGGTTACTTAAAAGTTGTTAGAATTATTTCATGTCTTTATTTCCAAAAAGATTCTTTCCTCGTTTAATAAGATTCGTGACCGGTCGTTCTTCGGAAACGACTCAAGATGTCCATATCAACGGCATTGCCGTCGGTCGGGCCAAGCCCTGCTTTTTTGTGGCTGAGATAGGCATCAACCATAACGGCAGTTTGGAAATTACTAAAAAATTGATTGATACGGCAAAAGAAGCCGGCGCTCAGGCGGTAAAGTTCCAGAAGCGGACCGTGTCGCTTGTCTATTCAGCCGAAGAATTGGCTAAACCGAGGGCTGTTGATAGAGGAGTTTTGGAAAATGCCATTAAGCGTGGAGTTCTGTCAAAGGAAGCAGTGGCAAGATTGACAAAATCCGATTTCAAGGATTCGATCAATGGCGATTTGAAATGGGCTTTGGAATTCACCGAAGCCGAATACAAAGAGATAGACAAATACTGTAAGGCAAAAGGGATTTTCTGGTTCGCTTCGTCCTGGGACGAGGAGAGTGTTGATTTTCTTGAAATATTCAATCCGCCTTGCCACAAAGTCGCTTCGGCCATGCTTACCCATGCCGGCATTTTGAAAAAGCTCAAAGAAGCCGGAAGGCCGGTTATCGCATCGACCGGAATGAGCACCATGGAAGAAGTGAAGAACGCAGTCAATATTTTATCCGGCATCCCTTTAATCTTGCTTCATACGGTGTCAACTTATCCGGCCAAAGAAGAAGAAGTTAATTTGAGGACCATTGCCAAGTTCAGGCAAGAATTTTCGAGAATCCCGATCGGTTACAGTGGTCACGAACCTGGAATTTCCGCTTCTTTGGCCGCGGCGGCTTTGGGCGCCCATGTAATTGAACGTCACATCACCCTTGATAAAAAGATGTTCGGCACCGATCAGTCAGCCAGTCTTGAACCTCATGAATTCGCTCAGTTGGTCAAGGAAGTGCGCGAAGTGGAAAAGGCCTGGGGTGACGGGGTTAAAAAACTATTGCCTTCGGAAATCCCGATAAAAGAGAAACTAAGGAAAGTTTAGTTTGGAAATATTACATTGGTCCATCAATTCGGAACTTAAAAAAGAAGCCGAAGAGCATTATCGGACTCGTTTTGCTGTCGGTTTGAAAGATAAGGAGCCGCTGGAAATCATCCGCCAGATCACTTTTGACGGAGTAGTTCCGAACATCGGGATAAAGGACATCGAGAAAATCTTTGATTTCGTTGAAAGAGGGCTTTTGAAAAAAAAGATAGGGGGAATCGGTCTTGAGGTCGGCGCCGGTCCGGCGACTTTCAGTTCGGTTTTGGCCAAAAGGGATTCGGTCGAAAAGATATACGCGGTCGAGGTCTGCCGGCCGATAGTAGAGTTATTGATGCCTAAAGTAGCCGGATATGTTTTGGGAAACAGAGAAAGCAAAGTGATCGGCGCGGTCGGCAGTTTTGACAACATGGAATTACCGGTCGAGTCAGTGGGTTTCATTTTTGATTTTTTTTCTTTGCATCACTCCGATAATCTTGAGAGGACCCTGAAAGAATGTAATCGGATTTTGAAAAAAGGCGGATTTATTTTTTGTTTTGATAAGGCCCGGCCAGATCATTTTACCCGAGAAGATCTAGACGAACTGCTCGATGCCGAGTATGATCATAATTTCAAAAAACAACTCGGTCTGTCGGTTGATCAGAAATTTACCCGGAGAATGAACGACGAAAAAGAATATCGTTTGAAAGATTGGCAGACCTCTTTCAATGAAGCCGGATTTTCAAGAGTTGATTATTTTTACCTTGATAAAACTTCTTCTGGCAAAATCACCGCCAGAATTATCAAAACACTCATTTCCTTGATCCCAATTCGCCTTCAGGTCAGTCTGAATAAAATTTTGCCTGAGCCGACTCAAAGTCATAAATTCGTCTTGTCTTATCAAAACAGGATCTACTCCCGTTTCATCAATCCTTTTCGCAAGGAGATCTCGTTATTAATAGCTTACAAGTGATGGATAATGTAAGGTGTAAAATTTGTGATAGTCAGGATATCGTTCCTAATTTTTCTAATGACGACAGGATCTTAAAATGCAAAAATTGTGGGATAATTTTTTTATCACCGGCTTTGGTTATGGAAAAACCAGGCGATTACTATTCGGATAGATTTGTTGCAGAAAAGTATACTAATGAGAGTACCAAGAGATCCTTGAGAGATAACTCAAGAGTGGCCCTTGCTTTAATAAAAGAGTTTAAGCCAAAGGGAAGCCTTTTGGATATAGGAACCAATATCGGTATGTTCGTTGACGAGGCCAATAAAGGAGGTTATAAGGCTATGGGGATTGAGCCAAGCCGGAACCTTGTCATTCAGGCAAAGCAACTTGCTATTCCGGTTATCAGCTCAACGATCGAAAAATTTCAACCAGACACGGCCTTCGATATAATAACTATGTTTCATGTTTTAGAACATATTACCGAGCCTTTGAAGGCCTTGGGTAGGATAGACTCTATGCAGGCCGCTAACGGATTATTGGTTCTGGAGGTGCCTAATATAGAAAGCTATATGGCCAAGAAGGATGGTATCTCTTGGAAATTCATTGCCTTGGAGCATCTTTTTTATTTCTCTCCTAAAAGTATTTCTAAATTTTTAGACAAGGCGGGATATAAGATCATGAAAATCAAGAAAAGAAATTTTGAGCTTAACCAGCTGAGCATAGGCAAATTATTGAAATATATTGCCGGAGCGAGGTCGGATCGAAACAGATTTTTTGTAAAAAATGAATCCGGGGAAAAAATATTGCCTGTCGATCGAGCCCTGCTTAAAAAGATCGCAAGAAAATTATTGTTATTTCTGATAAAATTATTAGGTCGCGAAGACCACATATTAATAATAGCCAGAAAGAAATAATTTTCAAAAAAATAAAAGAAAAATTATATCCATACAAGCAGTATTTAGTTTCTCTGTTCTATTATCCAAAACTTAAATGGCAGAATGCCGACTACAATGCTTATTGGCATCATCGGAAACTAACCGCCCAGACTCCTTTAAACAGTTTTCAAAAGAAAAGGTCTGATTTGACCTTAAAGTATATAGAACCGGATTCTTCCATTATTGATGTTGGTTCTGGAAACGGGCGGGTTTTGGTCTACATAAACGATAGGAAAAAGATGAAAGAACTAATAGCTGCCGATGTCTCGGAAGACGCTCTTAATATGGCCCAAGAGAATGGAATCAAGATTTTTCATGCAGATATATCTGACCTCGAACAATTAAAAAAATTACCGAAGGCAGATTATGTTTTAATGTTCGAGATACTTGAACATCTTCTCAACTCGGAAGAAATTTTAAGTTGGGCTATCGGTAATTCAGCGAAAGGAGTATTTTTTTCGGTACCTAATACCGGTTTTATTTTTCACCGTCTTCGCCTTCTCTTAGGCCGTTTCCCGCTTCAGTGGCGGTTAAAACCGTCAGAACATGTCCGATTCTGGACGGCCAGAGATATGCGGTGGTGGCTTAGAGAACTGGGCTTCAAAAATTACATTCTTAAATTATACGAGGGCGCGCCGTTTTTGAATAAGATTTGGCCTTCGTTATTCGGCCAAGGCATCTGGGTTTTTATTTCGACGAGCGAGGAGGGCGTGAACAATTCTGATTGTACACAGCGTCCGAGCAAAGTCGAATCAAAGGGTTTAATACCCTTTATTTCAGTTTGAAGTAAATTACCACGCTTAATAGAAATATATTATAAAAAAACGGGACTCTTTTGAGTCCCGTCAGAGGAAGGTTTATTCCGCTCGCGGATCGCGGGGAATGCTGTAGCGAGCGGGAGAGGGTTCTTCCGGAGGTTCATCGTAGTTTTCTTCGTAGCGTCGGCGTCGAGCCGTTTTTTTCCTTGAGTCGCCTCCTTTTTGATTTGGTTCCGCCGGTGACACCGGTGACGTTAATCCAGTCATCGCAGTCATCGCAGAATTCTTTTTCAATTCCCTGTCCTCCTTGTTTATCCCTACACTTATACATAAGTGTACTTAGGGTTTACCGAAATATTGGGGCTGATTTAATTTTAGAAAAAAGAAAAACTAAGTAAATAAGAATTGTTGATAAACTACCACCCGGTCGCCGATAGAACTGTTTTAATCGTTTTTAGAATCACGGCCAGATCAATGGTGAAAGATCTGTTTTTTATATAATACAAATCATACTGGAGTTTTTCTTTAGTGTCATTGTGGCCTAAATCCTTTCCGTAATTTATCTGGGCCCAGCCCGAAAGTCCGGGCCGGACCAGAAGCCTTTCTTCATAAAAAGGAATTTCTTTTTTAAGCTTTTCGACGAATTCCGGCCGCTCGGCTCTAGGCCCGACCACCGCCATTTCTCCTTTTAAAATATTAATTACCTGCGGCAGTTCGTCCAGACGGGTTTTTCTCAAGAATCTTCCGAACTTAGTGACTCGCGGGTCTTCTTTTTGGGCCCAGACTGCTCCGTTTTGTTCGGCATTTTCAATCATGCTCCTGAATTTTATGACTTCAAAAATTTTTCCGCCTTTGCCAACTCTTTTTTGCCTGTAAAATAAGGAGCCGGACGAAGTAAGCTTTATTACCAGCCCAACAAACGGGAAAATTACGATTAAAGCGGTCAAGCCGATTAAAGACAAAACTATGTCAATCAGCCGCTTCATGAATTCATAAAATCTTTTTTCCGTCCGGGAGACTTTTTCCAAAAACCAGAGCTGGCTGATTGCTTCCAAAGGCACTTTTTTAAGGATTCTTTCATAGGCCGTGGCCAGGTTCACGAACTGGATTCCCTTTTTGCTGGCTTTGTAGAAAAAATCTATAATATTGGGGAGGCGGTAAGCCTCCGGGCTTAAAATTATGGTGTTGATATGTTCGTCGTTCAAAATTCTTTCCATATCTCTGGTCCCCCGAAGCTGCCTGAAATCAATGTCCCGGAAAGAAAAAGCGGCCTGTTCGGAGATATCAAAAGCGTATTTTAAATTATAGCCGTACTGGGGATTACGGTTCAAAAACTTGGCGAATTCAAAAGAAATTTGATCAAAGCCGACGATGATGGTATTATTCTTGAAGGTTTTTTCCAAGAGACGATTATAGAGGTAGCGCCATAAAGAAATAAGGCCGGTGAAAACGACAAGATATATCAAAAGATTTCTTCTTGGAGCGATTTGGATTATTTCCAGGGCTATCAGGTAGAAAAAAATTACGGATAAGGCTATAGAAATAGCGATTGAGTTGAACAGAGAAGAGTAGAAGTCGGGCAGATTTTTTGATAAATTAAGTTCATAAAGCCCGGCAATGTAAAAAACAATAATCCAAAAAATGAAAAGCAGGGAAAAGGGGATAAGATGGATTGAAATTTGGGAGCTGAAGCCGGCTCCGTATCGGAGGAACAAGGTTAAATAGAGAGAAAGATAAAGGATCAAAACGTCGCCCAAGAAAAGGAAGAACCGTTTCATTTACCATTTAATTATCACAAGCCATGACCAAAGTCAATTTGGAAAATATCATAAAATACGGGATCTATCTTTCGGCTTTTATCCCTTTGGTGATATTCAGCGAGTTTATGTCTCCTTTCCATTTCGGAAAGGTGTTGGTTTTCCGTTCTTTGGTTGAGATTTTGGCGGTTTTTTACGTTGTCCTGTTGATTCAAAAGGGAAAAGTCTTTCTTCCGCCCCGAACTCCTTTATTTTGGGCCGTCAGTATTTTTACTCTGGTTTTTGGTTTAGCCACTTTTACCAGCGTTAATTTATATCAAAGCTTTTTCGGCACTCTTGAGCGGATGGGCGGCTGGTTTAGTTTTCTCCATTTTTGGCTGTTTTTCGTGATGGCCTCGGCGGTTTTGAGGAAAAAAGAAGATTGGCTGACTTTTATTAAACTTTCTTTAGCAGTAAGCGTACTTTCGGCGTTTTACGGATTCTTGCAGAAAACCGATCTTCAGTTGGTTATCGGTTCCGGCGGCCGGGCAAAAATTTTTGGAACAATCGGGAATCCGGCCCTTTTTGCCGGCTACATAATAATTAATGCTTTTTTGGCTTTAATGCTTTATTTTAAGCCCGCGCCGTCTGGACCTTTGGCCAGCCCCGAACGAAACCGCGAGGGCCCGCAGCGTGCCTCTGTTTCGTACGGGGCCAGCCGATGGTTCAAGAATGAAAAAAGACTTTACGCCGCTGCTTTTTTGATCGACGCCTTTGCCGTCTTATTGACCGGAGTGAGAGGTTCTGTTTTAGGAGTCGTAGTCGGAATAATTCTATTCGGTTTTCTTTATTCAATTAATTTCGGTTCCCCTAAAATTAAAAAATACACCACTTACTTCCTAATACTGGTAATCGTCGCTGTTGGGGTTTTATATTCTCTTCGTAATACTGATTTTGTGAAAAACAACCAATATCTTTCTCGTTATGCCGATATTTCTCCAAAAGCCAGAACGGTTCAAACCAGAACTTGGGCTTGGCAGGCCGGGTTTGACGGTTGGAATGATTCGTTTAAAGCCATGGTCTTGGGCTGGGGGCCGGAAATGTTTAACGTTCCGTTTTCAAAGCATTTTAATCCGAATTTCATCAGTTTAGGTTCAGAAACTTTATTTGACCGGGCCCACAACCAGTTTTTGGAAGTTCTGTTCACTATGGGTTTAATCGGCTTTCTGGCCTATGTTTTAATTTATATTTACCTATTTAAAGGTTTGAATAAATTAAATTCTAATCCGGAAGACAAGGTTCTTAAAATAGGCCTTATATCCACGCTTGTTGCCTACATGATTCATAATTCTTTTATTTTTGACACTTCAGCGAATTACATTATGTTTTTTCTAGTCATTGGATTTACTAATTTTTTAACGGCCTTTGATTTTAAGCTAGCGCCGCGCTCAGCGGGGCCGGCGCCCGAAAATTTAAAGGCCAGAATGTCTTTGGGAGCGAACGTTGCCGGCTTGACTTTAGCGGTCTTGGTCGGTCTTTCAATTTATTTTTTTGAAATCCTGCCGGCTCAGGCAAACTATGCTACTACTAGAGGTATTGTCGCTTCCTGGAATAAAGATCACGACTCGGCTTTTAAATTGTTCAAGAAGGCGATGAGTTTCGATACTTTCGGAAAATACGAAATCCGCCACCGCTACGGCCAGTACATTCTTGAAAGATCGGCCGGCGGAATCGACGATAAAATCAGAGGCCGTCTTCTGATCGCCGTAGAAAATATAAAAAAGAACGCTGATGAATCTCCCCAGGATTACTTGCCTTATTTATACCTCAGCCGTTTGTACATAATGCTTGGCAAAGGCGATCCGGTTTCATCCTATAATGATTTGGCCTTGGAGAATAGTTTGAAAGCCCTTGAAATTTCTCCGACTTTTGTCAGGACCTATTATGAAATCGCCCAGGCCTATTTGAACAAAAAGGATTATGCCAAAGCCGCGGAATGGTTTGAAAAAGTAGTGGAGCTAAACCCCGATGTGCCGCTATCGAAGTGGTATCTCGGCATAACTTTAGTTGAAGGAGGCAGGACTTCGGAGGGTTTAAAGGTGATTGAAGAATCAAAATACCCGTATAAGGGGGCAGAGATTGATTTACTAAGGATGGTAAATATCTATGTGGGTCTGAACGATTTCAAAAAACTGGCCGAGCTTTTTGAGGCTCTGACGGTTCTTAAACCAAAAGATCCCCAGAATTTTGCCTCTTTGGCCGCCGCTTACAAGCAGATCGGGGAAAGAGAAAAAGCAATTAGGGCCGCTGAGGCCGCCGCCAAGCTTGATCCGTCTTTTGCCAAAGAAGCTCAGGATTTTATAAATAGTCTGCGGTAAAAAGTTTATTATGAAGTTTAAATTCTTAAACTTTAAAATTTTTAAAGTTCTTTTTACTATATTTTCTATTTTTTATTTTCTAAATTTTAGCAGTGCTTCGGCCGATGTTTTAAATCAAGCCGTCCAATTCAGCGTCAACCCGGAATATGAATATCTTCAGAGAAGCCAAATCAGCGCTACTCTGAGGAAAATCTCCGACAAAGCTTACTGGTATGTCTCCGACGGCTACTGGAATAGCGTTTCCGAATCGGAAAAGAACTTATTTTTGCCGAAATTAGACGAATTAGCTTCCGAATTCGATAATAAGATTTATCCGGTTGAGACCCAATTCTGGGGCTCGGAGCCGAAACCTGGGATTGATAATGATTTAAGAATTACGATTTTAATCACCCGTCTGATTGATCAGGCCGGCGGTTATTTTGAGACCAGCCATTTATACAAAAAATCAGAGGTTTCTGAATCTAACGAAAGAGAAATGGTTTTTTTAAACGCCGGATCAATAGCCAACGGGAGGGCAAAAATATTTTTGGCTCATGAATTTCAGCACCTGATCGGGTTTAATCAAAAAGATATTTTGCTGGGAGCGAGCGAAGACACCTGGCTGAATGAAATTCGGGCGGAATACGCGCCAAGGCTTCTGGGCTATGACGATGTTTACGAAAATTCCAACATCAGGAGAAGAGTTTTCTCCTTTGAACAGAATCCGTCCGATCCTTTGGCCGAATGGCAGAATTTAAGTTCTGATTACGGCGCGGCCGCTCTTTTTATGTCTTATTTAGTTGACCATTACGGAGAAAAAATTATCAATGATTCCCAGAGAATTGACAAGATTGGAATTGAATCGCTGAATCAGATTTTGCTTTCAAACGGTTTTACCGAGTCTTTTTCGGATATTTTTTCCAACTGGACTATCGCCAATGTTTTGAATGACGAAACTGTCAGCCCGCCTATAGCCCGAGGACTCGGCCCTTTAGGGAGATTCGCCTATAAATTTCCGTCTCTTAAAAATTTAAGGATTCCTTCAAGCCAAAGCTATAGTCTTTCCGGAACCGGAGATCTGGTTTCTATTCTGAACACAGTCAAAGACTGGCAGCCGGTTTGGTATGAATTCGATACTCCGGTTAATACCGGCGCTGACCTGAATTTAAAAATAGAGTTTTCAGCCGGCCCGGGAACAAAATTCAGGATTCCTTACATTGCTTTTAAAATCAACGGCCAGAAAGAAATCGATTTTCTTCCTCTAAATGACACCGTCGGAAAATTATTTGTTAAAAATTTCGGCTCTGATGTGCATAAAGTCGTTTTAATTCCGGCCAACCATTCCAAGACTTCCAATTTTACCAAAAACGATCCGGCTTCGCAGTTCACTCTGAAGGTTCAGATGACTTCTGAATTTGAAGAAACGATTCAAACTCCGACGCCGGCCCCTTCGGTTTCGGTTCAAGCGTCAATCCAGAATCTTCTTGACCAAATTTCAGTTTTGCAAAAACAAATCGCTCAATTAAAAAAGCAGGTTCCGTCTTTGCCGGCATCTCCTCCGGCACCCAATGTTTTTAGCCGCGATTTATTTACCGGATTACAAGGAGAAGATGTCCGGTGGCTTCAGGAGTTTTTGATAAGTCAGGACGTTTATCCGGAAGCGCGGATCACCGGATATTTCGGTTCCTTGACGCGAAGCGCCGTTGTCCGATTTCAGCAAAAGCACGGCATTTTCCCGCAGATCGGGTATGTAGGAGCTAAGACCAAAAATAAGATTCAAGAGTTAGTGCCTTAAGCAGTTACCCCCTTCGTTTTTAATAGAACTAAATTTAATAGAATTAAAAACTTTGTAGTTATAATTGCTATCGCTTTTATAACAGCATTTTTGTATCATTTAGAATATGAATGAAAATGAAGGAAATAGAAAAAAGGCAAATAGAAAAATAAGAATTGGTCCGGTGGCACATAAAATCCTATTGCTTTTATCTACGGGTATTGCTTTAGGTTTGAGCGGGCGTCCGGATTATTATTTTCGGATATTAAGGTCAGCCTCTAAGGAATGGAAGAAAATAAATCAAAGAAGTTTAAGAGAGGCAGTTAAAAAATTATACAAATCAGACCTCGTTGACTATAGAGAAAACGACGATGATACAATAATGCTGCTTTCAAATGAAAACGGGGGGAAGAGATTATTAGAATACAATTTAGATAAACTGGTTATTAAAAAACCAAAAAGATGGGACGGTCATTGGCGAATAGTAATTTTTGATATTCCAGAAAGTAAAAAACAAGCCAGAGATGCGCTTGTATTTAAGTTAAAACAATTGGGATTATACCAGTTGCAAAAAAGCGTTTATGTTTATCCTTACAATTGTGAAGATGAAATTGATTTCATTGCAGAAGTTTTTGAAATTAAATCGCATGTAAGATTTCTAATTGCTAATTATTTAGATATTGCTTTAGATTTAAAACAAGAATTTAAATTACCCTGACTTTAAAGGTTAGTATAGGTTGAACAAATTAAATCTGTAGCTATAATTGCTATCGCAATTATAGCTACAATTGAAAAAAACTCATTTTTTCAGTATGATACCTAAATTATGGGTTTTCTATCTGGCCTCTTTGGTGATGCGAACGAGAGGTATATAAAACGAGTTCAGCCAGCGGTTGAGAAGATAAATAAGCTTGAAAAAGATTTCGAGCGGTTTTCCGATGTTCAATTAAAAGGAAAAACAGGAGAATTTAAAAAAAGACTTGAGAAAGGCGAAACTCTTGATAATTTATTGCCGGAGGCCTTTGCCGCGGTCCGCGAAGCGGCGAAACGAACCCTTAACCAGCGCCATTTTGACGTTCAGCTGATCGGCGGCATTGCCTTGCACGAAGGAAAAATCGCCGAAATGAAAACCGGAGAAGGGAAGACTTTGACTTCAACTTTAGCTGTTTATCTAAACGCGCTTTCCTGCAATGGAGTCCACGTAATCACAGTTAATGATTATTTATCCCGCCGCGATACGGTCTGGATGGGTCAAATTTATAATGCCCTGGGTTTAAGTATCGGCTGCATAAATCACGATGCCAGTTATCTTTACGATCCCTCCTACGCTAAAGCTTCGGAGGGCACAGCCGTAGATAAAGAGCGTGATATAGAAGGCAGTTTCAAGGTTTTTCAAGAGTTTTTAAGGCCCGTTTCAAGGCGCGAGGCCTATGAAGCCGACATCACCTACGGCACCAATAATGAGTTCGGGTTTGATTATCTGCGCGACAATATGGCGTACTCTTTGGATCAGATGGTCCAAAGAGTACGTCCCTCCGAAGCCTTGGCGAAGGAGGACTTCAATATGCATAATTTTGCCATCGTGGACGAGGTTGATTCAATTTTAATTGATGAAGCCAGAACTCCGTTAATTATTTCCGCGCCTGACGCCGAGTCGGGAGAGCTTTATAAAACTTTTGCCAAAGTCGCGCCCCGGCTTCGCGAAGGCGAGGATTACAATATCGACGAAAAACTGAAAGCCGCGACTATCACCGATGCCGGAATTGATAAAGTCGAAAAAATGCTCGGCCTTCAGAATATTTACGATCAAGCCGGAATGCGCCATGTTCATCATCTTGAAGAGGCCCTAAAAGCTGAAGTTTTGTTTAAAAAAGACCGCGACTATGTGGTGAAAAACGGAGAAGTCATTATCGTAGACGAGTTCACGGGGCGGTTAATGCCGGGCCGGCGCTGGTCTGAAGGCCTTCATCAGGCCGTGGAAGCTAAAGAGGGTGTGGCGGTCCAGAAAGAATCGCGGACTCTGGCCACAATCACTTTCCAGAATTATTTCCGGATGTATAAAAAATTGGCTGGCATGACCGGAACCGCGGCCACATCTTCTGAGGAGTTCCATAAGGTTTATAATCTTGATGTTGTTCTGGCGCCGACCAATATGCCGATGATAAGGCTTGATCTGCCTGACCGGATTTATAAAACCGTAAGCGCCAAGTGGAAAGCAGTGGCCGGGGAAATTAAAGAAAGGCATTTAAAAGGCCAGCCGGTTTTGGTCGGTACCGTTTCGATTGAAAAAAACGAACTGCTTTCAGCGATGCTGAAACGCGAAGGGATTCCTCATAATGTTTTAAATGCCAAAAACCATGAGTCAGAAGGCCAGATTATCGCCCAGGCCGGCCGCTTGGGCCAGGTGACCGTGGCAACCAATATGGCTGGCAGGGGAGTGGATATAATTTTGGGAGGCAATCCGCTGAGCGTTGAAAGTGCGGAAAAAGTAAAGGAACTCGGTGGCTTGCATGTTATCGGCACTGAACGGCACGAAGCCCGAAGAATCGATAACCAGCTCCGGGGCCGGTCCGGAAGGCAGGGCGATTCCGGCTCCTCGCAATTTTTTGTTTCTCTGGATGACGACGTTATCAGGATTTTCGGCGGGGGAAGAATTAAAGGCATGATGGAGACGCTGGGTTTTCCCGAAGACGAAGCGATTGAACACGGTTTAGTAAGTAAGGCGATAGAACAGGCCCAAAGCAAGATTGAGGGCCATCATTTTGACGCCCGGAAATATGTTCTGGAATTCGATAATGTGATGAATAAGCATAGGGAAACTGTATATGGCTTGAGAAAGGAGTTGCTCCGGGATGCTGATTATAAGTCCAAAATCTTAAATTATATTGAAGAATCAATCGGCGAATTGTTAGAAATTCACGCCTCCGGGCCGGAATGGAATTTGAAAGAGATTGAAGAAACCGTAGGCGCAATTTTAAATTTTAAATTTTCAATTTTAAATGAAATTCAAAGTAAAGAAAATTTTAAAAATGAGATTTTAGAAACTTTTAAAAAAGCTTACGATGAAAAAGAGAAGCAAGCCGGCGGAGAGACGATGAGGCAGATAGAGAAATTCGTCTTGCTTCGGGTGATCGATGAACTTTGGGTGGATCATCTTGAAGCTATGGATTATCTTCGAAACTCGGTTAATCTTCGGGCCTACGGCCAGCGCGATCCCTTGGTTGAATACCGGATTGAAGGCCAGAAAATGTTCGAGCAGTTGTTGAAGTCAATAAAATACCAGGTGGTTAATTTGATTTTTAAGGTTAGAATTACGCCGCAGGCTTCGCAATCGGTTGCAGTCAGTAATCCAAATAAACGGCCGGAAGAAAAAAATATCGGCCGCAACGATCCCTGCTGGTGCGGAGCAAAAAAACCAGACGGCCGTCCGGTCAAGTATAAACACTGTCATGGACGAAATATCTAAATTTTGTTAATATTGATTACTATGTTAAGCGATTTTATTGAAAAAAAATTAAAATCGGCCCGCTATAAACTTTTGAAGGACAGAACTTATTTTGGCGAGATTCCTGGAATTAAAGGCGTTTGGGCTAATGCAAAAAATTTGGAAGATTGCCGAAAAGAACTGAAAGAAGTTTTGGAGGGTTGGCTGATTCTTAAGATACGCGATAGGGAAGAAGTTCCCGGTTTTAGATTTAGAGCCGAAGCGGGAACTTCGGCAAGGCATGCCTAAAAATATTTCCTGGCGGAAGTTGGTTCAGAAATTCAGAAAATTAGGTTTTGACGGCCCGTACTCTGGCGGCCGTCATTTGTTTATGGTTAAAGAAAAATTAAAAGTCAGAATTCCCAATCCGCATGGCAAAGATATTTCAAAATACTTAATTGTTGAAATTCTGCGCCAAGCCGGAATTCCTCATGAAGAGTGGGACGGAGTATAAAGTAATAAAAGTATCATAGGAAATAAAATTATGAATCAAAAAATAAACGAAAAATTGCGAGAAGAGTTGATTGAAATGATGGACGAAGATCAAAGAACAGGAAAAGCACATGACTGGAAAAATTATTTTGAAGTAGTAAGAAAAAGAAATACGGAAAGATTAAAAGAAATTATTAAAGAATACGGCTGGCCCGGATTTTCACTAGTAGGGAAGGATGGATCAAGAGCTGCTTGGTTATTAGTTCAGCATTCAGATCATGATCTGGAATTTCAAAAACAGACATTGGAATTATTAAAGAAAGCCGTAGAAAAAGGAGATGCATCAAAGAGAAATTTAGCTTATTTGACTGATAGAGTCAGAAGACATTCGGGAGAGCCGCAGTTATTCGGAACGCAGTTTGAACAAAAAGAAAATGGAGAATGGGGACCCCAGCCGATAGAAGACCCGGAGAATCTTGAAAAAAGACGAAAAGAATTTGGCTTGGAGCCGTTTTCTGAATATGAAAAGAGAATGGAAGAATTACATAAAAACGGTTAAGATTTTTGTGGCAAAAAGAAAGAAAGCCAGAGAGAGGAGGCATGTTTAAGAAAAGAATAATTTTGGAAGAGTCGTAATATGAAAAAAGATGAAGAATTATCAAAAAAATTATATGAGGTGGCGAGGAAGAGGGGGACCGAGGCGCCGTTTGCGGGGCCGAGCTTTTTTCTTCGGATACGAAATTTGATTCCGGAACCGGCTGGCCCCGTACGAGACAGAGGCACGCTGCGGGCCCCGTAAGAAACCGCGGACGTGTTCCGCGTCCTGTTTCGTTCGGGGCGGGCCCTCGCGGTTTCGTTCGGGGCTGGCCGAGTTTTACCGAGCCGGCGAATTTAAAGAATATAGAATTGAAAGAAGATTTAAGCAGCGGCATGAGGAGGACCGAAGTTTTGTGCAAAAAATGCGGCGCCCATCTGGGCCATGTTTTTGACGATGGGCCTCGCGGCAAGGCGGGCGGGCCCAAAGAAAAGGGCGGGAAGAGGTATTGCATCAATTCCGTGTGTCTTGACCCCGTAATACAACTTCGGCTGGCTTTCAGCCAAAATCGCAGATATGCCGAAGATGATATACGGGGTTGATTTTGAGAAGAAGTAGTATTACACTAACGTCGGTATTTTTGGTTCTTTTCCAATTTACAACAGTAGAAATGAGAGGTGTCAGATGTTGTTTTCAAAGAGAGAGATCGCTGGTAAAAGAAAACCGGTCAATGGTCAACCTGTTGTTGTAATTGATCCATTCGATTCGGATCGTCTGGGTGCTAATACCTACGATGTTTCGTTAGGAGAATGGTATTACCGGACTCGGCCACCCAATCTGGGTACGAGGATTTTCAATCCTTACTGTGAAGATAGTGTCCGGAAACTTTGGGGTGAACCTCAACAGGCCATGAGCGCCGAAGTTGTGTTCAAGGGCGAAGGACTTCCTGTGCCCGAAGGCATCGAGTCCTATGAACGCGTTATCATCATCAACCCGTTGGAAACAATTCTTTGTCATACCGAAGAGTTCATCGGCGGCCGTTTTGTCGGCACTGGTTGGATGCAGGGCAAGAGCGGCTGGAGTCGTTGTTTCATCTCGGTGTGTATGGACGCCGGCTTGGGCGACATCGGCTATGTCAACCGGTGGACAATGGAGATTACCAATCGCCACGAATATTATGCGCTTCCGTTAGTGGTCGGCTGGCCGATCGCGAAGATAGCGTTTCTTGAGTCGCGAAACGGTCTTGAACCAGAAGAGTCCTATACTGGAAGCTACCAGCAGGGATTCGACATTAACCAGATCAAGAGACAGTGGATTCCAGAGAGTATGCTTCCACGGCTCTATAAAAGGAGGTGAGGTAGTCTTGGCTCATTATAAAACCTGGCAAGAGGAATGCGCTCCGCGGATGTTGTTTCGTGGAGACGGCCCAGTGGGGTTCTGCGTTCTTTGGAATCTCATCGGATCAGTTACCGAACGCATGCCTTCGGAGTTTGGACAACTTGGCGTTGTCGGCAACCTACGTACTCCTCTCGGGGTGAGCTGGCTCTTGCGTGGTCTGTGGCAGATGCCTCAGATTCGCAAGTTGGTCATCTGGGGTTCTGACCTAACCGGGTCTGGTCAGGCTTTGCTCCGGCTATGGCAGGAAGGGGTCCAGTCCGGCCACAAGGTTCCGGAGTTCGGTTGGCAGATCGATGAGTTGATCCCGGCAGAGGCAATTGACGAACTTCGGTCCGGAGTCGAACTGGTCGACTGTCGCAAATGGGACCTAGCCGATGCGGTCGGCGAACTGAACTGGCAGGGGGAAGGAAGGGAGCGCGAGAAGAGGGATTTCCCGCCGGTTCCGGTGCCCGACCTGCATTTCTGGCCTTCGCGTGGTTCTATGATTCATATTGAGGCTCCAGACCCGCCTCACGGCTGGCTGGGCGCTTTGCAGGCTCTGATGCACTGCGGTTTGCCTCGAGATACGCGCAAAGGCGAACGTCTGGCGCATCTCTTTGATCTGGCCGTTTCTTTCCCGGTTCCTGAGTCCGAAGAACTTCACCAGTGTTTCGATTTTTCGGCAGAAGATATGGAGCGGTATGTCGCCCAGATTCTCTCGCCCGAGCGTCCGCAAGGGGTTGATTACTGGTACGGAGAACGGATTCAGAACTGGCACGGGCATAACCAGCTTGAAGAGGTAGTCCGGCGCCTCAAGATCGCCCCGGATACCAAGAGGGCGACCATCGCCATCTTGGAAGCGCCCGATCTGGAAACCCTTGAAGACGCGCCCTGTTTTACTAGCGCAACATTCGCGATTGTCGAAGACCGTCTTCACGGGAGCTATGTCTTTCGTAGTCACGACATCTACGAAGGATGGCCATTCAACATCTACGCCGTTTTGCGTCTCCATCGGGAGGTGGCGCGGCGGCTTGGGTGTCGTTTGGGACGCGCGACGTTTCATTCTCAGAACGCCCAGATCTATGAGCGTCACTGGGAACGGGCTTTGCAGAAACTTCGCGCCTTCGGGCCGTCTCTTGAACGTCTTTTAGAATTTCTCAAGTTCAGAGACGATCCGGCCGGGAACTTCGTGTTTGTTATCACGGAACAGAAGACCGTGAAGTGTAACTACATGAATTTCCGGCACGACCAGATTCTTTGGGAGGTGGAACACCGCGATCCGAAAGTCGTTGTGTCTTGGATCGTGGAATCCATACCGTGGCTTACGCCTCAACACGTCCGCTACTTGGGCGTGGAGGAGGAAAAACTTCGCCGGGCTATCGCAAGCGGCGAGGAGTACATTCAGGGGTGATCTCTATTTGGAGAGAGAACACCCCTCTTTCTTTTGTTCGCTTTATTTATATAATTAATCCAATGCCAACTATCTACAAAACAATGTTTTTGATCTCGTTGATTTTAATGCTCATGTCGCTTGGGCTGTTTTTGATTTACGGCCTCAAGTTAGGAATTGATTTTACCGGCGGTTCTCTTTTGGAAGTTGAATTCAAAAACTTAAGGCCAGAGATAGGGGAGGTAAAAAGTCTGTTGGATAATTTAAATTTGAGCAATGCATCGGTTTCACAAGCCGGAGATAGGGGAATGATAGTAAAAATGCAGGAGATTTCAGAAGAGAAGCATCAGGAGATTTTAAATAAATTAAGCGATCTCGGCGAGATGGAAGAAAAGCGTTTTGATTCAATCGGTTCAACTATCGGCCAAGAGTTTAAAAGAAAAAGCGTGATTGCAATAATAATGGCCTTGATTTTAATTTCAGTTTATCTGGCAATTGTTTTTTCAAAAATTGGCGGGTCGATTAGTCCTTGGGTTTTGGCTTTGGGTGCGATTGTAGCCTTGCTTCATGATTTACTTTTGCCGATCGGCGTTTTTGCCTGGCTTGGCCATTTTAAAGAAGTGGCCATTGACGCGCCAATGATTGCCGCGGCGTTGGCGATTTTAGGCTATTCAATCAATGATACGGTAGTAGTGTATGATCGGATTAGGGAAAATATTTTAAAAAATCGAGGAGAGGATTTTAATCAGACAGTCCATAAAAGCATTAAACAGACTTTGGTTCGTTCAATTAACACCACTTTGACCACTCTTTTTGCAGTAATCGCGATTTATGTTTTCGGCGGCCCGACTTTGAAGAATTTTTCCCTGGCCTTGATTATCGGCATCGCTTCCGGGGCTTACTCATCCATTTTCGTAGCCAGTCCGATTCTGATGATGCTGCATAAAAAATAGGGTTCGCGTTTTTCGCGAACCCTTTCCGGAGACACCTTAGATTAAGCCGTTTTTTCTTCCTCGATGCTTTTGCTTCGGAATTCCACCGAAACTCCGGCTTTTTTCAATTCGTCGGCCATTCCTTCAACCGAATGGTTGAAGAAATTGATCCTTCCCTCGTCTTTGGTGTCCGGACGGTTAGTGATAACTATCATCACCAACCTGCCAGCCTCATGCCATTTTGACGGATTTTTGGCAATGAGTTTCGGGTATTTTTCAATGATTCCCCGAACTGACGCGAATGATTTTGTCTCGAACTTAAGAAGAAGCCCGGTTGTAACTTTCATCACCCCCTCCTTTTTTTAAGTTTTTTACCAGTAGCTTGAACTTTTCCCCGCGCTCGGCGTAGTTTTGAAACATATCATAGCTCGCTGCGGCAGGGGACAAAAGGACTATTTCTTCTTTACCAGAACTTTTTAATAAAGTCAATCCCATACGAAGCAAAGAAACGCTGTGGATCCTCGCGGCTTCGTATGGGACAAGGACCGCTTCTTTTAGCGTGCTGACTTTTTTGATGAGTAGATTTTTTCTTTGATTGTGTTTTTTCAATAGTTTATAGAGCTTGTTTTTCAGCTGGCCGATTAACATGATTGATTTAATATTTCGGGATTTCGAAATATGTTTAATCAGTTTTTTATAGTCAAGCCCCTTATCATAACCGCCGATAATCAAATGTATAAGCTCTTCAAATGATTTTAGAGCGGCCAATGTCGCTTCTGGATTGGTTGCAGCCGAGTCATTGTAGAAAGAAATGCCGTTTACTTTCCGGACAAATTCCAAACGGTGCTCGACGCCCCTGAAATTTTTAGCCGCTTTTAATATATTTTTTTCCGGAACTTTAAGAATTTTTCCGACTTGAACCGCCAAAGCGATATTTTCAAGATTATGGCCGCCTTTTAGTTTTGTCTCCAGAAGCCTTGCTTCTGGAAAAATCTTCTTGGCTTGGCCGATATTCTTTGTTTTTAACTTCAGCGACGGATGAATTATGGCAAAGTCGCCGGTTTTCTGAGGCCTGATTATATTCATTTTCGAATCAAAATATTCTTGGGCGGTTTGGTGGGTCTCGGCCGCGAATTGTCCCGAAGGATCAAGGTGGTCCAGGGTGATATTGGTTATGACCGCGATATGAGGACTTTTATGAAGATCTTGCAATTGGAAGCTTGAAAGTTCAAGAACGACCACTGAATTTTTATTTAACTTCGGCAAAATATCTAAAGCCGGCTTTCCAAAATTCCCGGCGGTAAAAACATTTTTATATTTGCTTTTTAATATCTGATATACCAATAAAGTAGTTGTGGTTTTGCCTTTGGTTCCGGTAACGCCAATAACTTTAGCCGGACATAAATCAAAAAATAATTTAATGTGGCTTGAAATAATAGCTCCGTTTTTTTCGGCGGCCAAAAGCTTTGGATGAAGGCGAGGGAATCCAGGTGTTCTGAAAATAAAGTCGTAATTTTTAAGTTTATTAATATAATTTCTGTCAAATTTAGCATCGAGGACCTCGGCTTTTATTTTATTTTTTTTCAAGAAATTCAAAGTAGCTTGTCCTTCTCGTCCAAGCCCCAAAACCGCTATTTTCTTATTCTTTAGTTGGTTGATAGTATAATTTGACAGCATTTCTAATGAATGCTACTATAATCGTAATTATATAGATTCTTATCTATATAACTCTGATATGTTGAATGAGCAAGAAAAAGTCAATTTTATAAATTCTGTTTCAGAGATTTTAAAATCTTTGAATCCCCGGACCCAGGATATAGTTTCCCGGAGATTTGGGTTTAAAACCGGAGATATTGAAACTCTCGAATCTATCGGCCAAAAATATAATATCACCCGGGAGAGAGTCCGCCAGATTGAAGAGGCGGCTCTGCGCGAGCTTAGAAAAAATTTCGACAGCTTGAATTTGGACGATCGGGTTTTAAAAATAAAAGCGATTCTTCAGGGCTACGAAAATGTCATGCGGGAAGATTTTTTGTTCCATGAATTTTCAGGTTCAAGCCAGTATAATAAAACTAACGGAGCCTTGGTTTTTTTAATGACCATATCAAGCAATTTTGAACGTTATTCCGAAGATGATTATTATCACAGCATTTGGACGGTTAAAGATCCCTTATATATAAATAAAGCCAAAGAGGCGGCCGAAAAATTAGTTCAGATTTTTAAAAAACAGAACTCTGTCGTTCCGGAAGCAGAGCTTGCTTCGTTTTTCAATAAAGCCCTAAAGCAGGAAAACGCAAACGACCAAAAAATAGTCCTGTCTTATTTGGGTCTCCATAAAGCCATGGGTAAAAATATCTTTGGCGAAGCGGGTTTGGCCAGTTGGCATGAGATCCGGCCCAAAGGCATAAAAGATAAAGCTTATTTGGTTCTTAAAAGAATTAATAAACCCCTTCATTTTAAAGAAATTACCGATGCCATCAACAGCTATAACTTTGATTCTAAAAAAGCCAATTTTCAAACCGTCCATAACGAACTTATAAAAGACAAAAGATTTGTTTTGGTCGGCCGCGGCCTTTATGCCCTTTCGGAATGGGGCTTTGAAGCCGGCACGGTCAAAGATGTTTTAATGAGTATTTTGAAAAAGCACGGTCCGATGGCCAGAGAAAAAATTATTGCCAAGACCGTCGAGGCCCGCTTTGTCAAACCAAATACCATAGTTTTAAATCTTCAGGACAAAAAACTCTTTAAGAAAGACAAAGACGGGTTTTACAGTCTTATTGAAAGAAGTTAGTTAGATGGTATAATTACTGTTGATGGATCCCGAACGAAATAGCCCTATCGGGTTCGGGAATTCATTGCGAAGTATAATTCAATAGTATAGTGCGCAAGTTATAACTTATGTGTATAACTGCGTAGCAGCTATTTTGTACGGGATGGACTTTTTGGATTTTCAGCTTTTCCTTGAGACTTTTGAAGGCTTAAAATTTTTAGTTTCTTTTTTGGCGCCTTTTAAATGGGCTATTTTGCCGATTTTGGCTTTTTTGGTTTTTTTAGTTGTCCGAAACGCACTGCTTTTTTATCGGCAGGCAAAATTCAGGAGCGAGATTGAATGGGATATGTTTGAAATCCGTGTTCCTCGAGAAGTAGAAAAAGGGCCCAAGGCGATGGATCAATTTTTCAGCGGCCTTTGGACTTTGATAAATATGCCGACCAGCTGGAAGGAAAAATACGTGGACGGCGAAGTGACTCTTTGGTTTAGTTTTGAGATTGTCGGCGCCGGCGGTAAAGCTCATTTTTACGTTAGAACGCCGAAAAAATTCCGCCACCCGGTGGAATCAATGCTTTACGCTCAATATCCTGATATTGAAATAGCCGGAGCCGAGGATTATACGTCTGAATTCCCCGATTCTTTTGATGATTTGGAACGGACCGGATACGACCTTTTCGGTCTGGAGTCAAAATTGAAGAATCCCTCGCCCCATCCCATAAATACTTATATGCTTTTTGAAGAAAAAGGCGGAGAAGAAAGAATTATTGATCCGATTTCATATATTTTAGAGGTTATAGCCCGAACCAGGCCAGAGGAGAGGACTTGGATTCAGCTGATTGTCCGGCCGGCCAAGCCCGGCTGGGAAAAGGAAGGAGAGAATATAATCAAAGAATTGAAGGAAAAAACCCGTTTAAAGCCGTTGCCCGGCCAGACAGAGGTTTCATTCCCGATATTAAGTCCGGCCGAAGAAGAATCGCTTAAAGCGGTCAGCCGGAAAGTCTCAAAGCGCGGGTTTGAAGTTTTGATTAGGTTGGCTTATTTGGCGCCCAAAGACATATTCAATAAAAGCACTTCCAAAAGTATACTAGGCTATTTTAACCAATATGCTTCTTCTATGAATTATTTCACCATTAACTTTAAAGCTCTAACCAGCGTAAACTGGTGGAAATGGCCGTTTATCTTGGCGGATCGCCGGACTAAAGCAAGAAAAAGGGCACTGTTATATCGCTATAAAACAAGATACATTCCGGAAGAGACTTTTGTCGGGCGGCTAGCCGATCCCAATAGGCCGGATAAAGATTTTAATTCGTCTATTTCAATTTTAAATTCCGAAGAGTTGGCCACTTTGTATCATCCGCCGACTAATGTGGTTTTGACCGCGCCGACTTTGGATAGAGTGGAAAGCAAGAAAGTAAGCCCGCCCGGGTATATTCCGTTTTAAAAATTCAAAATCCAAATTTTAAATTGAAAATTGGAATTTAAATCATGAGCAATATTACTTACTTTGCGAAGACAAACTTTCGTGGGCAAGACAGAATCTTTGGAATAAAGGAGCGTGACCGGCTCCAGCATATGTATATTATCGGTCAGACCGGAACCGGCAAGACCACTCTTTTGAAGAATTTGGCCATTCAGGATATTAAAACCGGCCAGGGTTTGGCTGTTATTGACCCCCATGGTGAATTTGTCGAAGATTTATTGGATTCAATCCCGCAGGAAAGAATTCACGACACTATTTATTTTAATCCGGCTGATTCAAAATATCCGATTGGTTTTAATGTTTTGGAGATTAAAGATCCGGAACACAAGCATCTCGTCGCTTCAGGGCTGATGGCTATTTTCACAAAAATCTGGGCTAATGTCTGGTCAGCTAGAATGGAATATATTTTGGATAATTGCGTGATGGCTCTTTTAGATACGCCGGGCGCCACGCTAATGGGTATTCCCCGGCTTTTAGTGGATAAGGAATTTCGCAGGATGATTGTTTCCAACATCAAGGATCCTGTGGTCAGGGCTTTTTGGGTTAACGAGTACGAGGCCTGGGATCCGAAATTCAGAAATGAAGCCATTGTTCCGATTCAGAACAAAGTCGGTCAATTCCTGTCTACGAAAATGGCCAGGAACATTGTCGGCCAATCCAAGAGCACTCTGGACATAGAGGACATTATAAATAACCGGAAAATCCTTTTGGTCAATGTTTCCAAGGGGCTTATAGGCGAAGACAACTCGGCCTTGCTTGGAGCAATGTTGGTAACCAAAATCCAGTTGACAGCCATGGAGCGGGTAAGAGTTGACAGAGAAGAGCGCCACCCTTTTTTTCTTTATGTGGATGAATTCCAAAACTTCGCCACCGATGCTTTTGCCACAATATTGTCGGAGTCGAGAAAATACGGTTTGGCTTTGATAATTGCCCATCAATACATCGGACAGCTGGTAACCGAAACTTCCACTCGCGTCCGAGATGCCGTTTTCGGCAATGTCGGAACTATGATAACGTTCAGGGTCGGCGCCACCGACGCCGAATTTTTGGAAATCCAGTTCGCTCCGGAACTTATCTCTCAGGATTTTGTCAATCTGTCTAATTACAATGTTTATCTGAAGCTTCTGGTTGACGGTATTTCCTCAAGGCCTTTTTCGGCCTTGACTTTGCCGCCGATTCCTCTGGATTCAAGCGTTAGCATCAAAGAAATTATTATAGATGCGTCAAGGAAAAAATACAGCCGGCCGGTTGAAGGGGTTGAAAAAGAAATTGAAAACTGGAATTTAGCAATAAAGCCGGCGCGGCGCTCAGCAGGGCCGTTTGGCATGTTAAGCGCCCCGCCTTCAAAGCCAAAAGCGATGAGGCCAAGGGTTAAGTTGCCTGAAGCTCCGCTGTCGAGAGAAAAAGGGGCATCGCTTGATGAATTAGTCAAGCGCGAACCCGAGAATTTCAAAAGAAAAACAATTGAGCCGGATTTGGCGGGAATAAGGAAGGCCTTGGAAGAGGCGGTTGAAAAGAAGTAAAATCTGTGATAAATTTGAACTTCCCGCCCGTAGCTCAATTGGCAGAGCAACGCCCTTTTAAGGCGGAGGTTGGGGGATCATTGCCCTCCGGGCGGACAAAAGAAAAAAATCGCTAATTTGAGCGGTTTTTTTGTTGATAAGTTTAGTTAAAATAACTGCTAAAATTTAGTAAAATTAAAGTAATGACTTCACAAGAATTTAAGCAAAAGTGTATTGAATTAAGAAAACAGGATTTCACAATAAAAGAAATCACCCAAGTTTTAAAAAGATCAAAAACTTCGGTATATTTTCATGTTAAAAATATATCTAAAACCAAAGCTTTACTTGCTAAAATTAGAGAAAATAGTTTAACACATCTCAATAGAATAAAACCTAATCTAAAAGGTATAAGCTGGACTGGCCGCCACTGCCGCGGTTTTCAGGAATGGACGCCGGAACTCGTTAATTTAATTGCTCATACAATATTTGACGGAGAGTTTAATAGAACAAATACTTTTTATCACAATAGAAGTATTAAACTTATCAATCATTTTAAAGAGAGTATGAAAATTATTTACGATTATGAACCAGCTACTTATAAAGATAAAAATGGTGTAATAAGGTTAGGCTATTATAGTGTAGAACTCACTAATTTTTTAAGAGAAAAAAGTGACTACTTGGTTAAAAATATAAGTTTAATGTCTATAGATTTTCAACGAGAATTTTTAAAAGCGTTTTTCGATGATGAAGGCTCTATTTACTTTCAGAAAAAAAGAAATAGCCGTCGAGTTAAAGGTTCTCAATATGACGACGAAATCCTTTTTCTTGTCCAAAGACTTCTTAAAAACTTCGATATAGAATCAAAAGTTGATGCTCGTTTTCACGAAATTATCGTCAGCCGCCGGGAGAATCTGGGAAAATTCGCCGAAGAAATTAATTTTTCTCCCGGGGTTAAAGTAAACGGCAAACGTTCAAATAGCATTTGGAAAAAGGATTTGGAGAAAAGGAAAATTTTAAGTAGGGCTTTGAATTCTTATCTTTAAATGGTAGATTATTAATCATGTCTCAAAATGGAAAAATCAAAGTCGGCGTGATTATGGGCGGGCCGTCATCGGAATACGAGGTTTCTTTGGCCAGCGGCGAAAATGTCTTTAAAAACTTAGATAGCCGGCTTTTTGAGCCGGTGAAAATAAAAATTCTGCGGGACGGCAAAGTTTGGATGACGCGTGGCTACGCCAAGCTTGAGAAAGCCGTAAAGAGCGTTGATGTTTGTTTTTTAACCACTCACGGCGAATTCGGCGAAGATGGCCGGCTTCAGGCGATTTTAGAATCTTATAACGTTCCTTATACCGGCTCCGGAGTCTTAGCTTCGGCTTTGGCCATGAATAAAGCCAAAAGCCGCCAGTTTTTTTCAGTAAACGGGTTGAAGACGCCCAAAACATTAATTGTCAAAGAAGGAGAAAATTTCCAATCCCAATTAAAATTTTTTATAAATAAATTAGTCAAATTGCCAGTGGTGGTGAAGCCTTGTTCTCGCGGCTCGTCAGTCGGCGTTCTAATAGTCCGAAGAAGAAATTTTTTAAACCGAGCCATCCAAAACGCTTTCAAATATGATCCCGAAGTTCTAATAGAAGAATATATCCATGGCCGCGAGTTCACCTGCGGAGTGGTTGAGAAAAGAATTAACGGTGCCACCGAAGTTTCAGCTTTGCCGGTGACTGAAATAATTCCCGGCCAGGGATATTCTTTTTTTAATTACGAAGCCAAGTATAAACCCGGGGCGACTGAAGAAATTACGCCCGCCCAGATAAGCGACCACCTGGCCAAAGAAATTCAGGAGACCGCGGTCAGGGCTCATATGGTTTTGGGCTGCAAAGATTATTCGCGTTCCGACCTTTTGGTCAAGAAAGGCAGGATTTATATTTTAGAGTTAAACACCTTGCCCGGCTTGACCGAGAATTCTTTAATCCCGAAAGCGCTTAATGCTGCTGGTTTAAGCATTAAGAGATTTTTGAGCAATGTTTGTTTTAAGAATTTAAATCATGAAATCGTTGTGGGTTAATGAAATTAAAGACAGAACAGGGGAGACGGTTGAGCTTTTTGGTTGGGTTAATGTCCGGCGGGATCACGGAAAGATTATTTTTATTGATTTAAGAGATCGGTCGGGAATTGCTCAGTTAGTTTTTACTCCCGAAAATAAAGAGCTTTATAAAATCGCGGAAACTTTAAGGCCCGAGTGGGTTATTTCTGTTAAAGGAGAAGTGGTTCAACGGCCCAAAGGAATGGAAAATTTGGACATTGAGACCGGAAAAATTGAGGTGAAAGTCAAAGAGTTAAAGATTTTTTCCGAAGCTCAACAGCCGATTCCTATTCAGGTAGCAGAGAAAACCGAAACCGAGGCAGACCTGGATACGCGTATGGACTGGCGGTGGATTGATTTAAGAAAACCGGAGAAGCAGTTGGTCTTCAAAGTCTGGACGGTAATGGAGCAGGCTTTTAGAGATTTTTTAATAAAAAACAACTTTATCGAAATCCACTCTCCAAAACTAATGAGTTCGCCAAGCGAATCCGGCGCCGAACTATTTGAAGTCAAATACTTTAAAAGAAAAGCTTATCTAGCTCAGTCGCCTCAATTCTACAAACAAATGGCGATGTCAGCCGGTTTTGAAAGAGTTTTTGAAGTCGGGCCGGTATTCAGAGCCAATCCGTCTTTTACCCCGAGACACGATACGGAATTTACCGGTTATGATCTTGAGATGTCGTTTATAGATTCTCATCAAGATATAATTCGGTTGGAAGAAAAACTTATAGTCGCGATGCTTGAGGCCGTTAAAGAAAAATACGGCAAAGAAATTCAAGAAAAATACGGCAAAGAAATAACCATTCCAACCGTTCCTTTTCCTCAAGTTACAATGGCCGAGGCGAAAAATCTTCTTTCAAAGTTGAATATCAAAATTCAAAGAGAGGCCGACTTGAGCCCGGAAGAAGAAAAAAAGCTGGCCGAGTCAATGAAAGAAAAACATAACCACGAGTTCATTTTCGTTACCGATTATCCGAAGGAGGTCAGGCCTTTCTATCATATGCGCTTGGAAAATGACTCCAATCTTACTAAAAGTTTTGACCTTCTATGGGACGGTTTGGAAATAACCACCGGTGCTCAACGTGAGCATCGCTACGAAGTTTTAACGAAGCAGGCCAAGGAAAAGAAACTAAAATTAAAGCCGCTTCAGTACTATTTAGATTTCTTTAAGTATGGCTGTCCACCTCACGGCGGTTTGGGTTTCGGGCCGTCAAGATTTGTTATGAAGACTCTAGGCGTTTCAAATGTAAGAGAAGTGACCTATCTTTATAGGGGAGTAAAAAGATTAACTCCTTGACAAAGTTATCTATAAATGATATTTAATTAAATGCACTTTTAAGTGCACTTTTAGGTTTAGATAACTCAGCTCTTTTAAATTTTAAATTAGTTATAGGAAGGAGTGGTAGTACGTATGCATCGAACAGCAGAAGAAATCACGATGCGCTGCAAGTTCATTACGGGAAACGACGAAACCGCGAAAGCGGCTCGATGGCTTGGCGTATTGCGCAGGGATTACCCCGACCGCTACGCCGAACTCACCCACAACATTCTCTGCCACGTTCCGAGGAACACGGCGAGGAAAGGAGAGAAGGATGAAAAAGGTGTATGCAGTTGACTTACTCAATCGCACCTCAAGCGATACACAGGTTGAGCTTTGCGGCTGGGTTAAAACTCGCCGCAGACACACTCACACCGTCTTCTTGGATGTCTGTGATTCCACGGGAACGGTTCAGAGCGTGGTCGATGAGATCAACAAAGAATTGTTTGAACTGGCAAGGTGTATCAGTCAAGAAACAGCAGTGAAAGTTGTCGGAATCCTCGTGGAGACAGGACGACCGAATCCACCAAAGGAAATCCGCGTGCGGGAAATCGAGATCATCGGTTCCACTACAATCAATGTTTCGCCGTATCCGCGGTCGGACATTGATATTCAGGATCCGAAGCTCCAGGAGCAACTTCTGAACAAACGACACTTCTATCTTCGCAACGAAAAGATTGCGGCGATCCTGAAGTTTCGCCACACCCTCACACGGATCGTGCATCAGTGGTTTCACGACAACGGATTCATTGAGATTCACGCTCCAGTGCTCACGCCGACGCCGCTCTACGACGACCGGACTCCGATTGCGCTTCAGGTGCACGGCCAAAATGTATATCTCACACAGTGCGTTGGGTTCTATCTCGAAGCCGCGGTTCACGCCTTCGAGAAGATCTACAACATCGGTCCCAGTTTCCGTGCCGAAGAGAGCCGCTCCAAGAGGCACCTCATGGAATACTGGCACATTAAGGCCGAGTTGGCATTCGTGGATTTTGAGGACATGGTCGCAACGGTGGAACAGTTCATCCGAGATGTAAGCGAGCGAAGTATCCGCGAAGGCAGCGAGCTTGCCCGCATCATTGGTACCGAAATGTGCGAGGACGGATTGAAGATTCCGTTTCCGCGTATCGACTACAGCGAGGCGGTGGACTGGCTCAAAGCGAAGGGTTCTGACATGGAATTCGGCAAGAGCTTAGGTTCCGACGACGAATCTTTGCTCAACAGCCGGTTCGGTAACACCCCGTTCTGGGTCGTCGGCATTCCGCGTTCCATCGAGCCCTTTCCGTACGTGATTAATTCGGTTGATCCGCGTCGCACAAAGACGGCCGATTTGATCGCGAGCCGAGGGTTCGGCGAGCTTCTGGGTATCGCCGAAAAAATCCATGCTCTGCCAATGCTCGACGAGAGATTAGCGGAGAAAGGTAAGGCTGGCGATACCCGCTACGAATGGTTACGGGAGTTGCGTCAGTATGGCTGTGTGCCACACGGAGGATTCGGCATGGGGCTTGAGCGGTTCATTCGCTGGCTCCTGCGGATTCCGCACGTGCGGGACACAATTCCCTTCCACCGAGCGTTCGGCAGAAGGATTGACCCATGAATACCAAATACGCCAAGCCAATCAAGGCAAGGTACACTGAAAGGAGAAGACAATGCAACGAACGTTAATCAGAGAACTCGGATCCAAAAGCGGGGAAACCGTTCGGGTCTGCGGATGGCTCGAGACGCTCCGCGACCAAAAACGGATGCAGTTCCTCATCGTCCGCGACCACACTGGCAGCGCACAGGTGATTCACGAGAAGTCGGCAAATGCCGAACTGGCCGCGATCATTGACAGTCTCACTTCCGAAAGTGCCGTTGAGATCACTGGCAAAGTCGTTCTGAATCCGGTGGTCAAGCTCGGCGGGCTGGAGGTCATGGTGGAGTCGGTGTCCGTCGTCAGCAAGGCGGACGCACTTCTCCCACTTGGCGAAAGTCCGAGCATCGAGACGCGGCTGGACTGGAGATTTATGGATCTGCGTACTCCGGAGAACCTGTTCATCTTCAAGATTCAAACCGCGGCCGAGCACGCCATGCGTTCTTTCTGGAAATCAGAGGGGTTCATCGAGATCCATTCTCCGAAGTTCATGGGGAGCGCGAGCGAGTCGGGAGCGGAGCTCTTCGAGGTGAAGTACTTCGACCGCAAGGCGTATCTTGCTCAGTCGCCACAATTCTACAAGCAGATGGCGATGGCGGCGGGCTTCGACCGCGTGTTCGAGGTCGGTCCGGTGTTCCGGGCCAATCCGTCCTTCACGTCTCGCCACGATACGGAGTTCACCAGCGTAGACGTTGAGATTTCGTGGGTTGATTCCCATAAAGACGTCATGCAGTTTGAGGAATACTGGCTTCGCCACGTGCTTCAGGCGGTGAAAACTGAGTACGGTGAAGAAATCAAAGTGGCGTTCGGCACGGAGATCGTGGTTCCCGAGATTCCGTTTCCGCGCGTGACCATGGCCGAGGCATACGAAATCCTCGAGCAAATGGGCCACCGCATCGAGCGGGGCGAGAAAGGAGACCTCGATCCGGAAGGCGAGCGGCTCTTGTGTCAGCACTTTCAAGAAAAGACCGGCCACGAGTTCGTCTTCGTCACCGAGTACCCGTCGGTCGTGCGACCGTTCTACCATATGCGACCCGAGGGTAAACCTAATCTCACCAAGAGCTATGACCTTCTCTGGAAGGGGCTTGAAGTGACGACGGGGGCGCAACGGGAGCATCGCTACGATATCCTCATGGAGCAGGCCAAGGAGAAAGGACTTTCGCTTGAACCCATTCAGTACTACTTGGACTTCTTCCGCTACGGATGTCCGCCGCACGGCGGGTACGGCTTCGGCCTCACCCGCATGCTCATGGTGATGCTTGGTACAAAGAGCGTGCGCGAAGTGACGTACCTCTATCGGGGCGTCAACCGACTCACTCCGTAACAGGAGGATCGGCAACCAACACAGCCCGGGAGGTTTTATACTTCCCGGGTTCTTTTTTTCAACAACCACGATGGAGGTCTGTAATGAACCGAGAGATCAATCGAGCATGGAGTTTTTGTGCGACTGGAGTTTTTTAGGAATTTCCAATAAAATAGATTTAAGTATAGTTGCATGAATACTTTATTAGCCAATGAGCCCAATATCCGCGAAGTCATCGCTTTTCCAAAAACCGGCGACGCCAGGGATCCGATGATGGATAGCCCGTCAGAAATAGATAAAAAACAGCTGAAAGAGCTTCATCTAGAAGTAAAAAAGAAGTAATGGTCAGTAAATTCCTGATTGTTTCAATTTTAGACTTGCTTTTGGGCTTGAATTTCTTAAGTCCAGTGGTTTTAGTACGTAATTCTTTAGGGGATGAAAGCGTCTATACTGATTCCAAGGCCCAGAATGTTCCATATCTTTCTCCGGCTCCGGAAACTAATTATTTTCCAATCAGGGATTGGGGTATTTCAGATCCCGAAATTGCCGCTCTTTCGGCCATTCTTTACGATTTCGCCTCGGAAAAAGTTTTATTTGATAAAAACTCCGGAATTAAACTGCCGATCGCTTCTTTGACTAAGCTTATGACTGCCGTAGCGGTTGTTGAAAATATGGACTTGGGTGATGTGGTCAGCATTAAAAAATCAGCCATTGAAAAATCTAAAAAAGAAGGCGGCGGAAACGACTTGTATCAAGGCGAGAAAATAAAGGCGGCTGACCTGTTAAAGTTAATGTTGATAGAATCATCCAATGTCGCGGCTTATGTTTTTGCCGATCATCTGGAGGAAAAATACGGGATTAATCTGGTTGAAAAGATGAATGAGAAAGCCAAGTTATTGGAGATGAACAATACTTTTTTCACCGAGGCGGCCGGATTGGACGACCAAAAAAGCTTTTCCACAAGCCAGGATTTGGTCAAACTGATAAAATATTCATTTAGATACGGCGATTTATACGATATTCTTAAAATCCAGAAAACTGAAATTGCTTCGATCGACGGTAAATTAAAACACCAAGTCTTTAATACCAATGAACTTCTTGGAAAGTTGTTAAATATTATTGGCGGCAAAACGGGATTTACCGAGCTCAGCGGAGGATCTATGATTTTAGTAACCGAGTCGCCCAACAATTTAAGCCGCCTGATTGCCGTGGTTCTTGCTTCAAAAGACAGATTCGCCGACACCGAAGCCTTAATCGACTGGGCGGGCAAGGCATATTTATGGAAATAACCAGCAATGTTTTCACGGTCGTTAATGTCCTTCGGATTTTCATCGTTGCCACGATAAGTTTTTTTGCCGCCTTAATTATTACTCCTTTTTGGAAGAAAGTTCTCGATAAATACAATTTTTCCAAAAAGAAAGTGGCTCGAGAGGATGTGGCTCCTATTTTTTCCAGGCTCCACGAAAAGAAACAGGGGATTCCCATAGCTGGAGGAGTGATTATTTGGGCCACTTTATTAATCATTATTTTTGGTTTTTGGTTTTTAAGCCGGATTTTTCCCGAAAGCCCTCTGGCAAAATTGAATTTCTTGTCAAGAAGCCAGACTTTTTTGCCTTTAGGAGCTTTAATCGTAAGCGCGATATTGGGATTGATTGACGATATCTGGAGCATTAAAGGAAAAGGGGAGAAGGGCAGGGGTTTAAGAATGCGCGACCGGTTCGTTTTTTATGCTTTGATCGGGTTGGGCGGAGCCTGGTGGTTTTACTATAAGCTTGATTGGAATTTCATTAATATCCCCTTTTTCGGCGATATTACTTTAGGTTTTTGGTATATCTTGTTTTTTGTTTTTGTGATTGTAGCCAGCACTTTTTCGGCCAATGAGACGGACGGCTTGGATGGTCTTTTGGGCGGAGTGGCTTTGACTATTTTCGCCGCTTTGGGCGTGATTGCCTTTGTCCAAGAGAGATTGGATCTGGTAGTTTTCATTTCCTCAATCATCGGCGCCTTGATTGCTTTCTTATGGCACAATATTTATCCGGCCAAATTTTTTATGGGCGACACCGGGGCAATGGCTTTAGGAATAACCATCGGCGTTATCGCCATGTTTCTGAATGTTCCGCTTCTTCTTCCGATTATCGGAGTAATCTTCGTGATTGAATCCGGCTCGGTTTTAATCCAGCTTTGGTCTAAAAAATTCAGGGGTAGAAAAATTTTCTTTTCTACGCCGATTCACCATCATTTTGAAGCTTTGGGCTGGCCGGAAAGCCAAGTGACGATGCGCCTTTGGATGATTTCGGCCATCGGAGCGATTTTAGGTCTGATTTTATTTTTAGTCGATTCAAGAATCCCGCCCCTTTTTCGATGACAAACCCAAAGCCTTTAATCTGGCTTACTTTTATTTTGATCATTTTCGGCTTGGCTATGATTTCTTCGGCCGGAATTTATATCTCTCAAAAGAATTTCGGAACTAATTATTACTACCTGAGCCATCAGTTTTTTTTCGGTTTCTTGCCGGGCCTTGCTCTTTTTTTCGCCGCCTTTAGGATGGATTATAAAATCTGGAAAAAAATTTCTCTGCCTTTGATTCTAGGATCCATCTTTTTTTTATTTCTTGTTTTCGTTCCGGGTTTTGGAATAAATTTAGGCGGGGCGAAAAGATGGATTAATTTTTTTAATCTTTTTTCTTTTCAGCCGGCAGAAATTCTGAAGCTTACCCTGATAATTTATTTGGCCAGTTGGCTTGAAGGCCGCAAGTTCGCCGCCGGCTCCGCCGCTGCTTTTACTATTATTATTTTTTTCATCGGCATTTTAATCGCCGCCCAGCCCGATATCGGAACTTTAAGCATTATTATCGGCATTGCCATTTCAATGTTTTTTGCTTCCGGCGCGGGATTCAAGCCTATCGTCGGGATTCTTCTTTTAATCGCCGTCGCCTTCGCCCTCCTGATATTTTTTGAACCTTATAGGTTTGACCGGGTTTTTGTTCTTTTAAATCCTGATTTTGACGTCAAAGGGATTGGCTATCATTTTAACCAATCTTTGATCGCTATCGGAAAAGGCGGATTTTTTGGTTCTGGATTCGGCAAAGGCGAGCAAAAATTAGGTTTTTTGCCTGAACCGGCAGGTGATTCAATTTTTGCGGTTATCGGGGAGGAACTTGGTTTTATCGGCATGGCCGCCGCCCTTTTTATGTTTTTGCTTTTCGTAACGATTTCATTGAAGATTGCAAAAAGAGCCGGGGACAGGTTTTCTTCTTTATACGTCGTGGGGCTGGCTTCATGGGTTGGCCTTCAGTCTTTCATTAATGTCGCTTCTTTAAGCGGATTAGCGCCTTTGACCGGAATTCCTTTGCCGTTTATAAGTTACGGCGGCACCTCTTTAGCGGTGTTAATGCTGGGGGTCGGAATTTTAGCAAACATAGCCAGAAAAGCTTGAAGATAGAAAAACTCATTTTTTATGTTTTGATTTTCTCGATTCCGTTTCAGACGAGATTGATTTTGCGTTCGTGGGGGATCGGATTTAACGAATGGAACGCGGCGTTTTTGTATTGGACGGATTTATTGATTCTGGCGCTTTTAGGATTTTGGTTTTTGCGATTTTTTAGACAGCTTACTTTTAATGATATATCATTAAAAGTAAGCTGGAGGAAAATCGCAAAATTTTCTGGCTATGATTGGTTTTTGATTGGATTTTTGGCGATTTCGGCATTTTCAATCATAAACGGCTCAAATCAGGCGCTCGGATTTTATCAATTACTGAAACTTACAGAGTTCTCTCTTTTGTATTTTTATGCGAAGTCCAGTCTAGGGCGGATTTTCAATTTGACAACGGCATTTTTCGTTTTTTTAGCCTCCGGATTTTTTCAGGCGGTTTTGGCGATTATTCAATATGTTCGGCAAGCGGATTTAGGCCTGCGTTTTCTTGGCGAAACTGTTTTAAATCCAGAATTATTCAACGTAGCTATTTTTATGGTCAATGGAGAAAGAATAATGCGAAGCTACGGCACCACCCCGCACCCCAATGTTCTGGCTTTTTTTCTTTTTGTCGCGATATTCATATTCTACTTTTTATATTTTCAGCGGATAAGTAAAGTTAAAAATGAAGCTTGGTTTTGGTTGGTCGGATATGCTGTTCTGCTTTTTGGACTTTTCTTCACTTTTTCCCGGATAATAATTTTTGCCTGGCTGATCGTTTCCGCGTCATTATTCGCGTTATCGAACGGCGAAATTAAAAGAAAATTAAAAAA
>Ga0213870_1000130_pt1 | contig 38533 bp, 47 predicted proteins | sample WICALVC2017_Meta_FD_160119 | JGI IMG/M metagenome (GOLD analysis project Ga0213870, IMG submission 160119) | Freshwater microbial communities from subterranean cave lake in Wind Cave National Park, South Dakota, United States - WICALVC2017 | ecosystem: Environmental > Aquatic > Deep subsurface >...
GTTTTTGCCCTTTCCACGCTTCCCAAAGCTCCTGCCATAAAAGTCAAAAGGCTTTCCAAGATAATTTCGGCGCCATTCTGAACCTTGCGAGGTATAATCTGCAAAGACATTACTGCAACAAAACCGCCTGCCAAAAGCAAGGAGGCGGTGATTAAAGAGAGTATCAAACTATTGGAAATAGGAATTCCAAGAAACGACGTTATGATTTCTGGCTTCAAGCTAATTTCCATAGCAACATTTCAGTATAGCCCTAAAAAGAAAATTTGTAAAGACCTTTGAAATTCACAGAAACACAAAGGGGAGAAGCGTTGATGCGACTCCTCCCCCTTTTTATGTTCGGGTGGCGCCGGGGGACGCCACACTCTTTTTACACCAGCGCCAGCGGCAACTGGTATACTCCCTTGGAAGCCCTCCTCGGGAGCAGAGAAGTAGGTTGCATGCAGCCCCACATGCAACGGCTTGGGAAAGGTTCAGCAAGTGTCGCTTCTCCTGAGAGCGTTGCACGACCCCTGCAGAAGGGGAATTGGTCCTGGTTCCTTATTTAAAAACCCAAGGAGGTATTAAGTAACCCTCGCCGGGAAGCTACTCCCGACGACCGGTGAAGCTGTTGGGCTCCTCATGCCCTTTTGGACCGTTCTCGAGCTACGATCCTCAACCCCCTTCATCGATCGCGTACCACGTACAAGACGTACCCCCGGAATGCTACGCGAGCGACTGGAAGCCAAATGAAAGAACTTAACGTAATTCCATAGTACCTTCCCAATATCATATGTCAAGTTTTTTGCAAGAAAAAATTTCTACTGTTTGATTCGTTTCACTAAGCCATCTTTCTAAATCTTCTCTAAGTTTTTGCTGGTCATATCCAATACAAATCACGTCTGGTTTCAGTTGTGCAAGAACTTGGTAACTTGAGAGGGTTGGGTCGCCGAGCAATGTTTTATCTACGAGTGGTTCTTGTGATACGAGAAGGCAGCGTTCTTTTTCAGAGTGTTTGGGTGTTTTATTTTTGAGTTTTCGGCAAATTTCGTCACGGCCCACTATCACAATGAGCTCGTCTCCATACTCGCGTGATTGGCGAAAAAAGTCCCGATGCCCTTCGTGAATGCCGTCGAAAATACCAAAAACTACTACCCTTTTCTTTTTTATCATATATAACGTTTTCTGCTATAGCAGAAATCACTATATACTATATATCAGGATTAGGAAGATCTACTTCCTCCTCTTCTCCACTTTACTGCTTTGAGCAAAGGGGCGTAAAGATCATCAGCAAGGGGCATGCGCAGTTTTTTTAATTCTCTTTTGGTTGGATTACGCTCCTGAAATTTCACAAAAGGGACGTCCTCAATAATTGCTAATGGCGTTTGTTCGGCTCCCTCTCCCATGACAAGAACCGCTGCAGTCCCCAAGGCGTCAGAAACTGAAGCTGAGGTCATCTGAAAGGGTCTGCCAAAAAGGTCTGGCTTCCCAATGTATGAGTTTAGAGCAGAGAATCCACTGTGAGCCAACACAAACACCCCCCGCTGCCCCCAGCGCAAAGGAACAGATGTGGTGTCTGTGATGATAACGCCAATGTATTTTCCCCCGTGTTTTTTCACCAAATACTCTCGTATGGCGTTTGCAGACTTCTGAGGGTCTTTGGGCCATAACACAAAGTATCCTCCTGCATTAGACTCGTCCACCCCAGAAGAAAAGATAATGGCGTTTCCCTTAACCGTGAGCAGCACATTGTATCTACTGGAAGAGCGGGGCAAATACAGTTCTGCCTCTTTTATAATCAGCGCGTCTTTGAGTTTTTCCTTTTCTTTCTCGTTTTTGGGGATTGGAACTACGCTCCCCTCGCAAATTGCAACTATTTTTGAAGTTACCGCAACAACAGTCCTCTCTTTGACAAGAGGAAGATACTTGTCTAAAACCGCAAAAATATCCCGGTCTTTGCCTGGAACTATCTTATGGGTCTTTACAGGAGTTATTCGCATTAAAAGAGTGTACTATTACCCGTGCTTTATTTCAATCACGTCGCCGTCTTGGACTATGTATTCTTTTCCTTCGGTGCGAAGCAAGCCAAGCGATGCCGCTTTTGACCAGTCGCCTGCTTCCAAAAGCTTATTCCAGGAAATCACTTCTGCTCGGATAAAGTTTTGCTCAAAATCCGAATGGATGGCTCCCCCTGCCTGCGGCGCAGTACTCCCTCTTTTAATGGTCCAGGCTCTTGTTTCGTCGGGCCCAGTAGTGAAAAACGTGATGAGATTAAGAATTTCGTATGCCTTCGTAATTAATTCTGGGAGATGCGAAACAAACCCAAATTCTTTTCTCTCTTCTTCTGAAAGTTGCTGCATTTCGAGCTCGTCTTTAAGATTTGCGACAACAACTGTCCCTTTTATCTTTTCTATAAGTTCTGGCGAAACCTCTTTAGGCTCTGCGTTTAGTACATAAATGACCGGTTTCTTTGCCAAAAGCTGGGATTCCGGTATTTCGCTCCCTTTTTCTGTTGTTTCAAGGTCTTTGAGCTGAAGCTCGGTGTTTATGGTATCAATGTCGCGCAAGGGATCTACGGTTTTTTCAACGTTAATGATATCTGCGTTAGGAAACCCGCGCACCACCTGCACAATAGCGGCAACTTCTCTGATGCTTGCCAAGAATTTATTTCCCAAGCCCTCGCCTTTGTTTGCGCCCTTCACAAGCCCTGCGATATCAACAAACTCAACAACGGCCGGAATTGTTTTTTCGGAATGAAACAACTCACTGAGCTTTTGCACCCGCTCGTCTGGCACCTCAACCACGCCCACGTTGGGATCAATGGTTGCAAAAGGATAGTTGGCAATATTCACCTCTTTTTTCGTGAGCGCCTGAAACAGCGTGGACTTCCCCACATTAGGCAGCCCCACGATTCCTATAGAGAGTTTCATAACGAAAACATCTTAGCACAAAATGTCCTTAGTAGCTCAGAAACCTAACTACTTGACAGGAAAAACGAGGGGTGTATACTAAAAATACTAGACCTGAACGGCATCCTTCGTGGGTGCTGTTCGCTTTTTACCCCTATTCCCTCTTCTCTTCGTACTCCAGATATGTCCGCAGATATTCAAAGTCGAGAAACTTACTCCCCGCGAAGCGCTTGATCTCTTTAGCCGTACGCGGCCCTCGAGCGAGCACCAAGACCTCCCTGCCGCTCTCGCGCAGGTACTTGAACACCGGCAAGAAGTCGCCGTCGCCAGAAAGCACAATGGCACGATCAAAAGAATCTTTTTCGGTCGCCATCATTAAAGTCATATCTACATCGCAATTCGCCTTACGGAGCGGGTTGCCATCCATGTCGTTGTAAGTCTTAACCGGCTTCAAGACGAGTGTGTATCCAAACGATTCCAGTTTGAGGAAGAAGCGCACGCGATTGTGATGGCGCGCAACAAGCTTGAGCTCGGCGTCGTTCATCTGATCACCGCGTTCCTTGATGTACTTGGAGAGATACTGGTCGAGCTTACGGATATTGACTGTCTTTTCAGTGAGATAGTCAAACGGAAAGTGATGGATCTCCACGCCGCCGAAATAGTAGAGCTGCGAGACACCGTACTTCCGTTCCAAATAGCCGCGCAGTTTTTCATAATCAATCTTCCAACCAAGGGATTTCTCGCCGCCGTAAAAAAGATTTGAAGCATCAATGAATGCGAATGTCTTCATAGATTGATCATACCAAAAACCGTCTTGTTTGGCGATTGGTGTAAAAAGAAAAGGCCGCTGGGCGAACCATGCGGCCTCTTGGGTTTCCGTTTTTCCGACCGGATCATCAAGCCCTTATATTGTCTGCCTTCACAGCCGCACTGACCACCGCTAGAACGTTGGTGCACCTGTGGGAGTCTTCCCTCCAGAGGCGCTCGATCAATTCTCCGACCGAACGCCCTATGATTGCGGCCTGTCTCTCCATGTCTTGGGGTGCCTGTTGCTTTGCGTCGATGACCAGATCTGGTAGCCAACTCTGAGGTAGCTCAATTCTTGCCATTTGCCCTCTCCTCCTTTGGGGCCAAATCCCGTTAGACTTACGCGGGCGTGTAGACGAGGCTACACTGAAGACATCGCCGATGATCACCCTCCTTTTCCATCTCGCCATGTCCCTGAGGGCATACGTACATGATTGCTATGTCCTGCAGGGAAGGAAAGTAATTGCAGTGCATGCAATGCTTCCACCTCCAGCTAACGCCACCTGGGGATTCTTGCATTCTGTGCAGGTCAAAACCCTAATCGCTTCAGCCATGTGTTCCCTCCTTGGAACAAGATAGATTGTTTAGGACTACGGATATGATACAGCAAATCGGATCCTCTGTCAAACTGCGCCTACAGAAAGCTGGATCTTGAACTCAAATGGTATCAGCCCTTCATTCCCCTCATGTCGGGTTGTGTTCCAACCATGCCTATAGAGAGTTTCATGAAATTACGGTGCCCTTGAACTGTTTGCCGACGAGCGCTTTTTTGAAATTCTCAAGGTCTGTTCCACACAGGATTTTTGCGGTGATGCCAAGTTTTTCTGCAAGGCGGGTGGCAACGGGATCTACAGGAGAAGACAGCCCTGGACTCCACTTCTTTGGGATGAGCTTTTTGTAGGCGCTCCACGTGATTTCTCTAATGGGCTTTGCCTTCGAGTTTTTTCTTGGGTCTGAGTCATACACAAAAGGAGTGTCTTTGGCAATGATTACTTCCTTTGCGCCAAATTTTTGAGCCAGGCGAACCGCAATATAGTCGGTAGACCAACCAGGAGTCCAACCTGAAGCTATGAATAGATTTTGTTTTGTTCGCTTTAATTTTTGAACCTCAAGTGCAGAAGGATCACGATCAATAACCCAAGGATACGCTTCTCTATAAAACACGGTACGGAGAAGGTGCGCGTTAATACGAATGGCGTGAATGCCAAGCCAATCAAGATCTTCCTTTTTGATGTCTACAAGCATGGCCGCTGCCTTTTGGTAGGCCCTTGCTGTTTTCCCTCCGCCAATAACAATGACAAACCGCCTTCCCTTCGTGAGTTCTTTTCGCACAAACTCCCGAAACCGCTTCAAAAAAGGGATGTTCATCCCCCCTTCGTCTGAAATATGAGGCACCACAATGGATCCCCCGAGATGAATGATGATGTAATCTTCCTTCATATCCGCTTCATCATATACTTTGCCATGAATTTTGCCAACCCCACTTTCCTCAACTCTCCGTGCAATTTGTAGAATCCGCACCACTCTTTTGAACATACCCAGGATTCTGCAGGGTGGATGCAGTAAAAGATGTTGCGCCTCACCGCTTCCATAATGGTACCTACGTTCCGCAACACGACATTCTTGTCGAAAAAGGGCTTATCTACCCTGAATTGCACAATCTTGGCGTCGCGCTTGGAAAACACGATGTAGTCTTTGGCAATGCCCTTGGGAAGCTTGCCTTTGAGCGACTGATAGGCCAACTGGTAAATGGCAAGCTGTTGATCTAATTGAATGTCTTGAGCATTGGGCATGCGACGAGTGGTCTTTAACTCGTGGATGACGCCTTTTCTATCGGTCATGTCTATCTTCCCCGCAAGCTGGAGATTGTTTCCCGCGGGAATCGCAAAGGGTTCTTCAACCAGATCTGGAAACATCTTGGGGTTCATTTCCTTAAAATACACGTCAATGCCCCGCAAGCCCGTAGCAACAAGCTGATTCACGTCAATTTCCTTTTCCTTTAAAAGGAATTCTTTCGTGATGAGGGATTTTGTCTCCTCCATTTCACCTTCATACTCTTCCAGCGCATTGCGAAATACCTCCACAAAAAATTCTTTTGCGTCGCGGACTTTTAACCCTTTGGAATCTTTCTTTTTCTGCTCAAAGTGGTACGCAAAGGTCTCGTGCAGGGCAAACCCATGCTTCATTGCCTTCCCAGGAGGCCGCTTGATGCCCAGAACGTAACGAAACAAATAATGTTCTGCGCACCTTACGTAAGTCATGATTTGTGTAAAACTAACGTGTTTCATACCTATACTATACCCAGCAACTCACTAAATTGACAAATAAGTAGGTCATGCTAAAGTTAGGCATTCGAATCCATGGAGGTTTACTGATGATTAGCGCACAACTCCGTCTCCAAGTAGAAGGAAGCGATCCACCGTGGTTCATTACAAAACATTTCCAACTGAGCACCCTTCCCCCAGTAGGAACGTTCGTGAAAAGAACACGCGGATGGGGCTCCCTGCAGGTCACCCAAATTGAATACAACCTCGACCAAGATACCTTTATTGTCGTGTGCCAAGGTGGACACGCTGAGATCTTAGGTCTCTACGATGAAGGGGGTTGGGAAGTAAAAGAACTGTTCGGAAGTACCTTTGCCAGAGAACTGGAAAGCTACCGCTGTCTGTAGCGCAAACTACACTTTAAGACACCTCGAAACGAGGAGTCGCAAGCCCATCTCAACCAGAGGTGGGCCAATTTTTTTCAAACTGCTCTAAGATTTTTTTGTAAATGGTTCTAGGACGTCTTGCACTGCCTTGCGGTACGTGCAAAAATCACATTCTGCAGATGCTATCGGGAGTTTGTCTGACATCAAACATTCCTTTGCTTTCACCAGTGTATCGTCTACCCATGAACAATCTCCCTCATAAGGAATGATCTTCACGTCAAACTCAAGCCTTCCGTCAAACGCCTCTTTGTCTGTTTTCCCGTTTACATACACAAAGTATCCTATGGGAGACACCCGGAATTCATTCATCTTGAATAACCACTGGTATATTTCCATTTGCCGCTTATATCCTTCCTGCCACTCTGCATCTAAGTTCACTTCGCTGTTTTTTGCAGTTGCCTTGTAGTCAACAATGTGCATCTCACCGCTTGAGTTAAGCCAAACGTCATCAATGCCTCCTCGTAATGTAAGGTTTGTTGGTGCATGGAAAAACCTGATCCCCCGAGAAAGAGAATCCCTCCATTCTTCAATCTTTTCGTGCTGGAAAGGAACCGCGTCAATGCCATATGTTTTCATCAAAGGGTGCGTTGTGTTTGCAGCCCTGTGAATATCAAATTCTTTTTTGAGCAGTTTATCTACCGCGGCGTTTAAGGTAAACGGATATCCTGGCGGCTGGCCAACTCCGAGGCGTTGGTCAAGATAAAAACACCGCGCGCACTTCATAAACAAATCAAGCTTGCTGCGGCTTATCGCGAAGGGTTCTTTTGAGTTTGGATCAAACAAACCCCTTGTTCTCTGCCCCGAGTAGTATGAAGACATGAAGCTATTGTATTACCCCACCTCAATTTCGGCAAGCGCGCCAACCGTAATCCACGAGGACATTGCGCCAAAACCTTTTTTATTTATTTCAAACGGCTTTACGTTCCTGGGGTTTTTCAAAAATATGAGAATGCAATACTTCTTATCTTTAAATCTGCTAAAAAATTCTGGAATATTCTCTTTGGTAAGTCCATCGTCTTTCCCGTATTTTTTGAGGATTTCTTTTACTTTTGCCCTCGTAAGATGAGAGAACTGAAGAACTTTTCCAACCTCTGCTTTGATAGTAACCGGCTCTCCCGAGTTTTTAAAATACACAACGTCTCCTTTTTTGATTTTGTCCCATGGAGCTCGTCTCGTTTGATACCATCTCGACTCAATATTCTTTTCTCTTGTGAGAATCTTTTCGGTGAGCCCCCACGATTCCCTCATTATCGCCACGTGATCCATGAATTTTAGTGCATCAGTTCAATTTTGCTTGCTAAGATGAAATCGTTCTCTGAAAGGCCGCCGATGGAATGGGTGGAAAGTTCAACCTCCACGTTTTTGTAACCAAATATCCGGATATCGGGATGGTGACCTTCTTGCTCTGCGAGATCTGCAATCTTGTTCACAAAAACCATTGCCTGCTTGAAATTGTGGAACTTGAACCTCTTGGTGATCTTGCTATCATCCTTCACTTCCCACGCACTCGAAAGCTGAGCAAGATATTCTTGGATCTGGTCTTTGTTGAATGGCTGCACTCCCCCTTCACACGGCACGCATTTTTTTGCGACGAGCCCTTCCATACAGAAAGTGTAGCACAACTCTCCTTGTTGAAAAATAACTCTCTTCTGTTATACTACTCTGTAGAACCCAACTGTCCCAAAGGAGGACGGTCATGCAGGATATACGCTGCCTCAGGTGTGGCAACCGGGTACAGCCAAGCGTGCAGATATCAAGTCAAGGATACCAAACAGAAGAATTTCACTGCACGAAGTGCGGGATAGACCTCGACGTCAGAATACAGAATGGACAGCCTGTGGTCGTGCCGCCAATAGCTCCGCAGCAACCCGATCTCGCGCTATACTGCAAAGGGTGCTGCCACTGGTTTCGTGCCGCAAAGAACAAACAAATACACTTGGGTACCCATACAACCTGCACAAAGGCACTACAATATCAAAACGAAAGAGCCCACAGGAAATAAAATCTTGGGAGCTCTTTTTTTCTCTATGCGTTTCTCCAATACTCAATACAATACCATGGTTTTTTATTGAGTATGATGGAGAACTTGACTTTTCTAGTATTGGTGATATACTCACCTCAAGAATTCGCACATAAGAAAGGAGGGCCAAGGGATGACTACACAAGTCAGTACTACGGGACTTATGGGGTGGGTTTATCAATTCCTCCAAGCTCTGGTCACGGAAAAGAGTTACTCTCGCCACACGGTGGAAGCATACCGCAACGACCTACACCAGTTTGCGGAATTCATGCAGGAGCGGTTTAACAGCCAGGGGGGCGATGAACAGGCCTGGTGTCGAGTGGATTTGGACCTGTTGAACCAGTACATCGCCAACTTGAGAGGTGGCATGGGATACCGAGACGCCACTACGGCACGCAAAGTGACTGCCCTCAAGTCCTTTTTCAGCTACCTGACGGTGAATGGCATGGTTGCCGAAGACCCTACCAAGTTGCTGGGCTCGCCGCGCGTAGGTAGAACACTGCCCAAATGCCTGTCTAAGAGGAAGGTGACCCAACTATTGGAGTGTGCCGCCGGCGAGGGTACTTCTGAAGGCCAACGGAACGCAACCATTCTGGAGATGCTCTACGCCACTGGACTCCTGGTCAGCGAGCTGGTATCCCTGAACGTGCGGGATATTGATCTCCAGGAGTCCTACGTCCGTTGCTGGGGCAAAGGCGCCAAAGAGCGGATTGTCTATCTGTATCCCAAGGCTCTGGCTGCCCTGAAACATTACCTGGATGTACCCCGGCCGGTATTGGTGGGGGCGCATAAGGAGGAGCCAGCCCTCTTTGTCAACCATCGCGGCGAACGCCTGACTCGCCAGTGGGTGTGGGCAATCCTGAAGACCTACGGAAAGAAAGCTGAAATCAATCAGCGGATTACCCCACACACCCTGCGTCACAGCTTCGCTACGCACATGCTGCGTGGTGGGGCAACGCTACGGCAGGTCCAGGAAAGGCTCGGCCACTCCAATATCATCACCACCAGTGTAATGTACGGGTCGTTCGTTAAGTAAGAGCACCAAGGGGTCTGTCCACACTAACGGATAGACCCCGGTTTTTTTAGAAAGGATGATTGGTGCAATCGTGTTTTCTTGCGAGGCAGATGTGCCTGCCGTATTCAATAAGGCCGTAGGTGAGAAAAAACCAATCTTTTTTTGGAACAAGTTCCATTAAATCTCGCTCAATCTTTACCGGGTCTTTGTGTTCTGTAAGGCCAAGCTTTTGGGCCAACCTGCCAACATGCGTGTCCACGGCAATCCCCTCTACTACACCATATGCATTCCCTAACACCACGTTTGCGGTTTTTCTTGCAACTCCAGGCAAGGTAAGCATATCTTCCATTGTGCGGGGAATTTTGCCGCCAAACTTCGTTTTGATGAGTTTTGCTGCTGCCAAAATGTTCTTGGTCTTATTACGAAAAAATCCGCACGAATGAATGTCTTTTTCGAATTCTTTGATGGTCCGTTGGCTGGCAGATGCCTTTATGTAGTCGTTGAGCGTTTTGTATTTTTTAAAAAGCTTGGCAGTAACTTCATTGACCTTTTTGTCTGTGCACTGCGCAGAGAGTATTACCGCAACCAAAAGCTCCCAGTTGTTGGAATACCTGAGTACAATCTTTGCCTTGGGAAAGAGTTGTTTCAGTTTGCGCACAATGCATGAAGCCCTTTCCCTGCGCTCTGCAAACGAGTCCATCACTTTTGCTTTCGCAGGTATCGTAAGCGTTTTGCCAGGCCCCAGGCGCGGGGAACAACCCTTGGAATCTTTGCCATCTTTTCTTTGATGATATGCCAAGAAACCCGAAGCCGTTGATTCTGCTCATAAGGAGAGAGAAACTTCTTCATGTATGGAAATCAGAGAACTCTTGGTGGAAGCGCGGGAACAGGTGCATTGAAAGACTTGAGAGACTGCGGAGACTGCGCTTCTCTTTCAAAACAGGTTCGGCCAATGCCATGGTTCCAAACCTCTTCAGAAAAGGGAGTGGGGACTTTTGCTCTCTGTCGATATTCACTTGAATCAGTTTCAAACACTGCACATAATTCAAAAGTCTTGTCTGAAAGCGTTTGGTATTCATATATCTTGCCTGTGCGCGGGTCTTGCACTGACTGAATATACAGATGAGGAAGATTTTTGAGTTCTTCAAAATTCAGGGGGAGTGTTTCTTTCCCCTCCCAGTAGGTATTTATGGCATACGAGATTTGCTGAAGGTCTGATGCGCGGCGCTGGTCAAACTGAAAGGCGCGCTGTTGGCCTGGGCTTCCCATAACAGAAAATGCGTACACGGCTGCGAGAAGAACGAGGAGAATAACGGCCCCAATAAAAACCTTGAGCCCTCTTGGGAATGGAGAGGCGCCACTCCTTTTGAGTTCAAAGAGATAATAGCCAAAAATGCTTGCTGAAATTGCAAGAATGCTCAACGCCTTGAGAGAAAACCGTAATGCCAACTCTCCTCCCAAGAAACTGGTAAGTAACGCGATGAGATCTCCTAAAATGACTCCTGCGACCACAACGAGGACAATGTAGGTGAACCATTTCCGAACCAGAGATTGGAGTTGTTCCTCATGCAACTTGGCGCCTTTCCAAAGCTGCCACATCAAAAATAGGTACAAGGGAAACGCGACGATAAGCGAAGCCACAACATTTTTCAGGGCACCGAACGCAAAACCTCCCCCGTACCCATAAGACAAGGCATCTGGAAGCATTCTCTCAATAAACTGAAATACCAGAGAACCGAAACTCAACGTCCATACGGGAAGCGAGAGAAAAGAAAGAAGATAGAAAAGCTGAAAGGGCATGACTACGGCTTGAGCCTGAGGAACGAGCGAACTGCGTCAATAAGAGAACCTCCTGCTGGTGCTGGTGGAGGTGGAGTAAAGCTCGGGGGCGGGGTAAAGGTTCCTCCTGAACTCGGGAGTTGCTGTTGCTGTTGCTGGAGTTGAAGCTGTTGCACCTGCTGCATCTGCTGCTGAATCTGCTGTTCAAGAATTTGCTGCTGGACTTGTCGCTCGGTTTGTTGTTGAACCTGCTGTTGAACTTGTTGAAACTGATCTCCTTGCGGGAATCCGCTTTCAGGAAAGAATTCTTTTGATGGAGCTGGCGCACGGCACGTAGTCCCATCCCAAACTCCTCCTTCTCCAGCGCACGCAGCACCTCTCTCGCTTTGCGGTGGCTGTTGCCTGCCCTCTGTTGAAGATGGGGTTCCTTCTGGCGACTTGAACCCTTCTGGGGGTTTAAACTCCTCAAACTTCTGCTTAAAGAATTCTTTCCTCTGTTCTTCACCTCTAAACTGCTGGAGTTGTTGAATTTCTCCTGGTTTGAATTCGCGAATCAGGTTCTCCTGCAATCGTGGGACAAACTCGCCTTTGGGAGGCCCAAACTCACGGCCAGGGGGAATACCGCCTTCTGGAGGCGTAGCGCCTGGCTGCCCAGGAGGACCAAAGCTGAAGCACTCGTCTCTGTGCTCTGTGCAGTATTTGATACATTCAGCAGGAGAAGCGCAACCGCCAGGACCCGCAGCGGCCTGTTGTTGGGATCCAAACTCTCCCTGCTCCCCAAACTCTTTCCCTCGGAACTGGTGTTCCAACTGCCTGAATTCTTCAAAGCGTTTCTGGGATTCTTCTTCAAAGCGCCTGAAATCCTCTGGGGGACGAAACCCTCCAGGGCCTGAATGCTTTCCCTCGGTAAACTCCTTGAGCATCTTGCGTACTTGTTCTTCTGGAATACCTCCGTGCGTTGCACCAAATGCTATACATTCTTCTCCGTGGCTGGGGTCTGAGCAGTAGGCCTGGCACTCTTGGTCTGACTTGCATCCCCCTGGACCTCCAGACTCCTGCACCACTTTTTGAAGCTTTTTGCCTGCTTCAAAATTCTGTTCGTCTTCTGCACGAAGAAGTCCGTTGCCTTTGGCAAACGCAAAACATTCGTCTTGATGAGCAGGATCTTCACAGTAATCACGGCACGCAATACCTTTGCATCCTCCTGGGCCTCCTTTCTCGCTCACTATAAGAAACTTGCGCGCTCGTGCAACTTCTTCAGGAGGAATGAGGCCTTCCCTTTCAGCAAACTCAAGACAGGCTTGTTCATTGCCGGGACTCCCACAAAACGTTCGGCATTGCTCTCCTCTGCAGCCTCCAGGCCCGGTTTTTCCTGCAAACTTACGAGCACGTGCAGCATCTTCTGGAGACATAAACCCATTCTCCTCTGCAAACGCAATGCATTCTGTCTGGTGGGCAGGATCTTCACAGTATGTACGGCATTCCTCTCCTTTGCAACCCCCGGGGCCGCCTAACACCGCTGCTTTTTTAATTCTCACTGCTTGTTCTTCGCTCAACATTCCAAGCTTTACTGCAGAATCCAAGCATTCCTCTGTATGGTTAGGGTCTTGGCAATACGCGCGGCACTCTCCTTCGCTCTTGCATCCTCCAGGCCCGCCTTGTTTGGAAAGGGCGCGGGCTCGCTCAAGCTCTTGTGGAGGAATCAGGCCGTTTTTCTCAGCAAATGCAAAACACTCATCTTGGTGGCTTGGATCTTCGCAAAAGGCACGGCACTCTTTTGCGCCTTTGCATCCGCCAGGACCATCTTTTATAAATTCTCTTATCTTATCCAACTCTTCTTCTTCAATAAGGTCGTGCTCTTCGGCAAAAGCAAGGCATTCTTCCACATTGTTTGAGTCGTCACAGTAGACCCGGCATTCTGATTCGCTCTGGCATCCTCCAGGCCCAATAGCAGGCAGTTCCCTTACTCTTTCTACTTGTTCATCGCTTGCTAACCCATGTTTTTGGGCAAAAGCAATGCACGCATCTTTGTTGGCAAAGTTATCGCAAAAGGCCTTGCACCCTGCCTGGTCTTGGCAGCTGCCAAGCTCTGGGATGGGAAAGGTAATATCAAACGGAGAGCTTGCAGAAACAAAGAAAGCAAATCCAAAGAAACTTGCACCAACTGCACTTAAAAAGAGTAGTCTTTTCATATTACTTAAAAGGGTTGAGATTCACGTTTTCAAAGGGATTGGCTGGACTTTTCTCAAACGGATTGGTTGTGGTCTGCTCAAAAGGATTGATTGCCTTTACTGTTTCTTCTTCTGCTGCTTTTTGCTTTGCCTCTTGGGCAGCTTTTTCCTGTTCAACACCCTGCAGAACACCTTTTCCCACTCCTGTGGTATTGCCATAGAAAAATCCTGCGACCAAGCCTACCACAAGCGCAACGAGCGCAAACACAAGCTTTGACTGATTCATAGTATATAAATGAAATTATGAATAATTATTCTTCAACCTTGTTCTATCTACTATACAGTGAGCAAAGACTCTTGCAAAGAAAAGTTCTCCACACCTTCCTTTTTCACCATCATATGCTTTTCAAGTGCAAACTATTCTGGTGCTCGCCCGTACTTGTCTTCGTGGCGTACAATATCGTTTTCTCTGAAAGTTCCCAAAGAAATTTCAAGAACTTTGGAAGCTTGAATCCCCTCTAGACGATGAAGAAAACCTACTGGAGATTTAACCGTATCTCCGGGATTTAACACGCTTTTCTTTAGATGCTCTTTATCTTTACCAATAGTAGCTACTACCCTTCCTGAAATTACATACCAAAACTCGGCCCGAAGCTTATGGGTCTGCAAGGAAAGCATTGTACCCTTTTTCACAAAAATGATTTTCACCGTGCAGGGACTATTTTCAATGAAAAGTACATATCCTCCCCACGGTTTATCAAAATCTTTTTGAATTTGTATGCTTGATTTTGCCATACAAATTTATTGCATAAGAAACGTTTGGCCTTTGCCCGACAAAACGGCAATAATATTTTGGGCGGCAAGCTCTGCCATTTTTTCTCTTGTTTCTTTTGTTGCAGAACCCAGGTGAGGACTCAACACAACGTTCTCAAGCTTTGTAAGACCTGGGAAGAGTTTTGGCTCTTGTTCAAACACATCAAGCGCGGCTCCTGCAATCTGGCGTTCTTTCAAAGCATTGACGAGCGCTTTCTCATCAACCACCGCACCCCGGGAGGTATTCACGAGATACGAAGTGTTTTTCATTAAAGTCAGCTCCTTGGCCCCTATCAAATGATGAGTAGAAGATAGAAGCGGCACGTGGATGCTCACAGCGTCAGCTTCTCTCAAGAGTTCTGCCAAAGAAGCGAATACCATGCGGCATCGTTCTTCTGCGTCTTGCTGACGCTTCACATCATAGTAAAGCACTTTCATCTCAAATGCCTTTTTAAGAATATCTGCGACTCGGCATCCAATCCTCCCGTGCCCAAGGATACCCAGCGTTTTCCCCTGAAGTTCAGACCCTAAGAGAAGTTCTTGCTGCCAACCCTTAAACTTTCCTGCTCTCATAAATCTATCGCCTTCTGGAACTCTTCTCGCAATGCTTAATAGAAGGGCTACGGCGTGCTCTGCAACCGACTCAGTTAACACGTCGGGGGTATTTCTTACCACGATACCACGCTCTTTTGCTGCATCAAGATCAACGTTGTCCAAACCAACAGCCATGTTTGAGATTACCTTTAGCTGAGAACCAATTGAGTCTATGAACCTTGCGTCAATATGATCGGTAAGCGAAGACAGCACGCCATGGGCTCCCTTTGCGTTGGAACCTATCGCAACCTCGTATCCTACTTTTTGTAAAAGCTCAATCCCCTTTTCTGGTATATTTTTCGTAACAAAAACTTTTGGCATGGATTATATGACAGTAGGCTGAAACCCAGGATTTTCTTGCAACATCTTCTCCATCTCATCTTTTTTTAAGAGGCCTTCACGAGCACCGATCTTTTGAATGACAGACGCTCCGTTCAACGCGCCCCATCTCATTGCTTCTTGTATGTCTTTTCCGTATGCCAGCGCGCTAACAAATCCGGTGGAATACGCATCACCTGCCCCTGTCATTTCTTTTACTTGGACGCGCAAGATTTCTAAAAAGTAGGCATGGGTTCCGTCAAAGCAGTAAGAACCACGGCCATTATCTGTGATTACCACAGTTTCAGGGCCTTGTTTTCGTAAAAGCTCAAGGAGCACTTTCACATCCTGTTCTGTTGTGCCAAGAAGTTCCTGCGCTTCTTCTTTGTTTACCAAAAACACAGACGTTACCTCTACAATGGGGTGGAGAACAGAAAGTCCTTCTTTCAACTGATGGCTTCCAGGGTTAAACACAAGCCTTGCGCCAGATTCTTTGATGTATGAAGGAATCTGCGTATGGAGCTTTTCGTGGCCCGAAGCAAGCGAGCTGTAGTACAGCCATCTCGCCTGAGCTAACTTGGGCAAGCTATAGTCCCTGGGCTCGTGATGCACCACAATCGTTCTCTCCCCCTTGTAATTGAGCACCACAGAAAAATTACTCCCTCGTTTTTTGTCCCACACGACATAATCCGTGGAAACTTTCTCTTGCTTGAACACTTTTAGTTCTTCTTCCCCAATGTTGTCTTTTGCCAAGTGCGTATAGAACGCACACTGCAATCCAAGACGCGAAGCCCCAATAACAACGTTGGCCGAGTTCCCCACTGCAGGAACCGCCTTGTAGCTCTTGGCCGCTATCTTTTCCGCGAAGACAAACCCAAGATACTCCACCCCGCTCTCAGGGTCTTTTAAAAGTTTGGTTTCTTCTTCAAGTTCCAGAAATACGTCGTACTGGGTATCGCCAATAGAGATTAAGTCGAATTTTGGGGATTTTGTCATTTGGAATTTGTCATTTGGAATTGCGTAAAAATTCCAGCAGAATTTTTCTGGTTCCTTCTTTGTCGAGGCCGTACTTTTTCCAGAGATCTTTCACGGACCCTGATTCTGCAAAAGTATCATAGACACCGTGAAGTTTCATTGGGACTGGATATGTTTCAGAGAGAAACTCTGCGACCGCGCTTCCCATGCCGCCTATAATATTATGATCTTCTGCGCAGAAAACTTTCTTTGTCTTTTTTGCCGATGTGAGCAAGGTTTTTTTATCCAAAGGCTTGATGGTATGAAGGTTGATTACCTCAATGGAAACTTTCTTTTTTAGTTCTTCTGCAATCTGCAAAAGCCAGTATACCATATACCCATGGCCAATAACCGTAGCATCTTTCCCTTCGCGCAGTATCTGCGCTTTGCCAACTTCAAAAGGCGTTTTATCGGTGGTAAATACCGGAGTTTTTTCTCGGCAATTGCGAATGTACACAGGGCCCTTCAAACCGTATGCGGCTTTCACCGCTTTTCTCGCCTGCTCAAAATCACAAGGGGCAATCACGGTAAATCCGGGCAAACACCTAGTTAATGCAATGTCTTCTGTCATTTGGTGGGTGGGGCCGTCTTGTCCTGTGGCAAGCCCTGCATGAGAAGAAACAAACACCACGTGCCTCCCAGGATATGCAATGATGGTACGGATCGGCTCCCATGGACGCCCAATCAAAAAAGCAGCGTAGGTTACAGCGTATGGAACCTTTCCTTGGTACGTTAAACCGGCAGAAATGCCAATGAGATTCTGTTCTGCAACCCCTACCTGGATAAATCGTTCAGGGAACTTCTCTGCGAAATAATGAGCCCTTGAAGACTCTGCGGTGTCTGCTGCCAGCACCACCACATCTTTTTTTTGCTCCCCGAGTTCAGCCAAACCCTTTCCCGCCCCATTTCTCATGGGTTCCCACTTCACTTTTTTCTCGTTCAGATGATTTTTGACAAGATGATAATTCATGTTCTAACTTGGCTAAGCCAAGTTTTAATCGATGTCTGCTGCTTCAATCTTTTTCCCTAAGGTACGGAGCTCGCGCAACGCAATCTGTGCCTGCTTTTCCTTTTCAGGTTCACCTGGAATATCGGTTCCTGGAGGAACGCCGTGCCATTTGTAGTCTTTTTCCATGAAGGAAACTCCCTTTCCTGGAATGGTGTGGGCAATGATGCATACAGGTTTTTCTGCAATTGCCTTTGCTTCTTCTAGGGTCGAGATAATTTCTTGCATGTCGTGGCCGTTCATATCCATGACGTGCCACCCAAAAGCTTCATACTTTTCTCGCAAGGGTTCTAAAGGCATGATGTCTTCGGTGAAGCCGTCAATCTGGATATTGTTTCGGTCAATGACAACGGTGAGATTGTGCAATCGGTACTTTGCTGCCAGCATGGCGGCTTCCCAGGTCATGCCTTCTTGGTGTTCTCCGTCAGATAGTAAACACCAAATATGGTAGTTTGCCTTGTCCATTTTGGCAGCCAATGCAAATCCGCATGCCTGAGACAGTCCTTCCCCTAAAGGACCAGACGTGGTTTCAAGCGCTGGAAGCTTCTTAAACGATGGGTGGCCTTCCAGTTTTGAGTTAATGGAACGGAATGTTCTCAGCCAGCTCTTGGGGAAGTATCCGGCATGCGCCATGGCAGCATATCTCACCGGGCAGATGTGCCCGTTGGAAAGAATCAGTCTATCTCTATCCTTCCACCCGGGGTTCTTTGGGTTGTGCTTTAAAACTTTAAAATATAGGGCAGTAAAGATATCTGCCATGCCCAAGGGTCCAGCAGAGTGCCCAGAACCTGCAGCAACCAAAAGTTTGATGATGTCTTGGCGAATCTGGTTCGCCTTTTTCTCGAGCTCTTTGATAGAGTATTCTTTTTTCATAAGTTTTTTAATGAGGCTAAACTTTTAACCTCTATTTCTTTTACCTTGCCCTGATCTTTTAGATTTTCTGAAATGAGGGGAATGCTAAGTGTATGCGCGAGGGCCGCGTATGAAGCATCGTAAAAGGTAAGCCCGTATCTCTCCATAAAAGAGGCGCTCTGGGCGATGAGCGACCGATCCAAGTTCCGTACTTCAACCGAAGAATCCAGCAATACGTCGAGGGCATCCACAATATCCTGCCTCCCAAAATGTTTTCCCTTCCCGAGGGCATTCCCTATCTCATACAACAAAATGTCCGGAGTAAAAAGCCGGATCGTTTCCAGTTCAGCATTCCGCAACAGATTACGCGCAATCTCACTCTTTTCTTCATCCACAAACCATTTGATGGCAACCGAAGCATCAACAACGTATTGTTCGGCTGTTAAATCATCAATGGGCATGCCGATCTCGAATTACAAATTCAGAAAGAGAAATATTCTGACTACCTTTTGAAGCGAGGCGATCAAGCGTTCTCTTCAACTCTTCCCATTTCCTTTTCTTTTTCCTCACATCCACACTCTCTTGAAGTTTTCTAAACTCCGCAATATCCATAAGCACAGCCTCGGTTTTTCCGTGCGCGCCTAAAAACACAGGGCCTTTCCGCGTTTTTGCCTTTTCGAGAATACTTTTATAGTTTCGTTGTATCTCTCGCATAGAGATAATGCTGTGTTCCATATATTTCTAACATATATGACATACATTTATATGTCAATACCTACTTTCTCTTTGAGCTTGCGGAAAGCTTCTACGGGATCTTCTGCTTCAAAAATTTTGCTTCCAACAACTGCATACTCTGCTCCAGCTTGAAGAACCTGGGAAATGTTTGCTTCTCCCACTCCGCCGTCAACCCCAATGAGCAAATGAGGAAAATCTTTTTTGATAGCTGGGATCTTTTCAAGTACGGATGGCATAAACTCTTGGCCCTGAGAACCAGGGTTTATTGCCATGACAAGCACTGAAGCAATATCGTTAGCGTAACGAGTAATCGCATCAGCAGGAGTTGCGGGATTAAGAGCAATTCCTGCCTGGAGCCCATAGGCCTTCATTTCTCTGAGCGCTTTTTCTATGTCTCCTGCAGCCTCCTGGTGAATAATAATTCGGGAAGCCCCAACTGCTTTACAATCTGCAAGATATGCTTGGGGATTTTGCACCATGAGGTGAATCTCCAAACGAAAGTCTCCTGCCCGCCCCTCTGGGGCGAGGAGATCTCGCACTGAAACCGAAATATTGGGAACAAATCGCCCATCCATAATATCAATGTGCATCCATTCTGACTCTCCTTTGAAAAACTGGAGTTTTGCTCTCAAATCTTCAGGATCTGAAGTGAGAATTGCAGGTATGATCTTTTGTGTCATTGGTCAATTTTTTCTATTCTTCTCTGGTGGCGCCCTCCTTCAAAAGGTGTTGCGAGCCATATCTTAACCACTTCAATTGCCTGTTCTTTTGTGAGAAAACGCGCGCCCAGCGAAAGAACATTGGCATCGTTGTGCTGGCGCGAGAGTTTCACAATATCCAAATTTCCTCCGTAATATACTGCCGCTCTCACTCCCTTAAACCTGTTTGCAACAATCGCCTCGCCCTGACCGGAGCCGCCGAAAACAATCCCGAAAACACCCTGCTTGTCCGCCGTAGCTTTAGCGGAGGCGGAAGCTTGTCGAAGGGCTACAGCTTTCGCCACGGGGACAATGAAGTCGGGATAATCATCGTCTAAATTCAACTCAAAAGCGCCGAGATCCTCAATCTCTTCCCCTTGTTCTTGAAGATATTTCTTGATTTCTTCTTTTAATTCAAAACCTGCGTGATCCGTTCCTAAGTAGATCATTCTCTTATTATACAACCTAACCTACTTTACTCAAGCGGCCCCGCAAAAATGAGAGCACGGCGTTTGGGTTCCCAAAAAGCAAGAATGCCAGCACTCCTCCAGCCACAATATAGGGAACAAGGTCTTGCCAGGGAAGCTGTGTTCTTGTTGCTTCCCCTACGCTTGCGGAAAGCTCGGACCCAACAATGGGCTTTGCTGTCGCCACGAATTGTTCTTCTTGAGACTCCACAAATGTCTCCCTACGGGAGATGTCCCGAAGGAACACAAGCACGCGAGGTTCAAGCGCCGCAACTTCTGCTGTTATGTTTTGAAGTTCCAACTCGACAACTGCCAGGGTAAGAACCTGGGTTTCTTGAGCAATGGCATCGAGCTTCGCTTGAATCTCTTGTGTAAGCATCAGATCAAGACCGGGCTTTTCAAAAGCAACGAGCACCTTGCCCCAATCCTTTCCTAATGCTGCGGGAATTGCATAGGAAGTTGCCCAGATACGGTTATCCCATGTTCCCAGCGACTCCACTCCCCCGTCTTGAGCCTGCTGGGAAGCAAGATACTGGCTTGATGTTGTTTCATTAAGAGCAGCAATAGCCTGCATTGCCCAGCTCGTAGAATACATATTTCCAAAAGAACCATTGTTCTCCTGGCTCTTTTGAAGGTATGCCATTGCCTTGAGAAGCGCTTCTTTCACGTTCTCTTGAGAAGAAACTAAGGATAATGCCTGCACTGCAGCTGCAGTCATGTCTACCCCATTCCAGGAACCGTTCTGCTGTTGAAAAGAAAGGATAAAGGAGATGGTCTTCTCGATAATCTCGTCAGGTGGAGAATACCCTGCTTTCAAAAGCACGAGGAGCGAGAATACATCATCATTATACAGCCCTGAATCTCCAAACTGGGTTCCGTCAAAGCTCTTTGTGATGTTCTCAATATAGTTGGTCTTCGTACCAGAGTAAGGATTAATTCCAAGAGCCATTAACGCCATTGCTCTTCTGAGAGAGTCGGAAACAAACTCACCAGGGTTGGAATCTTCAAGAAGATATTCGCTGAGTCTTGTCTTTGCTGCGCTCTCTTCTTCAAGAGATCCTAAGGCAACAGCAGCCCAATCAGAAAACATGGGAGAGGAACCAAAAGAACCGTCAGCGTTCTGACGAATAGCGAGAAACCCTGCGGCTTTCTCCGCACTAAATATTTTTGGTGCAGAGTCTTGAGCCACAGGATTCTGGGAACCCGCACTCCCTCCAGGCAGTCCGCTCTGCACTACAGTGAAAGAAATGAAAGGATAATAGAAATCTTCCTGAATGCCGACTCCGTAGGTTCCAGGGGTGGACAACTGAAACACTGCCTGGCCTGTCTGATTCACGGCCTGGGTTGCTAGTACGGTGGGCGCCCAATAATCTCCGGTAAAAACTCCAATCGTCACTAAGGTTGCGGGACTCCAGGTGTTATCCTGGTAGTTGTAAGTCTGCGCACTCGCTATGAATGTCCCATTGTTTCCTACTTGAGAATTTTCCATATACACCCGACGGCTGGGCCCAAAGTAGATAAATACTTGCTCTCCACCCTGAAGAATGTACTGATCCATGCCCAAGGCCGGGCTCGTTCCTTGCACAACATACAGCCAGTTGTCGCATGCCTCAACAGCCTCAGCCGGAATCTGAATGCACTTGAGATACAAAGAAGGAGGGCTGAATCCTGGGAAATACTGGAGTTTTGATACGGCAAACGCAGGGTTTGAGGCGTCAATGTTTGCCAGCAGAGCAAGAACGCTTTGAGCATTCACAGTGCGGGGAACTCCTGCCATATCATTGAGTGTTACCGTGCCTGGAGCAGGAAGAGCTATCTGCCCCTGGAACAAAAGGTTTGACTGGTAGCGCAGAGAAACAGAAACATCTGCTGCAAAAGCAGTTCCTGCAAACCCCAGCCCCAAAAGAACCAGCAGGAGAAATACTGACTTCGTAATCTTACTTTTCATCTTCATACTTCCAGGAAATAACATCATGAGTTTTAAGTTGATAGACTGATATTCCAACCTCGGCTTTTCTCCCGTTGATATAGTAGATCCAGTATTTCCCAGCCCTGGGGCTCTGCTGTAATCCATTGATCTCTTCTACAAAGAAGCCTATTCCTGGAAATTCCCTGCCGCCAAAACTGAAACCATACTGATCTTTTGCCGCAGCCATAAGTTCGTATACATTGCCTCCTTGAGATAGCGAAACTTCGTATCGGCTATCATCAACCTCAAGAGTTGCAGAAATTGATGGGACATTCTCCTGCGTCCTATCTGCTTGCACTCCGAAGCCTTGGCGAAGGAGTGTCCTATCCCCTTCTTTGAAAAGAACAAACGATAAAGAAAGAGCAATAACGAGTATGATAAGAAACTTGCGCATATATAAACAAAAAACTCCTTAAGAGAGGAGCCTGGCACCCGCAAAACAATACACCCTTTGCCAGAAGCTCTCATCTCTCCCGCGAGAGAAAAAACTTCTCCTAAATTGGATGCTTATTGAGTCGACCGGGCTGTATCCGCCTTCGCTAAAGCTATGGCGAGATAATACCGTTCCGGGGGAGCGTGGGACTGGTTACCCAACTTCCTCTCAATGACATCGTTTGCAAAAGATCGCGTGGTTATATCTTCACCTGCCTCCTTTGTAGTGTCAAGCATACAAGATGCAGTATCCCTGTGGAAAACTTAGCTAAGCTAAGTATGATTTCAGCTACAACTTCTTTAGCTCTTGAGTTATCAATCCAGGAAGCTCGTGGATACTCTTGTATGAAATAATTGCATGGGTTACAAAAATCTTCATATCTTATTCTACCAAAAACCCGCCGTTGCACAAGCTCTCTTACCCTTACGTCACTATATAACCATGGTATGAATTTGACGTAGACTACGGGGAGAGTAAACGCATTAATTCGCCATGGCAAAGTTATACGTCACAGTTTAAAAGGAGGAATTGGCTCATTCTGGATAACTAAGAAGCTCGGCTCCTAAGTATACTGTTTCAGTTTGTTATGCCGTTTCAAATCAAGTAGCGTGATTATCGAGAGCGGCTCAGGAAGGTTGTCTAACGGAAACCACCCAAGAGCATCGCACTTATCTGGCTCCATTATCTTTGGCTCTTGCCCCTCTTTGACTCTCGCAAGAAACGTGGTGGCTACCCAGTGTTGGTTTTCTGCTGGGATAAGGTGGTCTTCCGCAGGGAACTGCTCAAGAATGTCTATATCTACCCCATATTCCTCCTTGATTTCTCTCTTTACAGCATCTTGCAGGGTCTCTCCAAACTCCACAGCACCCCCGGGTGTTTCCCAACACCCTCGCTCATTTGAAACCTGTTGACTTCTCTTTGACAAAAACAGCTCGCCTTTATCGTTAAAAAGCATTACTCCTGCAGAAACTCCAATGTAGTCAACTCCCTTTTTCATGACTCCATTCTACCAAAAAACCACCCACACTTAGCCGAGTTCTTCTTTCTTGAAGACTTTTCTTTCTAAGGCTCCCAGAACTGATAAGACAACGAGGAGAAGTAAGGTTGCGAATGTGGCTGTTTCAAAAAATCCTGCTCCCACTGCAACGCCAACTGCTCCTGCAACCCAGACCCCGGCAGCCGTGGTAAGCCCAATCACATGATTAGACTGAACAAATATGATCCCTCCGCCCATAAACCCCAAGCCAATGGCAACGGCCCCGATGACGTTGCCCAGGTCAAGGCGGCTACCTTCCACAGAAACAAGGGCGCGAAATGTTTCTATTGCAACAATGGTAAAGAGCGCAGCGCCCAGAGACACCAAAGCGTGGGTTCTCAATCCTGCTTCTTTTTTGCGCAGTTCCCTTTCCAGGCCAACCACGCCTCCTAACACCAGAGCAAGAAAAAGCTGAAAGAATACTCTCAATTGTGCGTCATCAAATGCCATGTCATAAGTATACCACGAATCACTCCTTTGCAATATGGGAAAGAAGGTACTCCATGGTCCCAAGAACTTTTTTGCCTGGGTTGAATATGTAGGCTCGATCAAAAATTCTTTTTGCCTGCAAAAATAACTCAGCCACTTTGGGCCCGTACATCTGCTCAAGAAAAGGAGTGCGAATGATGCCGTCATTATGTTCGGCAGACATGGAACCCCTGTAGCTAAAGACGAGGTCGTAGACTTTTTTTGAAAGTTCGGGGATAACCCTGCGATCTTGCTCATTCGCTAAGTTCATCAAAGGAATTATGTGGAAATTCCCGTCGCCCGCATGGCCCGCGATCGTGTAGATTATATCGGGATACTGGGCAAGAATCGCGGTAAGTTTTGGCAGAAATTCCTCGAGATATTCCGGCCGCACAATAATGTCGTCAATGAAAGGCGCAGTGCGCAACCCTTTTGGGTGGCGTCTAAGCATATTGAAGCTTTCCCTCCGGATTGTTACATACTTTTCTATTTCTTTTGGATTCGTCGCGACGCGTGCGGCCACCTTGAGTTTTTGGACTTCCCGTTGCGCCTCTTTTGCTTTCGCTTTTGCATCGGCTACAGAATCTCCCGTAAACTCTGCAAGAAGGATCATCTTGGGGATTCCACCCTTGAGCACCATGAAAAATTCGGGAAGGAATCGGAGTCCCAGCGTGATGATGTTCCCTTTCAGCAGCCTGAGAAAATCATAAAAGAAATGCACGGCAAGTTTAAACGTATGGTCGTCGTACGATTCGAAAGTTTCGGGCTTGTGCTTGAGTACTGCGGTCACTGTTTCCACCAAGGGTTCAAGCGTGGGAAGAAACATCACCAAGAGAGCTGAATGTTTTTTTGGTTTCACCAAGCGGAATTTTATTTCTGTAACTATGCCGAGGGTCCCCTGAGAACCAACCAGCAGTTTTGTGAGATTGAAGACCTGCTTTTCTTCGTTCCATACATTCCATAATAGATACCCTGCGGAATTTTTTGATACGTTGGGTTTTGCACTCTTGATAGTTTCCCAATGAGTTTCTATGAGTTTCCATACATTTCTATATATTTCTCCTTCAAAGTTATCTTGCGTGATTTTCTGCTCAAGTTCCTGTTTTGAAAGCGGCTTCACGGTATATTCGTTGCCATCGGAGAGAACAACCTTGAGCTGTTCAACATAATCTTCGGTTTTACCGTACTGGAGCGTTTTTTCTCCTCCCGCGTTGTTTCCGACCATGCCTCCCAAAGTACAAAGTTCTTTTGAAGCTGGAAAACACGGCAAAAGAAGATTCTTTTTTGCCGTCTCTTTCTCAAAGTCGCGGTACCATACTCCCGCCTCCGCAATGGCATAATTTTCGTCTATTTCTTTGAGTTGATTGAAATACCGCGTCATATCCAGCACAATTCCTTCAGACAAAGACCCTCCTGTCATATCGCTCCCTCCCCCGCGACACGTCAAAGAAACAGCGTTCTTTTGCGCAAATAATACGAGATTTTTGAGATCTTCCCTGTTTTTTGGAAACACCACGAGCCGCGGCCGCACCTCAAAAATACTCGCATCGCGGCTGTATACGTTGAGCGTTTTCTCATCGTCTGCAACATCACCCTTAATCAAAGATTGGATTTCTTCTCTGAGGGCCATTTCTCGTATACTACCACATATCTCCATTTGCCGTACTGGTCTTTGAAAAATTCAAAATGTTTCCAACTGAATTTTTTGAGGAGCTTCGCAATTGCGCCTTTCTGCCAGGAATCGAATTCCATATAGATGGTACCGCCGGGCTTGAGATATTTTTTGGCGCTTTGGAGAAATTTTCTGATGTATAAAAGTCCGTCCTTTCCGGCAAAAAGCGCAGCGTGAGGCTCCCAGTCGAGCACTGATTTCTGGATGTACCTCTTTCTTGTGGTAGCAAGGTAGGGAGGGTTGGCAACGATAACGTCATAACGCCCCTTCACATGAGAAAATATGTCCGACTGGACTAATCGGTAGCGATTGGAGGAAATCTTGTTACAGGCGAGATTTCCCTTGATCTGCTCTAAAAACTTCTTCTCTTTTTCTGCAAAATCAACCCGTTCGACAAGCTCAGGGCAAGCTTTAAGCATTGCAATGCCGATACACCCGGAGCCAGCAAAAATATCAAGGCAACGAACTTTTGACATTTGACCTTTGACATTTGACCTTATCTTTTCAATTGCCTTCTCTGCCCAAAACTCGGTTTCGGCCCGAGGAATGAGGGGCTTGAGTGACAGATCAATTTTACAACCCAAAAATTCCACAGACCCTATTACGTAGTCAAATGGTCTCCCCTCTTCCATGAATGGTTGAGCGCTTGCGATCTAAAGCGGTGAGAACTGCTTTGCGCAACCTCAAGTTCTTGGGAGTTACCTCAAGAAGTTCATCGTCTCCCAAATACTCAATGCATTCCTCGAGGCTCAGGGTTAAAGGAGTGTCAAAATGCTCTGAAACCCCTTCCCCTTTTGAACGCATATTAGAAAGCTGTTTTGTTTTGCATACATTCACCTCCAAATCCTGTGGTTTTGCATTCTTTCCTACAATCATGCCCTCATATACCGGAATTCCCGGGCCAATGAACAACTGGCCGCGCTCTTGAGCGTTCAACAGCCCATACGTGTTGCTTAGCCCTGTCTCATAGGCAACAAGAGAACCGTGGTTTCTCGGCTTGATATCTCCAAGAAAGGGTTTATAGCCGTGAAACAAGGTGTTGAAAATTCCTTCTCCTTTGGTGTCAGTTAAAAACTCTGAACGGTACCCGATGAGCCCTCTCGTTGAAACCAAAAAATGCAAAAAGGCAACTCCCCTATCTACTTTCATATCAAGCATTTCGCCTTTGCGGCTCCCTATTTTTTCAATCACGGTTCCTGAAAATTGTTCCGGGCATTCAATATACATGTCTTCAAAAGGCTCCAGGGTTTGCCCCTGCTTGAAAATCACCTCGGGTTTCCCTACTTGAAACTCGTATCCTTCTCTGCGCATTTTCTCAACGAGTATCGCAAGGTGAAACTCTCCTCTGCCTGACACAATAAACGAAGAATCTGAATCTCTTGAGGGTTCCACGCGCAGGGCGACATCGTTGAGAAGTTCTTGTTCCAAACGCTCTTTGAGGTACCTGGCGGTTGAGTATTCTCCTTCCTGGCCTGCAAAAGGCGAGGTGTTCACAGAAAAGTTCATCTTCACAGTAGGCTCATCAATATGAAGAGGAGGCAAAGGAACAGGGTTTTCAAAGTCAGCAATGGTTTCCCCTATCCTCACCCCCTCAATGCCGGCAAGAGCAATAATGTCGCCAGCCTCAACCTCATCTACCTCTACTTGGTTTAGCCCGTCAAAGGTCATAACCCTTGTGATCTTTGCGGGCACATTGGTTCCGTCTGTCTTGATTCGCATCACCTGCTGATTCTTTTTCAAGGTTCCTGCAGCCAAAAAGCCAACTGCAATCTGGCCTTTGTAGTTGTCATACGAAATATTCGCCACGAGCATTTGAGTTTTACTAGTGGTAATTCGAGGCCCTGGAATCTCTTTGATTATCGTGTCAAACAGGGGTAAAACATTCTCCATGTTTTGCAGATTCGGTTCAAGCCCTGCCTTGCCTTTGAGGGCTGAGGCATAGAGAACTGGGAATTCTGCCTGGCTGCTTGTGGCTCCCAGCTCCACGAACAGATCAAAGGTGCGATTCAATACCCAATGAGGCCTTGCATCAGCCAAGTCAACCTTGTTTATCACCACAATCACGCGGTGCCCTGCTTCAAGAGCTTTCTTGAGCACGAACTTGGTCTGGGGCATAGGCCCGTCTTTTGCGTCAATAAGCAGCAAGACACCCTGAACCATACTCATGATACGCTCCACCTCGCCCCCAAAATCCGCATGGCCTGGAGTGTCAACAATGTTGATTTTAAAATCTTTGTACTTAATAGACGCATTCTTTGAAAAAATCGTAATGCCCCGTTCCTGTTCCAGTTCATTTGAATCCATGATCAATCCTCTGGTCTCCTGCTTTATCGCAAAGTCTTCTGACTGACGCAAAAGAGCGTCCACCAGCGTGGTTTTCCCGTGGTCAACGTGCGCAATAATGGCTATGTTGCGAATATTCTTTTCCATACCTAGTGACGACCCCAGGGCAACGGGGAAATTGGAAGAACAATCCGAGTTAACCGTTCAATGTCACGCACTTTGTGCCTTTGCTCCTCCATCACAAAAGAAATGGCGCGGCCTGCCATGCCAGCTCTCGCTGTGCGCCCAATGCGGTGAACATAATCCTCTGGGCTTTCGGGAATATCGTAATTGATAACAAGCTCAATGCCTTTTACATCAATTCCCCGGGAAGCAATATCTGTTGCAACAAGCACTCGGTATTTGCCAATCTTGAATCCTTCAAGCGCCTCTCTTCTTTGAGCGAGCGACCGGTTAGAATGAATTTCTGCTGCCCTGTGCCCCATGTTTCTAATATCCCTGCAGATTCTCTTTGCTCCGAATTTCGTGCGCGAAAACACCAGCACACTCCCCTTGTATGAGTTAAGGAGCGAATCCAAGAGTGGCTTTTTTTGATCCTTTCTCACCACGAACAATTCGTGCTCCACCTTGTCAACTGTGGTGCCAGAACGCGCTATTTCCACGCGCACTGGAAGTTTCATATGGGAAGTTGCAATCCTCATAATGTTGTCTGGTATGGTTGCTGAAAAGAGCATGGTCTGGCGATCTTTTGGCACGGCCTGGAGTATTTTGGTAATCTGCGGAGCAAAGCCCATGTCAAACATGCGGTCTGCCTCATCCAAGATGAGAATGATGACCTTTCTCAAATTCAGCGTTCTCTGGTTTAGGTGGTCAATGATTCTTCCCGGGGTGCCAATAATAATATGAGGATTTCTGCGCAGGGCCTGTATTTGGTAGCTCATGGAAGCTCCGCCTATGAGCACTGCAGTGCGAATTCCAAGGGTGCGCCCTACTTTCAAGAGCATCTCATTAACCTGGAGCGCAAGTTCACGAGTAGGTAAGATTATCAATCCAATGCCCTCCTTCGTCTGCATAATGCGTTGAATCAAGGGAACGCCAAAGGCAAGCGTTTTGCCTGTGCCAGTTTGGGCAATGCCTATGACATCCTTTCCTTCCACAGCTGGCGGGATTGCTTTGTACTGAATAGGCGTTGGAGTTGTAAATTTTAGCCATGCCAAAATCTCAAGAAGCTTTGGGGCAATACCCAAACCCGAAAATCCCTTTTGAGGCTCGAGGGCATGTACTTGTATTGTTTTTGTTTGCTGTATCATACAAAAAAAGAGTACATCAAAAATACTCTGGTGTCAATTCGTTACAAGAACTCAAAAGCGGTCTCGCCTCATCGGCGGACCGCTTTTCTGCCCTCAGGCTTACAGGTATCTATTCTTCCTTTTTCTCACACGTGCACTCGGCAGATTTCTTGCTGCACCCTGAACAATTCTCGCCCTTTATCTCCTTGCCGCACTTGCTGCACGGAGTACATCCACAAACCTGGCACATAAAATTTGATATGTAAATGGATTATCCTATGCTAAGCATAGCTCAACCTCAGGAGTGATGTCAAGCCGTTCGACAAGCTCAGGCTTGATTGTTGACCCTCTGGGTGTATATTAAAAGATAAGCTCAGAAAGGTCGGGAAGATGAACAAATTTATTGACCAATATAAATAATGTGAAGAAAACTTTCACACTAAGTATAGCTGCATTGATAGCCGCGACCGGGATTGCATTCGCCCAAGAACCAACGCCTGCGCCAAGCCCTACTACTCCTCCACCAGCAGCAGTGACACCACAAGTTCAACCAAGCACAAGTGGCATTGGCCAAGATGTAAGTGCCGCAAACAAAGAAGCTGAAGCAAAAATCAAAGCGCTTAAACAAGAACTGGAGGCCAAAATAAAAGCTATTCGTGCTGAATACCAGCAGAAGATCAACGCTATCCGAGCCGCAGCAAAAGCTAGCATAAAAAATGTAAAGCAGCTCCAAAAGACACAGATTCAACAGAAAAAGCAGGAGAGAAAAACTCCTCGGTAGTATATCGGGAGAAAATAAAAAACCACCCTGAGTGAAATCGAAGAGGTGGTTTTTTATTAGAGTCGTGCTAGGCTCTTGTTACGTTCTTGGCGTTTGGCCCCTTTTCGCTGTCAACAACGTCAAAGGTAACGGCATCGCCTACTTTGAGTTCTTCAAAAGTCACGCCGCTCAAGTCTTTGGCGTGGAAGAAAAGATCCTTTGCCTCGCCTTCGCGAGCAATGAATCCAAAGTTCCTGTCCGTAAGTGTTTTGATGGTTCCTGTCATAGTGGTATTCTGCTTGATTTTACTTTTATTTTAGAAACCCGACTTCGTCTCTTAAATCTCCAAGCGCTGTCATCATACTCCTAAAGGCAGACCACGTCAAGTATGTTCTCATTTCATTTGTTTGAACTTTTAAATAATACGCGCAAGGAAAAGATATGTAAGAGCAATGACAAAGGTACGGCGAAAGTCGGCACCAGTGCGAGCGGAAAATCAAAAAGAAAATTATTTGGGTTATCGAACGCCAGCCATTGATAGGGCGTCGGCGAAGTGGCAAAACCGAGAATGATTGCGATGGTCAATTCCAAAAAACCGGCAATATTCCAAACAATCGCTATTTTCCGTCCGAACGACTGATTCAAAAATAGAATTAAGGCCACGAGAGGGGCGGTGATTCCTATAATGATATCGCCGATACCGGAAGGAATCGCGAATTCCGCAGGCATAAGTCCTCGCGCGTAAAGCATCAAGAATACGACGCCCATGACGCGGGTTGCCTGTACTCCTATCAACCAAGGCTGAAAAATGTTATCCACTACCTTTTGGAAGGCAGCAGATTTTGCCAAAATAGTAATGCCGACAATAATCGGCACAAACAGTAATCCTATATTGGGGATTGGATACAGTGATAAGGTAAGAAAAAATCCGTTGGGTGAAAGCAAAAGGGCAGCAGCCAACCAAACTAAAAGTGCCAAGCCGATCCAAAGCGCTAAAGATAAACGCTCGGCCGCGCGATAAAAGATCAGCCACACCAAAATCAGCATCGTCAAGGCGGCGCTGATCATGGGAGTAACTAATTCTTTAGGAAATTCCGGCATGGTCAAGGTTATCCACAGGCCACGGTTGCAATCATACGTCCAATGGCATAGAATGGCTATATGGAATTAGTCACAGGATTATTCACCGGCTGGGGAGCAATATTGCTCGCAGTCTTTATGGCGCTCACCGTAGCGCTCAAGTGGCCCAAGTGGCTGCATTACATTTGGGCCGTACTGGTTCTCGTTTCAGGAATTCTTTCGTTGTAGATCAAAGAATATCAGGGGTCTGACCTTTGTTTTACATATCCCAATGCTACCAAAAAATCGCCCATTTGGCGATTCTTTGAAATGTAACCGAGTGAAAGAAAAATTAGTAGAGCTTGTTTACTCCTGCAATATCACCGGCGTTCAGATCTCGCTTCTTTGTTTCTCCAAAACCAGCGTATCCATACATTGTTTCTTCAGAGCAGCTGGAGGTGTAGAGATCTCCCAATCCTACACTATGGCCAAGTTCGTGTGTTGCGATATTCTCAAAATCCATCTTGGTAGATTCTCCGCTGCTTGACCAATCGTAGTCAATGTCATCATATATCTGATCCCATTCCACCAACTCTCGCCCAAAAGGAGGCCCTCCAAAAATACCCCATACAATGGTAACGGCAATGGCTCCTTGAGTAGAAACATTGGCAAAATACACCTCATTTTGATTGTCTGGAGCAGTGGTGTCAGCTACTAAGGGGTTTGTGGTAGAGCTTCCATCTCCAAGTATATTAGCTAAAGCAGCATCTTCCCATTTGCCAATATCCCCTGCAAGATTGTTCAAGACAAAATCAGCTACCAAACCTCTTGAGTTGGCAGGGTTGACCATCCAAGGTTCAAGTGTCTTCCATTTTGCATTGGAGGCAAGAAAAGTATAACAAGCAGAAACACCTCTGCCCTTTTGAGAAGGTTTTGCATTTGCACTCCGATAATGAATGATTGCATATCCTTCTACTACCTTGCCCGTGCCAGGGTCAAGAGCAGAACCAAGAGCAATGACAGGCGAATTATCTGCGGGAGTAGGAAGAACAAGCGATCTGCTCGTACCGGGAGTTGAAAGCTGAACTGAGGCAAAATCAGGCTTGGCGAATACCAAACCTCCCATCGCAAGTAAGCTTATAACAACAGATGCTGCAAAAATTTTCTTCGTTGTGAACATAGCGTTGATCCTATTCTATGATACCAAATCCCAAGAAGAACTGTCAAGCCTTTACGGCCCACTACGGCTCCCCCGCTAGGATTCGAACCTAGAACCTTCTCGTTAACAGCGAGCCGCTCTACCGTTGAGCTACAGGGGAATATATTCCTTACGATTAGCAAAGAACTAATAACAAATTGCTACTGCTTTCTAAGAAATGTACTAAATGCACTAATCTGTCTTGCAAGATTTTCCGATTTCTCACAAAAATCACGGTGTTCAGCTTCTTTAATATACTTACTATCTAACAATAAATCAAGGGCGGCAACAAATTCGTATAAGGAGGCTAATGATTGATTAAGAAAGTGAGCTAAATCTTTATCGGTTTTTCTATAGGAACCTTCAGCGATATTTAAAATCACGGAATCTATTGCCCTTTGAATCTGTGACGTTAAACTATACTTTTCTTTCTCGGGAATTTTCGGAATTAAATTCTTATGAGCATCTAGGCGCAATGCTCTAGCCTCATTATAGATTCTCCAGTCCCGAAATCGAAACATATTCTATTGGTAATTTGTTTTATGCAATTGGTTTACTAATACCCTTTCAACTTTTTCAAACTGCGGTGGTCGCGGATTTTCTCCAATGACTTGGCTTCAATTTGGCGGATGCGCTCACGTGTTACGCCAAATTCGTTTCCCACTTCTTCTAAGGTGTGGGTGATGCCGTCATCCAGCCCAAAGCGCATTGCTAAAATCTTCTGCTCTCTGGGAGCCAAGTCTCCAAGAATGTCTTTGAGGCGCTCGCGCAAAAGATTGCGAGCAGCCTCCACAGAAGGAGGAGGAACTTTCTCGTCTTCAACAAACTCCGCGAGAACACTGTCTTCATCGTCTTCTCCCACAGGAGTTTCCAAAGAAACCGTTTCCTGGGAAATTCGCTCAATATGGCGCACTTTCGCTACCTCCAAGCCCATTTCAGCTGCGACTTCCTCTGCTAAAGGTTCTCTGCCCAAGTCTTGGAGAAGCCGTCTCTTTACCTGGGTGTACTTTGAAATGGTTTCAATCATGTGTACGGGGATGCGAATGGTTCTTGCCTGGTCTGCCAAAGCTCTGGTGATTGCCTGGCGGATCCACCAGGTTGCATAGGTGGAAAACTTATACCCCCGCCTCCAGTCAAACTTTTCTACGGCGCGAAACAAGCCCAGATTGCCTTCTTGGATTAAGTCGAGGAGGGTGAGGTTGGCAGAGCGGCCTACGTATTTCTTTGCAATGGAAACCACCAAGCGAAGGTTGGCTCTTGCCAGTATTTTCTTTGCCTCCAAATCCCCTTGTTCAATCCTTTTTGAGAGCTCCCGCTCCTGTTCTCCTGTGACAAAAGAAATCCTGCCTATCTCTTTGAGGTACATCTGCACAGGGTCTAGAGGCGCTTCTTGTTCAAGGGTTTGGCGCTTCTTTTCCTCTTCTGAGGGCAAGGAAAGATACTCTTTGACTTCTTCTACCTTCACTCCCTCTTTTTCCAGGCGGTCATACAAAGCTTCGAGGGCCGCGAGACTCTTTTCAATTCCTGGGAATTGAAACAGAATTTCAGAATACGTAACAAATCCTCTCGCCCTTGTTTTTGCAAGCAACTCCTCAATGAGCTCCTCTTTTACAGGCTGACCTTTCCTCTTGCGAACCTTTTTTGGCTTCTGGCGCTTAACGCTCCTCTTTTTTATTGGCTTTTTTTTGCTCATACTTCGTGCAAAGACTTGCTTAGGGTATGGAATTGTTCAAGAAGTTCATGGAGCTTTGGGGCGTTCTCTTCCGTTTCCGCGCTTTTAATGTGTTTGGTGAGTTCGTCTATCTGTTCCTTGAGCGCAATGCGCTTCAAATGCAACAAACAGCTCTGAAGCTCAAGCTTAAGGTTTTCCTCTTCCCCTTCTTCCCACGATTCTACTTCAGCTCTCATTGCAACATACGAGAGAAACTCCATAATCTCTTGCGTGAAAAGGTTTGTCTCGCTACGCGAGATCCCGCGAAGCGGGACAAAAGAGAGAAAGTTAAGCTCGGGGTTCTTTTGCATTCCTGCAAGGATTTCCTTGCCTTGCAGAGAAAAATACGGCATGCAATCTTCTGAAATTACAGAGAGCAAAGAGGGATTACGAAACAGCAGAGTGAAAACGCGCTCTTCTAACATATCTTTTCTCGTGGTTTCTCGGCTCGGAATTACCCCTTGATCTCTCTCAAAAGGAACGTAGACTGCTTCTTCTTTCACTTTCTTGAGTTCTTCTTGAACAAGCTCTTCTTTTATTTCAAGCTCCTCGGCCAACCTATGAATCCAATGAGACTGCTCAATAGCGTTTGGAATGCGTTTGATAAAAGGCAGGAGCATCTTTGCAATTGCTTTCTTGCCTTCTGCGCTTGTCTTGTCAAAGCGAGAAAGGGCAGAAAGAAAGGAGAAATCAAACAAAGATTTTGCGCTCTCAAGAAGGTTTTGCCATGTTGCAGGGTTCTCTGAAACCACGTCTGCAGGATCTTGCCCTTCTCGCATCACAACGATTTTCACGTTGAACCCTTCTCCTATTGCCAGATCAATCCCTCTTCTTGTTGCAGTCTCTCCTCCCAAGTCCATGTCAAAAGAAAGAATGAGGTTTTCAGAATACCGTTTAAGCGTTTTTAACTGAAACGGGGTGAGCGCGGTTCCAGAAACTGCAACCACGTTTTCACTTCCTGCTTGCGAGGCGAGGATGGTATCCATGTATCCTTCCACGAGTATTGCAGAATCTTGCTTACGTATGGCAAGCTTTGCCTTGTCTAAGCCGTACAGAATTCTGCTCTTGTCATACAGAGGGGTGTTTGAGGTGTTTAGATACTTTGCGAGCTCCTTGTTTTCAGCTTTTTCTCCAAAGATTCTGCCTCCAAACCCCGTCACCTGGGAGTTTAAATCGCATATGGGAAAAATGATTCTGCTGCGGAATCTGTCAAAGACTCTCTCGTCTGTTCTTGCCAACAGGCCAGCTCTTCCTACTTCCTCCAAACTGTACCCTCTCTCCAAGAGAAAATCAAGCAGGGCTCTTTCTGTTTCTGGGGCGTATCCAAGCCTCCACTTCTTGACTGTTTCTTCTTGTAATCCTCGCTTCAAAAGATAGGTTTTTACCTCCTCTCCTGTTGTTGAAGAAAGCTGTTTCTCAAAAAACTGGGTTGCAACCTCCACAAGTTCAGACAAGCGCTTGCGCTCAGTTTGAATTCTTGCAAAGCTCGGATCTCTGGGTTTTAATTCAATGCCTGCTTTCTGCGCCAAGAGGCGCAGAGCGTCTCCAAACTCAATGCCTTCAATCTGCATCACAAAATCAAATATACTCCCTCCCACGCCGCACCCAAAACACCTCCACATCTGGCGGCTTGGACTAACAAAAAAAGAAGGTGTCTTTTCAGAATGAAAAGGGCACAGGGCCCGGTGGTTCGCCCCGGCTTTTTGCAGCTTGAGGTAGCTAGCCACAACATCAAGAATGTCTAATCGCTCCTTAATTTCTTCAATAGGAGAGGTGAACATGTATGGAGTATCATATCAACGTTTACGAGACGTTCCAAGAGCCAACGCGGCAGCTGCAAACGCGAGCCCAACATCCCGAAACACAAGGTCAAGCGCTCCCAAGTTTAAGAGTACAACTCCTGCAAGCGTTGCAAAAGCAAAAAGGGAGGACATGACAAGTTGTTTTCCAGACAACAGCCATAACCCGAGAATGATTTCATACCCTGAAAACAAATAGAGGAGTTGGGCTTCTGGAATGGCTGTTCTGAGAAACATAGGGAAAAAGCCGATCCAGTTTGAGGGCTCTGCTAAAGAAGAAAATGCAGGATACAGAAACGAAAACGCCAGCCCGACTCTCAAGAGAAGAGAGGGCGATATTCGGTCATTAATCATTAGTCATTGGTCATTCTACGATAATGGTGCCATAATGGCTCACATTCAGGTGGTCGTGATACTTCCATGTCCCGGGAATATCAAACTGGAAAGACCATGCTTCTCCTTGGAGAAGACCCTTGCATGAGTCAAATATACTGTTTTCCTCTGCTGTGCCGCACTTGGCAATGCTTGAGTTAGGATACACCGTATGGGTAGGATGAATGGCAGAAGCTGGCCATGCAAGCTGGGCACCCTCGTTTTCGAACGTTATTGTTTCTCCTTGCTTTACGCCAAGCGTAGAAGGAGAAAAACCAGAACTGGTTATTGTAATCACATTCGAAACCAGGTTTCCCGTAGAAACCTGGTTTCCAGTTCCAGGTTCTGGAGTCTTGCTGCTTGAAAGATACCATACTCCTCCGATGACCACGAGGAGAACTGCTCCTATAAGAACGAGCTTCATATAATTGTTATTAGTTGATTATTTTTTTATCTTTGCAAGTTCAGCATCGACGAGCTGAGAGAATACTTCTACTGGTTGGGCTCCAGAGACTCGTTGGGTGCCTAAGATAAAACCCGGGGTTCCTTGTACTCCAAACTTTGCTCCCTCTGCTTTATCTGCGTCTTGCTCTGCCTGGTATTCAGCTTTTTTTTGTTCCATCAATCGGGAAATAGCATTCGCGTCAATACCCGAAATGGTTCTTGTGAGCGCAATAATACTTTCTTTGTTTCCAAAGCCAGCATGCTCCTCGTCTTGCGCTTCAAACATTGCGGTATGCCATTCAAAGTATTTTGCAGGATACAGTTCCCACACCGCATGAGCCGCAAACCCTCCAGTCTGGGAATCTTCGCTCAAAAACTGATAGTCTTTGAACACCACCTTGAGCTTTCCTGTATTGACATACTTTTCTATAAGAACTGGGAGCGTTTGCAAGTCAAACCGTTGGCAGAAAGGACACTGGAAGTCAAGCCAGTAAACCAAGGTCAAAGGAGCATCTGTTTTTCCAATAAAGGGTTCTCCATTTGTGTCAACATCCTTAACGTTTACCTTCTGCTCTACAGGAACGCCTGTTGCTCCTCCGCCTCCGCGAGGCGTCTGTGAATACATGACTGCTCCTGCAATCATTATGCCTGCCACAACAATTGCAAAGGGAACCAAATACGGATTCGGTTTTTGCGCCTCTGCCGGAGAACTATTTTGTATAGTGTTTTCCATATCCATATATGCAGTATAGCATATACTATAACAACTCAATAGAAATCTCTTTAATCTTAATCTTTCGGAGAGCTTTATCGTTGGTAATGAATTTCTGGGCATTCGCATCAATCGCGGTGGCAATATGAATTGCATCGGGGGTTGATATTCCATAGGTTGCACGAAGATTTGAAGCTATCTCAACGATTGCCTCATTCATGCCTCCAATAGTAAGATTGGGAAAGTGGGCGAATAACTCCCGATATTCTCCCGCTAATTCAAAATTTCCAGTTCGTTTTGGCCCGGTAAGAACTTCAATCAAGCCAATACTCGAAAACACCGCCTCTATCCGCCCTGCCTCGATTGCGTCCACGAATGATCTGGTTCTATGCAAATACTTGGGATTTTCTTCCAAAAAATAGATCCAAAAGGACGTGTCTAAGCCGATTTTTTGTCCCATGACGCGCGTTCTTCACGAATGTATTTATCGGCTCCTCCAAGCGCCTCCCAAACCTCTTTTCCAAGCCCCTGCAGCGCGTCAGTATAGCTCTTGGGGCGCCTGACAAGCATAGCCCGGTTTTCGTCCACGCCATACACCGCAACGCGTTCTCCCACACGTAGATTCATCTTCTTGCGTACCTCTTTGGGTACTACAATTTGGTACTTCCTGGAAAGTTTTGCTGTATCCATAATCGTTTTACTATTTTATTCTTCCCTTTACATTATACTCTATTGTAAAACCGTGTCAAGCGCACGAGAATTAATATCTAACATCTAACTATCTACTTAATATGGCCATGGCAATATTAAGTAGATAAGACCGAAACGCTTGAGTGAAGGCGGGAACCGGAGTGGAAAGGACGATTTCAAGTTTTTAGCAAGAATAAACGACCAACCCGCCTTTCTTATTTCAGCCGCAAAGTGGCGCTGTGAATAAGATTGGGATTTTCGTTTGGACTCCAATAGTAAAGCCGATACGTTTTTTCGCCAGTTTTAATAATAGCGGGATCTATCCAGATTTTTCCGTCAGCAACAAGTTTTATAGGGTCTCCAAAGTTGATTCCGTCAGATGAAACAAAAGCATAGATACCGGCTGGCACAGGGGCCTTAATACCCTTGGGTAGCACCGGGATAGTGGAGGCGACAAGCAAAACCCGCTGATTTGGCAAAGTGGTAATTTCCGGATCAACAAAAGCCGCCACCTTTGTAGATTCGGGAGTGAAGTTGATGCCGTCGGAAGAAATACGCGACACCACGCCATGCCCCACATACGAACCATTGGAAACGTAATATAATCGCACGCGACTGTCCGGAAGCCGAATCGCCGCCGGAACGCTGGCGAAACCGCCGTCCCCGCTTATTTCCGAGTCCACCACAAGACCTTCCCGCTGAAAATTAAGCCCGTCGTTTGAAACCGCGGAATAAATTCTATGAATTGATTCAC
>Ga0213870_1000131_pt1 | contig 38439 bp, 51 predicted proteins | sample WICALVC2017_Meta_FD_160119 | JGI IMG/M metagenome (GOLD analysis project Ga0213870, IMG submission 160119) | Freshwater microbial communities from subterranean cave lake in Wind Cave National Park, South Dakota, United States - WICALVC2017 | ecosystem: Environmental > Aquatic > Deep subsurface >...
TCTTTCATGCTCATAACAATTTGTCCCATCTTTTCCACCCCCTTCCTCCTGCCTCTTTTTAGTATGAAGGATGGAAAGCGGACATTTCTATATTGCTTAAATAGGACATTATCATATTGCTGCTACACCGACGTCTAAGACTTGACTCCAATCAGAAATTCTGATATTCTGATTACATATGAGATTACTGCAAACAACAAGTATTATTCGTAATCGAGGTCAACTTACAATTCCTGAGAGCATTCGAAAAGCCGTAAGTTGGGCAAATCCTTTATCAGCTGTATCTATTTCCACTGTGCATCCTGATGAAATTGTTATTCGCCCTAAAAAAGAGGTTGATTGGGATAAATTGTGGAAGCAGATTAGACGAGTGCGCGCCTTTAAAGGTAAGGGACGGGGAAATCTTTCAGCCTTTATAGCGAAAGATAGAGAGTCTAGGAGATAATGAAATCAGTTGTAGTGGATAGCTCGGTTAGCGTTAAATGGGTAAACCAGATAGATGAGAAACTTTTGGATCAAGCAGATAGACTCTTATCAGATGCGCTATCCAGATCGGTAAATCTTTTAGCCCCAGAGTTATCAAAATACGAAATTGACAATGCGCTTTTAAAAAAGAAGTTAGATTTACCCAGGGCTTATGAGTCGTTAGGTACTGTGTATCAGCTTCCAATAACTTTTGTTCCTGAGTCGGAAGAGCTAGCTAAAGATACTTACAAAATAGCTCAAGAAGCTAAAATTACTTATTATGACGCAAGTTTTATAGCACTGGCTCATCAGGAAAATGCCACTTTGGTTACCGATAACCCAAAGCATCAAGGAAAGGATAAGGAGATCAAAGTTATTCCTCTGTCACAGTACGGAGCGAAAGTCTAATTATAAACTATGCTTATTTTGGGCTGCTACAGCAATGACTCTAAGGACCGTCCCCATCGACCAGTGCGAAAAGAATAATATCCTGAAATAAATTCAGGATGACAAGAAAAATACTAACCTCCTTCAATCATCGACAACAGGGCTTCTTGGGGGATGGAGATTTTTGCATGCGAGATAAGGCGTGACTTTCCTTTTTTTTGGGCTTCTAGAAGCTTGTCTTTTCTTGTTCTGTCTCCACCAGACATTTTTTGCAAAACATCTTTTCTAAATGGTGGTATTTCTTCGCGTGCTTGAATATTTCCATCAACTACTACTTGAATAATCTGTCTAAACTGTTGTCGTGATAGCGAATTTTTAAGCTGGAGCGCTTTTTCTCTTGCCACATGAATCGCCTCGTCTTTATAAATAATTTCAGATAAAACATCAATTGGGTTGTCGTTTACTCTGACTTCAAGACTAGCTAAATCTGCTTCCCTATATTCAGTCAATTTATAGTCTATACTGGCAAAGCCATTAGATGCGGCTTTTAACTCGCTTGAAAGCCCACGAATAAACATGCTGTACGGCATATCATAGGAAAGAACAACGTAATTATCACGATAAGACAAATCAAAAAGTAAGCCTTTCCTTGCCTGACAAACCGTCATAAGTGTTCCTACGTAGTTTTTGGGTGTATAGACAGATAGCCTCATGTATGGCTCAAGCATTGCTGATTTATCCTGATCCCCTCGACTTAGCTCGGGGTAAACTCCGTCGAAGGACTTTTTGTAGAGAACTTGTGGCATTGCAAGGAGAATGTCCAAACCAAATTCCTGTTTTAATCTCTCTTTTACAATTTCTGCATGGAGTAATCCTAAGAATCCAATCCTAAAACCACTTCCTAAATACGAGGAATACTCTTCTGTATAAGTTAGGGCAGTGTCGTTAAGAGTTAGCTTACTTAATGATTCTCTTAACAAAACAAAATCGCGGCTTTCTTTAGGATACACGCCAAAAAACACCATAGGTTTTGGCAATTTATACCCCGGCAATGCTTCTACTTCTTCGTACTTTTGACTTTTGACTTTTGACTTTTGACTTATCGTTATGGTGTCTCCAACCCTACACTGTCTAATGTCTTTTATTCCAGTGATAACGTAACCAATTTCACCTGTGGTTAAAATATCTGAAGGGACAAGAAATGGAGAGAAATAACCAATATCTGTAACTTCAGATGTAATATTATTTTGAAAAAACCTAATATTGTCATGTTTCTTAAGTTGTCCGTCTACAACTTTTATATAAGCAATAACCCCTTTGAACTCATCGTACACAGCATCAAATATTAAGCATCTCAAAGGCTTTTCTTTTTGGCCAATAGGCGCAGGAATTCTTTTTATTATTTCCTCGATTAACGACTGAACATTTTCTCCGGTTTTGGCAGATATGTATAGAATTTCTTCTTTTTTAAATCCAAAAACATTAACTAATTCTTTAGTAACTACTTCCTTTTCCGCATTTGGCAAATCTATTTTGTTTATAACAGGGATAAGCGTTAAATTTTCTTTTACTGCTTCTTTATGGTGCGCGACAGTCTGGGCTTGAATTCCTTGCGTTGCGTCCACCAGAAGTATCGCTCCCTCGCAAGCTGCAAGAGTCCGTGAGACTTCATACGAGAAGTCAACGTGACCGGGAGTATCTATCAGATTCAGAATAAATTCTTCGTTTTGCGCCTTGTCATTCTGAGCAACGCGAAGAATCTCGAGATCCTTCACGGAGCCTGCACTGAGCTTGTCGAATGTGTTCAGGATGACATTGGATGAATATCTCATTCTTACTGGTGCTAGTTTTATTGTAATTCCTCGTCTTCGGCTGATGGGGTTTTGGTCCAAAAACTGTTCTGCCATTTTCTCTTTTGGCACAGTATTTGTAATCTCAAGCAGCCTATCGGCAAGCGTTGACTTGCCATGATCAACATGAGCAATAATCGCAAAATTTCGAATATTTTGTTGAGTCATGAAAAGATTATAGCAGAGATTATGCGGCTTGTAGGAGTAATACTTCCTGAGGCTCTTTTTTATGTTCTTCTTTTGGAAAACCAAAATTAATATAGTCTTTTAACATTCGAGAGCCAGAAATAATTGGAAGGTATGCAGCTAACTGTCTTTTTACAAAATAATCCCAAGGGTATTTTTGGTCTCTGTTGTCTATAATTGAACAAGCCCTCTCTATATTTGAATATAAAGAATCGACTTCTTGTTCGTAATTATCGCCTTTTATTTCTAAATAGTAGGGCGGGGCATCATTTTGTATAATACTAATACCTTGTTCTGTTAATATTTCAGGGTCTGCCATTCCTCCATCATTAGTTGATATCTCAATTGCCAAGCCAACTGTAGTCTTGTCCTTTGAAGTTCCATCGGCTTCTGTGCTAATCTTTGTTCCATCTTTGTCCAACACTGTAGGGGTATTAAGCCAAGCATCTACGCCTCGGACTAAAGGTTTTGCGACATCTTCGTTGTAGTTTTGAATATAATGAACTCTTGACTTTAATACTGGATTACTATCTATAGTTTTAAGTAATTTAGTCATTTCTTCTTTCATATGACCATCATTATCGTGTGCTTTTCCTGCAATTAGCACATGACCATCTTCTTTTTCAAGTATTCGACTGAGTCGTTCCGGGTCTTCAAAGAGCATTCGTGGTCTTTTATAGTCTGCAAATCTTCTTGCCCAACCAAAAACTTTTGCCTTTTCTGGTATAGATATTGGTAGTCCATATTGGTCTTTCATTGTCAAAAGTCTACTTCTCATTTGTTGTCTTGCTTTATCTTTTATCTCTTTTAATTTCTCAGCGGGCAATGAAAAAATTTTTTCTTGATAATCGGGAGTCATTAAACCGAACTCATCAATTACACCATTGTTTCTATAGAGATCAAGAAGCTCCGGGTAAACCCATCTTTCTAAATCAATACCATTTGTGATGCCCCTAAACTCAACTTTATTTCCTTGGCTATCAACAAATTGCTTGCTTGCTTCTTGAGCATGCAGAAGACTTACGCCGTTTCTTTTGGAAGACAGCTCAAGCGCTAACGTGCTTAATTTTACCTTATCATTTTTAAAAAGTCCTCTTATCCAATTCTTCACTTCTTCGTTTTGAATATTTGGCATAACAAAGTGTTCAAATTGATCCAAAGAAAACTCTGCCTCAGCTGCCTGAACTAAGGTATGATTTGTGTAACCAGTTTTTTCCCCTACTTCCTTTACCAAAGATGTCATTTCTTCCGTATTTTTTACATTTCTTGTTTGCGATAGGTCGTCTAAATATGCAAGTGATCCAAAAACAGCAGCGCCCTCATTTATTTGATTTAAAGATGGATTTAAACCAAGCTCCTTGAGCGCTTTGTATCCTCCGAAACCCTCAGCCACTTCTTGATACAATCTATGGTTGTCGTTGTTTGCATCTCGATAAAGCTCTCCTAGGTTTAGTTCATGAATACCGATGATAGTAACGCTTCCTGATTGCTTTTTGTATACCTTAAGAGGAATATCTTTATGAACTCGTGTATTTATCGCTACTGTATTTACTCTTTCAAACCCTCTCACTTCTGGTACAACTTTAGAGGAGTCTAGAACTTGTTTAAAATTCTCTATTCTTTGTAGTTTTTCAATTGGGTATAAAGGGGTAACAAATACCATAGGAATATTCAGTCTCTCCGCAGTATAAGAGGTGTCTCCCGCAAGTATTCCTAATCCTCCACCGCCCGCAATATCATGACGATAGAGTTCCATTGTCCATTGTACAATAGGTGTTTGATGGGTAATTTTTTCTTTAAGATAAGGGCAACCTATGGCATCTAAAAATGTCTTATTAATTGGCAGTTCGGGATGAGGGGTTCTTTCTCCTCGCTCAACTACTACCATTGTGATTTTATTAGTAAAGCTTAAACTTTAATATAAGGCTTATTTTTTAAATTTTCTTGACACAATCCTGACAAAATATCTTTTTGTATTCAGGGTTTGATGCTCGTTGCGTCTATAACTTCCTCGCTCTTGCCCAAAATCTCTCTCCAGCCCGCCTTGCCGCGAGGCAGGTTGCCAATTTTTTTGAAGAGCAATAAAAAGGTTTTTGCCTCTTTGACATTAAAAAGCCAGGTTAAGAAAAGATAAAGGCTAAGCCCTGCGAAAGCTGAGATCCCAGTTAGAAATATTAGGTTTATTGTGCGGGTTGTATCGAAAACCAACTGGTCCAAAAGTTTTATAGGGATATAGAGTGCAAAACCTGTAAAAAAAGAACTCAGGAAAATCTTAACAATAGATAAAACTAGATTTTTCTTATCAAATCCGCCTACCATCTTGTCAAGAAATATAAATAAGACTACAAGGTTAAAAACGCTTGCAATAGAATAGGCAATGGCAATACTTTCCACTCCTAGTTTATGTACGGTAATAAATAGATACACTAAAACAATTATTATAGCCGTTGAGATTGAGCCAACCACAAGAGGCATTTTTGTATTGTGAAGTGCATAAAAACCCCGAAGAACAAGAGCAATTAAAGACTGAGCAAAGATTGAAATGCTAAAAAAAGCAAGCGTTCTTCCTGTCAAAACAGTTGCTGGCCAATCAAATTGCGCTGCTCCAAATATTAGCCGCACAATAGGAATACGAAGAACTAAAAATAAAACAGAGATAGGCAACACCAAATAAAGCATCTGATTAAAACTTGTGATAAAAGTTGTCTTAAAATAATCTAATTTTTCTCGTTCTTTTGAAAGGATGGGAAGCGCTGCTTGAGCAATTGTTTGTCCAAAAAGAACAACGGGTGCAAATGAGAGAATTTGCGCACTATTATAGATTACATACATTCTGCCCGGATCAGAAAGAAATGAAATAAGTGAAGCAATTGTGATTGTTCCTAAGTTGAAAATTGCGATAGAAATAGTTCTTGGCCACATAAGCTTGATTATTTTTGCAATACCTTCTGATTTAATTAAAGAAAATGTTGGATTAAAAGAAAATCCAATTTTTTTGACCAGCGGGAGTTGGACCAAAATAAAAATGATTCCTCCAAAAATTACCCCAATTGGCGCTGAATATATTCCAATAAAAGGAGAAAATATCAATATTCCTATTATTATTCCTAAGTTATACATCGAAGCGGCAAAACCAGCAATAAAAAAATGATTGTAAGATTGAAGAAGGGCTGAGAAAAAACTGCCAATAATAAATAATAATTGACCAAAAATAAAAATCTTCATAAGATTTGCCATAAGCGTCATATCTTCCGAAGAAAACTTTCCGCCAAGATTAAAAATCTGCAAAAACAAGGGAGCTAGAATTAAAAGCACAACTGCGAAAAAAGAAAAAATAGAAAGACCAGCGATAAGCAATGTTGAAGCCATCTTATGGCCTTCTTGTTCCTTGTTCTTTACTAAATAATCTGAAAAAACGGGAATAAAAGACGACGCAAGCGCTGCTGCAATTGTTAGCTGAAATAAAAAATCAGGAATATTTGTTGCGTATTGATAAATACCAAGCGTATTTGAAGCCCCAAATGTTGCCCTAAGCAGCCTTTCTCTAATCAGCCCCAAAACTTGCGATAGGATAACTGTTGACATAATAACAATGGCAGCAGAAAGAATGTTTGTTTGTTGGCGAAGGAGAATGTTAAGACTATTTTTCAAAAAATCGTGCGGCATATTGTTTTTTTAAGTATATCATGCTAGAATAATCTCATGCCAGTAATAAAAAGTGCCAAGAAAAAATTGCGACAGGACAAAAAAAGGACGGCGTTAAACAATAAACTTGAAAATTTATTTAAGAATTTGGTCAAAGAGGCAAAAAAATCTCCCACAGAGAAAAATATTAAGATGGCAACAAGTGCTGTTGATAAAGCTGCCAAGAAGAACATTATCCACAAAAATAAAGCAGCAAGGTTTAAGTCATCACTCTCGAAACTATCCAAAACTAAAAAACAACCAGAGATTAAAAAATCAATTTCCCCAAAAAAGAAAACTAAGAAAAAATCTGCCTGAACAGCTTTATCTTTAAAAAATATTTCGACGCCTCTTTTGGTAAACAAGCAGAGTTAGAAAAAGCTCTCGTTTCATAAACTAATGCTGATGGTCTTGTTGCACTCTAATGATACGTATCATTAGAGTGAATGATTATCCCATGTTACCCTCGTCCTTCGTCATTCTGGTAAGGGGGGTGCCAGGCGGTACCCCCGCATCTCTTCGAGCCTGAGCCTCAGAGCCGAAGGCCAGAATCTCCAACCGCGATTAGAGATGCTGGACAAGACGGGTACCAGACGGGACAGTACCAGTCGGTACGTCCCAGTCCCGAACCGGACTGGTTCTGGGACGGTAATCCGTCAAGCCAGCATGACGAACAGTGCGAAACGTGAGTTATTATTATCTAAAGGAAAAGATAGTCCTAGGGTATAGCACTACATAGTGATATACTTTGGACTAATTTTTATTTCTAATTTCGAAGTCTCTTTAGGTAAACCAGAGGATGTAAGAAAAAGTTTTCGTTTCATAATTTGGGGTAGTTAATTATGCTTTAATGATTTAAATCATTAAAGCGAATTGCCTTAAATTTTTACTTTTTGAAATATCCATAACTACAATTATACTATTTTATTACAGCTTTAAAACGGAATATATAATGCAAATGTACGATCTTAACAGTCACTTGACAAATGTTAAGTTTTTTTATAAAATCTTAACATCTTTATGTAAGATGTAAAGGTTATGAAAATCGGTACATTAATTCAACAGTCTGCAGGATTTAAAGCATTTATTCCTGCGGAATTTCCCCCAAAAGAATCTCTTGGGCTTACTGACCTCACACATAAACTACATGCAAAAGCATCTTTAATGCTAGGAAAACTTGATGGAATAACTCAATTATTGCCTGATTTAGATTTCTTTATCTTTATGTATGTACGTAAAGAAGCTGCTTACTCTACGCAAATAGAGGGGACAAAGGCAACAATGATTGATGCTATATTAGCTGAGACGGAAATGACTCGGGATTTACCGCCGGATGTAGATGATATTTTACACTACATTCAGGCAATGAATTATGGTCTTAAGAGACTTGAGAAATTACCTCTATCCTCGCGGCTTATCCGTGAAATACACAAAATTCTTATGAAGGGCGCTCGCAGCAATCATTACTCTTCTCTTGGAGAGTTTCGCACAAGTCAGAATTGGATTGGAGGGGGTTCTCCTCAAACCGCACGTTTTGTTCCTCCTCCAGTTGATCAGATGCAAAGATCACTTAGTGACCTTGAAAAGTTTTTATACGTCCAAGATGATATGCTACCGCTTATTAAAACCGCCCTTGCGCATGCACAATTTGAAACAATCCACCCTTTTCTTGATGGAAATGGAAGAACAGGGAGGCTTTTGGTTACTTTTTACTTATGCCAACAAAAAATTCTTGAAAGACCAGTCCTTTATTTATCTGAATACCTGAAGCAAAATCGTGATAACTACTTCGATTTGCTACATGGGTATCACAATGGCAATATAGTCTTATGGATCAATTTCTTTTTAGAGGGTGTTGCTAAAGTTGCAGATCAAGCTGTAAAGATAGCACGACAGATTACTAAGCTTAGGGAAAAAGATATATCTACTATTCACGTACTTGGCAAAAGGGCGGAGACAGCAACAGTAGTTTTAAAAAACCTGTATAGACTTCCCATTATTAACGTCAAAAAAATTGAAGAATGGACTAACCTGTCAAGACCAAGTGCTAATAAGCTAGTAAAAGATTTTGTGAAGCTTGGCATTTTAAAACAAAGAGATGAAAAAACTCAGTATGCACGACAATTTGAATATAAAGAATATCTAAGAATATTCGCAGAAAATAAAAAAAGCATTTAAATACTGATATTCCTACTTTTCTCCCCGATCCTAAAATGAGAGATGTTTCCAAAGTACAGTACTACATAGCGCTATACTTTGGACTGATTTTTGTTTGTGTTTACCGCGTTTTTTTATCTTTATTGGAAAAAATGAGAGGTTAAGAAAACTCCATCATTAATTTTTTATTTTGACTATTGACGGGCGAGAGAAAATGTTGTATATTGCTTTTAGCCTTATAGATCATAGGGTAATTTTTTTGTATGGCAGACACGAAAAGATTTGAAAGAACGAAACCCCATGTAAATGTTGGAACCATTGGTCATGTTGATCACGGTAAAACAACTCTGACTTCCGCAATTTCTACAGTTCTTGCTAAAAAAGGTTTGGCAGTAGCTAAGAAATACGAAGACATTGACAATGCCCCAGAAGAAAAAGCAAGAGGAGTCACCATTAACATTTCTCATATAGAATACGAAACAGCCAAAAGACACTATGCACACATCGATGCCCCAGGTCATGCAGATTACATTAAGAACATGATTACAGGCGCGGCCCAAATGGATGGTGCTATTTTGGTAGTCTCTGCTCCCGATGGCCCAATGCCGCAAACGAGGGAGCATATTCTTTTGGCTCGTCAGGTTGGTGTCCCAGCACTTGTAGTTTTTCTTAACAAAGTTGATATGGTACAAGACAAAGAGCTTTTGGAATTGGTAGAGATGGAAGTAAAAGAGCTTTTGACAAAGTATCAGTATCCAGGCAATGAAGTGCCAATTATTAGGGGTTCAGCGCTTAAGGCTTTGGAGGGAGACCCAGAAGCAGAAAAACAAATAATGGCTTTAATGGATACTATAGATAGTTATATTCCAACGCCCAAGCGTGATATTGACAAACCATTTTTAATGCCTATTGAGGATGTTTTTTCAATTAAAGGTCGCGGAACCGTTGTAACAGGCAGAATCGAAAGAGGAAAGGTGAAAGTAAACGAAGCAGTTGAGATTGTTGGCATCAGAGATACAAAGCCTACGGTTGTAACTGGGGTTGAAATGTTCAAAAAGCAACTTGATGAGGGGCAAGCAGGAGATAATGTTGGGCTTTTGATAAGAGGAATTGAGAAAGATGACGTTGAAAGAGGCCAGGTGATTGCAAAACCAGGAAGTATTACTCCTCATAAAGAGTTTGAAGCAGAAGCTTATATATTAACCAAAGAAGAGGGTGGTCGCCATACGCCATTTTTCACTGGATATAGGCCTCAGTTTTATATAAGAACAACAGACGTAACTGCGGAAGTAACGCTTCCAAAGGGTGTGGAGATGGTTATGCCAGGGGACAACACAAAGATGACTGTTAAACTTATTGTGCCAGTTGCTCTTGAGGAGGGGCTTAGATTTGCAATAAGAGAAGGTGGAAAGACAGTTGGAGCTGGAGTAATTTCCAAAATTCTCGCCTAAGTACCTTAAAATAAATGCCTAAAGGAAGAATTAGAGTACGTTTAAAAAGTTACGACGCAAGAGTTATTGATGCATGTTGTCAGCAAATCTTGGATACTGCAATCCGCACTGGAGCTAAGGTAGTAGGACCCATTCCTCTTCCTACAAAACACACTATTTACGCAATTAATAAGTCTCCTTTTATAGACAAAGACGCAAGAGACCACTTCGAAATGAAAGTCCACAAAAGACTTATTGATATAATATCTCCAACAGATAAAACAATCGACAGCCTCACCCACCTCGAACTACCAGCTGGGGTGAATATTGAAGTGAAGATGTAGGTAGGTATATTGCATTTCTTGATTGGGCGTTATATAATCACTATGCTTAAGTCATGATAAACCGAAAGGAGGTATTCTTGGCTACATAGTGAAAAAGCTTTAGGGAACATTCCTAAGTTTGAAGCGACTCTATGTGGTCGCTTTTTTGTTGTTATGACCCATTCGACAAGCTCAGGGTCATACTGAGGAATTTGAAGTATGAGCATACAGGCATTATTAGGGAAAAAGATAGAACAATCACAAAAGTTTTTGGAAGATGGAACTCGAATACCGGTAACTATGCTTAATATTGCTGGTAATGAAATTGTCCAAATCAAAACCGAAGAAAAAGATAAATATAATGCAGCTCAGCTTGGTTTTGGAGTAAAGAAAAACCCTAAGCCCTCAATTTTGGGACATGCAAAAAAAGCCGGACTTAAAACTACGCCATCGTTTATACAAGAAGTAAGAGTAGCAAAAGCTGATTTAGAGACTCTGCCAAAAGTGGGAGACGCATTGAATGCTCAAGATGTTTTTAAGCCAGGAGATATAGTAGATGTTATCGGTATATCAAAAGGTAAAGGATATGCTGGGGTAGTTAAAAGACATCACTTCAGGGGAGGGCCAAGAACTCATGGGCAATCAGATAGAGAAAGAGCACCGGGATCTATTGGGTCTACAACAACTCCAGGAAGAGTTTATAAAGGAAAGAGAATGGCAGGAAGGATGGGAGGAGAAAGGGTTACTATTAAAAATTTGCAGGTAGTAGATGTTGCGGATGACACATTATTGATTAAAGGTTTGATTCCAGGGGGAAGCAATAGTTTGGTTTTAATAAAAAAAATTGGGGGGAATAAGAAGTTTGTTCCATTGTATAAAGAGGTATCAAAGGAAGAAGAAGTATCAAAAGTATCAAAGGGGGAAGAAAAGAAAAAGGAGGTAAAAAATGCCAGCTAGAAAGTCAAAAGTCAAAGGTCAAAAGTCAAAAATACTCGCCTCGCTGAAGCTAAGGCGAAGCGGGCAAATAAAAACTCAAAAATTAAAAACAAGGGCGAAGAGGTCTAGTGGTTTAACTATCGATGTTTTCGATACCAAAGGTAAAATAGCAGGTAAAATCAGCTTACCAAAAGAGATTTTTGGTGCAGAAATAAACAAACAGCTTTTGGCCCAGGCAGTTAGAGTTTATTTAGCAAACCAAAGGAGGGGAACGGCATCTACAAAAACAAGAGGAGAAGTAAGCGGTTCAACAAGAAAGATTTGGAGACAAAAAGGAACTGGTAGGGCAAGGCACGGATCGATAAAAGCTCCTATCTTCGTTGGGGGAGGTATTGTTTCTGGCCCAAAGCCGCGCGACTTTTCGCTTAAAATATCAAAAAAAATGAAAAGGTTGGCCATCTTTTCTGCGCTGTCCTCAAAACAAAAGGCTAACGAAATAAAAGCCGTAAAAGGATTAGATAGCTTAGAGCCAAAAACTAGGCTAATGGTTGACGTTCTTAATAATTTAGGGATAAACGAGAAAGACAAAAATATACTTTTGGTTTTGTCTGGGAAGTCTTCAAAAGAACTAGAGAATATTTATCGAGCATCAAGAAATATAGAAGGAGTACATATTATAAATGCAGAAGTGCTTAACGCATATGATGCTTTAAATAATAAGCTAGTACTTCTTATGGAATCAGCAATTGATCATATGAAAGAGAAGTTTCTCAAAAAAGAAGATGCTTAAAATATGGATATTAACGATGTTATTATAAGACCAATAATAAGCGAGAGATCAATGGAGGGCGTCTCGAAAGGTAAGTTTACGTTTCGCGTTGCAAGCAAAGCTCACAAAGGGAGGATAAAAAAGGCAATTGAGGATAAATTTAAAGTAAGTGTTTTGCAAATATCAACAAGTATTGTTAAGGGGAGAAAGGTGAGGGCCGGCCCAAGAAGAATTGAAATCGCGCAGAGTCCTTGGAAAAAGGCAGTAGTAACACTTAAGGACGGTCAAAAAATTGCTCTATTCGATGTGGGAGGTGGTTCGACAAGTCTTCGACCCTGAGGCTCAGACCCGAAGGGCTCACCATAAGATATGAGTAGATTAAAGTTTATTAAAAAGAAACATTCAGGTAGGGACGTAAGCGGGAGCGTTACAGTAAGACATCAGGGAGGAGAACATAAGCGTTTTATGCGTAACATTGATTTTAAACGCGATAAAATTGACATTTCTGGAAGAGTTATTTCTATTGAATATGACCCGAACAGAACGAGCGAAATTGCTCTGATTCAATACGCAGATGGGGAGAAGCGATACATTTTAAGGCCACAAGAACTGAGCCTAAACGACGTTATAAAAAGTGGCAAAGATGCCGAAGTTAAACCAGGCAATGCCTTGCCTTTAAATGCTATATCGATTGGCACAGTTGTTCACAATGTTGAGTTAATGCCGGGGCGTGGAGGACAATTGGCACGAACAGCAGGTTCTTTTGTCCAACTTATGGCAAAGGAAGGAGACTGCGTTAACTTAAAACTTCCATCAGGCGAGATAAGAAGGGTAAGAGGAGAATGTTTTGCAACTGTGGGTGTTTTGGGAAATGTTGACTGGAAGAATGAAGTTATAGGAAAAGCGGGAACGAAAAGGCATATGGGGATTAGACCAACGGTAAGAGGAGTTGCCCAAAATCCTAGATCTCATTCCCATGGTGGAGGAGAAGGAAGAAGCGGAATTGGAATGCCTACTCCAAAGACGTACGCAGGACGAAAGGCAGTTGGCAAGACAAGGAAAAAGAAGAAATATTCTGATAAATATATAATACAAAGGAGGAAGCGATGAATACTACCAATACTACCAATTTCATTCTTCGACAAGCTCAGAATGATCCTGAGCAACGTCGAAGGATCAAATACTACCAATATTTCAATATTGGATTATTTCCGACCGGAGGGAGGGAGTATGGCACGATCTACTAAAAAGGGGCCGTATGTAGACCCTAAATTACTAAAAAAAGTGTTGGCTCAAAAACAGAGCGGAGATAAAACTGCTATTAAAACCTGGGCAAGAGCGTCACAGATTCCGCCTGAGTTTGTCGGTCATGCATTTGCGATTCACAATGGAAGAGTATTTATCAATGTGTCTATCCAAGAGGCAATGGTGGGGTATCGCTTGGGCGAGTTTGCGCCAACAAGAACGTTTAGAAGTCATGGAAGAGTAGTAGCACGAGAAATCAGTAAGACTTAAAGAATAAAAGACTTAAATGATAAGTCATAGGTTTATCATTAAAATCTTTAAGTCTTTTAATCTTAAATTATATGGAAATTATTGCACAAAGTAATTCTGTCAGAATAAGCGCTAGAAAAGTAAGGCTTATTGCTGATGTCATCCGCAATAAGTCAGCGGATAAAGCACTTAATATCTTAGCTTTAATTGACAAAAGAGGAGCATCGGTTCTTTACAAGACTCTGAAAAGTGCGATCTCAAATGCAATAAATAACGCAAAACTCAAACAAGATGCGCTTTTTATTAAAAGCATTGAGGTAGGAGAGGGGGCATTTTTGAAAAGATACCATCCCTCAACAAGAGGCAGGATACATCCGTACAAGAAAAGGAGTAGTCACATACGCATTGTTTTGGAGGCAAAACAATGAATACTACCAATAAACAAATTTCAAATAATCCAATATCAAATATCCAATTTCCAATAATTTGGAATTGGTACTTATTTGACATTTGTAGTATTGGGTTATTCCCGACTGGAAGGAGGGCATGTGGGACAAAAGGTTAATCCAAAACTTTTAAGGCTTGGGCCAATATACAATTGGAGTAGTCGTTGGTTTGAAGATAAAAAATATAAAGAGATCCTACTTGAGGATCGAAGGATAAGGAAGGCTTTGATGCAGAGACTTAAGAATGCTGGAGTTTCTGATATTGAAATAGAAAGATCTATTAATAATCTGAGACTTATTATTTATGTATCGCGACCTGGTATTGTTATAGGTCGTGGAGGTAGTGGTCTTGAGGATCTTAAAAAATTTATATACGAGACGCTGAGCATCAAAAAAAATTCTAAATCGTTGCTTAAGATAGACATTAGAATAGAGGCAATAAAAGAACCAAGTTTAGATGCATATTTGGTTGCAAATAACATCTGCGATCAGTTAGTTAAGCGTCTTCCTCATAGGCGTGTTGTGGGTCAAACAGTAGAAAAGGTTATGCTTGCCGGGGCAAAAGGTGTTAGAGTAGTCCTTTCTGGTAGAGTTGGGGGAGCAGAAATAGGAAGGACTGAAAAGATGCAACGAGGTACAGTTCCCCTTTCAACAATTAGAGAACATATTGCTTTTGCAAGTATCCCAGCACTTACTAAAAGGGGGTATATAGGGGTAAAGGTGTGGATAAATAGGGGGGAGAAATGACGAATACTACAAATACTACCAATAAATACCAATACTACCAATATTTCAATATTGGATTATTTGTAGTATTTGACATTTGTAGTATTGGTTTATTCCCGACTGGAAGGAGGGTGTGTGTTGGTTCCAAAAAGAGCAAAATATAGAAAACAACAAAAAGGAGTAATTAAGGGCGAAGCTCATAAGGGAGTTGAGATTTCTTTTGGTGAATACGGGCTTTTGGCTCTTGGTAGGGGTTGGGTTACAAGTCGCCAAATAGAGGCGGCAAGGCGCGCAATTACACATTTTACACAGCGAGGTGGAAGGATTTGGATACGTATTTTTCCTCATAAGCCAATTACAAAGAAGCCAGCAGAAACCGGAATGGGCGGAGGAAAAGGAGATGTATTTGAATTTGTTGTTCCAGTCAAACCAGGGAGAATGTTATTTGAAATGGGAGGAGTTCCCAAAGATATAGCATTTTCCGCCTTAAGACTAGCGTCGCACAAACTTCCGATAAAAACAAAAATTATGGAGAAAAACAAGTAGGATTTAATATGAAAGCGAAAGATAAAAAAGCCATCAGTGAAAAGACTTTACAGGATTTAAAAACACATCTTGCAGAAGCAAGAGAAGCAATATTTCTTTTGAGGCTTGACAAATCTCAAAATAAGCTTAAAAATACAAGATCAATCTTTAGGAAAAGAAAAGAAGTGGCTCGGATTTTGACTATTATGAAAGAAAAGGAGTTACAAAATGTCAAAAATATTTGAGGGGGTTGTTGTATCGCTTGCAATGCAGAAGACAGCAGTTGTTAAGGTGACGCATATCACTGCGCACCCAATTTATAAAAGAATTATAAAAAAAGAAAAACGGCTAAAAGCTGATACAGCAGGTTTAACCCTACTTGTTGGAGATAGAGTAAAGATTGGGCAGACAAAGCCAATTTCTAAAGATAAGCACTTTAAGGTATTGGAGGTGCTAAAGAAATGATTCAGCACAGAAGTATTCTTAAAGTTGCTGATAATTCTGGAGCAAGGAGGCTCATGGTTATTCATATTTTTGGTGGATCAAAGAGAAAGTATGGATATGTTGGGGATGTATTAAATTGCGTTGTTAAAGAAGCAATAACGACCGGCGGAGTTAAAAATGGAGAGATAGTAAAAACGGTTTTAGTTAGAACTAGAAAAGAGAGAAAACGAAAGGACGGTTCTTATATCGGATTTTCTGACAATGCGGCGGTTTTAATTGATAACCAGAAAGATAAAAATCCAAGAGGGACAAGGATTTTTGGTCCAATCGCAAGAGAGGTTAAAGATAAGGGGTTTGTAAAGATCGCCAGCATGGCTGTGGAGGTACTATGAGACTTAAGAAAGGCGATTTAGTCAAGGTTGTAAGAGGAAAAGATCAGGGCAAAACTGGTAAAATAGATAGAGTTTTTTCTAAAGTCAATAAAATTCTTGTATTAGGCGCTAACCAGTATAAGAGGCATTTAAAAGCAAGATCTGCGAAACAGCCATCGGAGATCGCAACTATAATAAAGCCACTTCCTGTAAGCAATGTTGTGTTCGTTTGTCCGAAATGTCAACTTTCAACAAGGATTGGATTTTCATATGAGGATAACAGAAAAATTAGAATTTGTAAAAGATGCAAGCAAAGAGTATGACCCTTCGACCCGCTTCGCAGCGAGGCGAGCAGGCTCAGGGTCATACTGAGGCAATCGAAGTATGAGTAATTTGAAAGATAAATTTAAAAAGGAAACCATTCAAAACTTACAAAAGGTTTTAGGAATTAAAAATCCTATGGAGGTTCCAAGGCTTGAAAAAATTGTTGTTAATATGGGTGTAAAAGATGCGCTGGTGGATAGTAAAAACGTAGAGAAAGCAAGTCTAATTTTAGCTCAGATTACTGGCCAGAAGCCAAAGGTAACAATTGCTAAGAAAGCTATTTCTGGCTTTAAACTAAGGGCTGGAGATAAAGTAGGGTTAATGGTAACATTTAGAGGAAAAAGAATGTATGATTTTTTTGAAAAGTTAGCTTCGATTGTAATGCCAAGACTTAGAGATTTTCATGGAGTTAAGAAAGAAAGCTTTGATGGATATGGCAATTATACTTTAGGGTTTACTGAAAGCACTGTTTTTCCAGAAATAGATCCTGGAAAAGTTGACCAGACAATTGCCAGGCAAGGGCTTGAAATAACTATTGTTACAAGCGCAAAAGATAATAAGGAAGGGTTTGAGTTACTCAAGGCATTGGGAATGCCATTTACAAAACAATGAATACTACAAATTGGTAGTATTGGGTTATTCCCGACCGAAGGGAGGGCATATGGCGAAAGTATCTAATATTGTAAAATTTAAAAGAGAACAAAAGTTTAAGGTGAGAAATAGAAACAGATGTAATATATGCGGAAGAGCAAGGAGTTATATGAGGCGTTTTGGATTATGTAGATTATGCTTTAGGGAGCTTGTTGTTAAGGGGGAATTGCCAGGAGTGCGTAAGGCAAGCTGGTAAGATACTATATGGATCACAAGGTTTCAGATTTTGTTATTAGAATAAAGAACGCAACACTCGCAAAAAGAAAGAGAGTTTTCGTTCCATATTGTAATATCAATAAAGCAGTTGGTCGGGTGTTGGTAAAAGAAGGATACTTAGAAAGTATAAAGGAAGCTGAACCTCCGAAAGAAAGTGAGATTTCTCACAAAAAGGTTTTAGAGGTAGTGATTAAATATGAAAGAAGAAATCCAGTATTGACTGATGTATCAATAGTTTCTAGGCCATCCCTTCATGTTTTTGTTTCTGCTTCGGATATTCCTGAAATTCAAAGAAAAGGTAGGCGTACTGTTGTCCTTTCAACAAACAAAGGAATAATGAGCGGAAAAGAAGCTTATAAAAAAGGTATTGGAGGAGAGATTCTTTTTAAGATCTGGTAGATATTATGTCAAATGTTAAATCTCAAATGTTAAAGCTACAACTCAAAGCTCAAATCTAAAAAGATTATAAAGTTTTGAGATTTTATAACACTATGTCAAAACTTGCTAAAAAACCAATCGTTATAAAAGATGGAGTATCTGTATCGCTTGAAGATAGTGGGGCTAAAATAACAGGCCCTAAGGGAACTCTTTATTTTACTATTCCAACAGACATAGCAGTAAAAGTTGTGGATGGCCGTTTAGGGGTATCAGCAAAAAAGGACAATGATGACAAAACAAAAGCAATGCTGGGTTTAACGCGCTCAATGCTTGCTAATATGGCAGTTGGCGTCTCAACTGGATTTTCCAAACAGCTTGAACTATCAGGAGTTGGATATAGAGCTCAGGTGGTAGGCCCAGATCTTATACTTTCTGTTGGATTTTCTCACACGGTCAAGATTACTGCGCCAAGCGGAATAACTTTTTTGGTTTCTGATAATGTTATAACAATTTCTGGGATAGATAAAGGTTTAGTAGGAGATACTGCCGCAAAGATTAGAGGCGTTCGTCCGCCCGAGCCTTATAAAGGCAAAGGTATTAGGTATGTAGGGGAAAAGATAAGAAGGAAAGCAGGGAAAGCAGCAAAGGCGCTGGGAACTAAATAATTTATAATTTTCAATTTTTAATTTGAAATGAAATCTAAATTTTTAAATTTTAAGACAATGAAAATTCATTGAAAATTTAAAATTTCAAATTGAAAATTAAGATATGAAGATAAGAGATAAAAAATTAAAAAGAACAATTAAGGTTAGATCAAAAATAAAGGGAACTAAAGACAGGCCGAGGCTTTCTGTTTTTAGATCAAACCGTTATATTTATGCCCAAATTATAAGTGATGAGGATGGAAAAACAATTGTGGGGGCATCAGAAAAACACCTTGGTGAAAAGATCTCTACTTCTAAAATAGAAAAAGCTAAGGCGTTAGGAATGCTTTTAGCAAAAAAAGCAGTAGATAAAAAAGTTAAAAAAGTCGTGTTTGATAAAAAGGGTTATGCGTATCATGGAAGAGTAAGCGCTGTTGCTAGGGGCGCAAGGGAAGGAGGATTGGAATTTTAATGGCTGATAATGGATTTGAGGAAAAAATTGTTCAAGTAAATAGGGTTTCTAAGAAAACAAAGGGAGGAAATAAGATTGGCTTTTCAGTTCTGGCTGTTGTTGGAGACAAAAAAGGAAAAGTGGGGGTAGGACTTGGTAAGGCATCGGATGTATCATCGGCTATAAAAAAAGGAGTTTCGATTGCCAAAAAACACTTTATAGACGCCCCTATTATAAATGGTACAATACCTTTTGAGTATAATATTAAATTAGGAGCAGCCAGGGTCTTTTTGAAACCAGCGCCAAAAGGAAGTGGAGTAATTGCAGGAGGAGCTGTTCGAAGTGTTGTTGCAGCAGCTGGAATACAAAATATTTCATCCAAGGTTTTAGGAACTAAAAATCAGGCAAGTAATGTTTATGCCACAATAGAAGCACTTAGGCGGTTGGCTGAGAGGTACAAGAGGTATAAAAAACCTGGGAAAGTATGAAATTAGAAAATCTACCAAAAATAACGAAGAAAAAAAAGAAAAGGCTTGGCCAGGGTCATGGTTCGGGTCGTGGTAAAACAGCGGGTAGGGGTACAAGGGGACAAAAGGCAAGAAATAAAATTCCACTTTCCTTTGAAGGGGGAGCGCTTGCTCTTATTAAAAGGCTTCCCTTTAGACGAGGTAGAGGAAAAAATAAAGTTTTTAGAAAAAAACCAATTGTGATCAATGTCAAAATACTTAATCTTCTTAAAAAAGACAGCATTGTAGATTTGGAAACCCTTGCCAAGAGTAATATAATTGACAAAAATGAAGCTGAAATATATGGAGTGAAAATCTTGGGGGATGGTGAACTTGTCGTCCCTTTGACTGTAAAACTGCCAGTTTCAAAAGGAGCGGAACGGAAGATTCTTAAGGCTGGGGGGAAGGTAGAAATGTGAATTTTCAATGAAATCTTAAATTTTTAAAATTGAAAATTAAGTAAATGAAAATTCAATGAAAATTAACCCATTCGACAAACTCAGGGTTAATGCTGAGCGAAGTCGAAGCATTAAAAATTGAAAATTTAGAATTAGATTCTATGGATAATATACTGGGGCTTTTTAGAAACATTATCAAAGCGCCTGATGTGAGAAGAAAGCTATTATTTACAGCAGGAATATTTGTAGTTTTTAGAATTTTTGCCCATATTCCTGTTGCCGGTGTTGATTTAGTCGCGCTTAAAACTCTTTTTTCACAAAATCAGTTCTTAGGACTTTTGGATATCTTCTCGGGAGGAACACTTGCTAATTTTTCTGTGATGGCGCTAGGGCTTAATCCATATATTAATGCTTCTATAATTTTACAGCTCTCAACTCTTATTTTCCCAAAACTTGAAGCGTTATCAAAAGAAGGAGAAAGCGGACGACAAAAAATAAATCAATACACAAGAATACTTACGGTTCCGCTCGCAGTTTTACAGGCAATTGGTATGTATGCTTTACTTCGCAGTCAAAATATAATTTCTCTTTTGGATCCCATAAGTCTTATAGCTTTTATTGTTACTATGACTGGAGGCACTATGCTTTTGGTATGGCTTGGGGAGCTTATTTCCGAAAAAGGAGTTGGTAATGGGATATCGCTTCTTATTTTTGCAGGAATCGTTGGTAGAATTCCTGTTATTTTTGGCCAAACAGTCTCAACAACAACTGCATCTAATATTTTTAGCCTGACTACTTTTTTTGTAATGGGGCTTTTTGTGATTGCCTCAATAGTTCTTATAAATGAAGCGACACGTCAAATAACAGTCCATTATGCAAGACGAGTAAGAGGGAATAAAATGTACGGCGGCCAATCAACTCACTTGCCCTTGCGGCTTAACCAAGCAGGAGTCATTCCTATTATCTTTGCGGTTTCCCTAGTGCTTTTGCCATCCCTTATCGCAAATTATGCAACTGCCTCAAAAAATAACTTTTTACACAACATTGCAACCACTATCACTTTGTGGTTTAATCCAGAAGGAGTATTTTACAATGCTTCATATTTTCTTTTGGTGGTCGGATTTACTTTTTTTTATACAGCAGTAGTCTTTAATCCGAAAAAGATTGCTGAGGAAATACAAAAATATGGCGGATTCATACCAGGTATTAGACCTGGGACGCCAACTGCCCAATATCTTAATTATATTTTAACGCGTATAACCTTGGCTGGAGCAATTTTTTTAGGTATTATAGCTATACTCCCAGTAATAGCAAAGCTATTTACAAATGTTCAAACGCTTATTTTAGGAGGCACAGGAATTTTGATTGTAGTCTCGGTGGTCTTGGAGACCATTAAGTCTATTGAGGCAAGGCTTGTAATGAGAAGTTACGATAAATACACGAAGTAACACAAATAAACACAAGACACGAAGCACCACGAAAAAAAGATTTAGTGTTTTATGAGGATCATACTAATTGGTATCCAGGGCGCTGGAAAATCAACACAAGGGAATTTGCTTTCGGAAACACTTAATATCCCTTATCTTTCAACAGGTCATATCTTTAGAAACTTGGCAAGAGAGCATACTCCGCTTGGCAGATATATCAAAGAAGTAATGAATGCTGGTTATCTTATTCCAGACAAGAAAACTCTTGCAATTGTTAGTGACTATCTTAAGCGGAAAGAATACGTAAAGGGATACATTCTGGATGGGTTTCCAAGAACTCTTGTTCAAGTAATGTCTTTTAAGAATGGAATAGACAAGGTTATTTACCTTAAGGTTTCAGATAAAGAGGCATTATGGCGTCTTTCTTATAGAAATGCGGATGTTAGAGAAGATGAGACCCTTACTGCTCTTCGAAAGCGAATCGAGTTATTTCATAAGCTTACAGAGCCGGTATTAGAATATTATAGAAAAAAGGGAGTTTTGGTTGAGATTGATGGAGAAAAAGAAATTGTGCAGATACATAAGGAGATTATAGAAAAGATTAGGAAAGATCCATAATTTTTTAAGAGCGAAGAGGCAAGAGAGAAACCTTAGAGGCGTTGTCAATAACGAGTAGACAAGATAGATGAAGAAAATAATTGCAATTGTGGGGATGGCTGGTGCTGGCAAGACCGAAGCAGCCAATTTTTTTAAAGAAAAAGGCATGAAAGTTTTGCGGTTTGGTTCGGTAATTGACGAGGGGCTAAAAGCAGAGGGTCTTTCTTGGAGCCCTGAAAATAATGCTTTTTATAGGGAAAAAATCCGTAAAGAATTGGGTATGGAAGCTGTAGCTATTAAGATGATGCCTAAAATTGAGGAGGCTTTGGAAATGGGAGAAATAATTACACTTGATGGTCTTTATAGTTGGGAAGAATACCTATATCTTAAAAATCGCTTATCAAATCTTTTCCTTCTTTGCATATATGCTGCGCCCTCGGTTAGATATACGCGATTGGCAGAGAGAAAAGAACGTACATGGAGTCAAAAAGAGGCAAGACAGCGGGATATTAGTGAGATTGAGAAAACTAATAAAGGTGGTCCAATTGCCTTGGCAGACTACCTAATCAAGAACGAAACCACAAAAGGAGATCTTTATAAAGAATTAGAAAGATTTATGGAAATAGTAGATAATGATTGACATTAAAACAAAAGAAGAAATTGAGATAATGCGAGTTGGTGGGAAAATATTGGCAGAGGTTTTGGGTGAGGTTTTAGAATATGTAGAACCTGGGGTTTCGGAATTGGAACTTGATGCACTTGCTGAAGAACTAATTAGAGAAAAGGGTGCCGAACCAGCGTTTAAAAAAGTGAAGGGCTACAGATATTCTATTTGCGTTTCAACCAATGACGTTGTAGTTCATGGCATCCCAACAAATTATAGATTTAAGGAGGGAGATGTAGTTGGCGCTGATTGTGGAGTTTATTATAAGGGGTTTAATACGGATATGGCCGAAACGCTTTGCGTTTCAACTCAAAACTCTCGCCTCGCGGCGAAGCGGGCAAAACTCTCGCCTCGCGGCGAAGCGGGCAAAACTCAAAACTCAGAAAAGGAAAAGTTTTTAAGGACTGGGAAGAGGGCGCTTGGGGAGGCGATTAAGGTTGCAAGGGTCGGAAATAGAATCGGGGATATTTCAGAGACAATTCAGGATATTGTAGAAGGATCAGGTTACTGTGTAGTTAGAAGTTTAGTTGGTCATGGGGTCGGGAGGCAACTTCACGAAGAGCCAGAAGTTCCGGGATTTTTGGCAACAAAAGTTGAAAATACCCCAAGACTTCGTGAGGGAATGACGATTGCAATTGAGGTTATTTATAACATAGGGAAGGCAGATGTCGTTTATGCCAATGGTGATGGATGGACGATTAAAACAAAAGACGGAAGCCTTTCGGGGCTTTTTGAAAGAACTATAGTCGTCACAAAAGATGGACCGCTCGTCTTAACGCAGGCGTGATTGAAACTTAGAGGCGAGTTTGGTATAATCAAAACATAAATGACGATAGAAAATGGAAGATAGAAGATAGTATTTTGAAGATGGAGATTTGAAGATAGATTTCTAACTTCGATCTTCTAACTTCAAAGTTCTACTTTCTATTTTCTACCATCTATCGTCTTATATCTATTGTATGGCGCATCAAGGGTCATTTGAAACAGAAGGGGTTGTTAAAGAATCTTTGCCAAACACTCTTTTTAGAGTAGAGATTACAAATGGCGATACAATTCTTTGTCATTTGTCTGGCAAAATGAGAATGAATTTTATTAAAATCTTGCCAGGAGACAAGGTGCGTGTTGAAATGACTCCTTACGATAAAACAAAAGGAAGGATAGTATATAGGTATAAATAAGTTAAAAGTTAAAAGTTAAAAGTTAAAAGTTAAAAGTGCAAAGTTGCATAAGGAATATTGTTTTGTAAATAAAATTACCTTCATTTTGAATTTTTAACTTTGAATTTTGAATTTGAGCGGAGCGAATATGAAGGTTCAGGCTAGTGTTAAACCAAGATGCGCTAAATGTAAAATTATTAGGCGTAAGGGAGTACTGCGTATTGTTTGCGAAAATCCAAGACACAAGCAAAGACAGGGGTGATTTATGCGTATAGCAGGTTTTAATATACCAGATATAAAAAGAGTGGACATTGGACTCACCTACCTATATGGTATAGGAAGAAACAATGTTGTGGATGTTCTTAAAAAGGCTAATATTGAGGTTTCCAAAAGAGTAAGGGATCTTACTGAAGACGAGCAAAAAAGGATTCAAAATGTTCTTGGAGAGCACAAGATAGAAGGAGATTTAAGAGTCGAGGTTGCTGCCAATATTAGAAGACTTAAGGAAATTTCTTCATATAGGGGGTTGCGACATAGCAAGAATCTTCCAGTTAGAGGGCAGCGTACACGGTCTAACGCTAGAACAAAAAGAGGGAAGAGAGTTACAATTGGTGCTATAAAGAAAGAAGCTGCCGTAAAAATTGGACTTATCGAAAAGGAAAAGAAGGATAGGAAGTAGGATATTATTATATGGCAGAAAAAAAGAAGACAACAGTTGGAACTTTGGGAAGGGTTTTTATTACCTCTACATTTAATAATACTTTGGTTACAATAACAAACGCTAAAGGAGATGTTGTCGCATGGGGCAGTAGCGGATCAGCGGGTTTTAAAGGCACAAGAAAGTCAACTCCATATGCTGCAAGTTCCGCTGCTGAAGTAGCTGTTAAGAAAGCAGTTGAAAAAGGCTTAAAAACAGTCGATGTGTATGTAAAAGGCCCGGGTGCTGGCCGAGATGCTGCTCTTCGGGCTATCAAAAATGGCGGACTTTCAATCTTATCAATTGCCGATATAACACCCATCCCTCATAATGGGGCAAGAGCAAAGAAGAAAAGGAGAATATAGCATGAATACTACAAATACTACCAATTTCATTCTTCGACAAGCTCAGAATGATCCTGAGCAAAGTCGAAGGATCAAATACTATAAATATTTCAATATTGAGTTATTGGTAGTATTGGGTTATTCCCGACCGAAGGGAGGGGCTTATGGCTAGGTATACTGGGCCAAAACATAAACTGGCAAGAAGAGAAGGCGTAAATGTTCTAGATAAACAGTCTGTAAGTCTTCAAAGACGTTTGAATATTCCTCCTGGTCAGCATGGGCGAAAAAGGAAGAAAAGACTTTCAGAGTATGGGGCACAACTTAGAGAAAAACAGAAAGCAAAAGTTATCTATGGCATCTTAGAAAAGCAGTTTAGCAATTTAGTTAAGAAAGTTGCAGAGAGAAGAGGGGAGACAGGAGAGATGCTGCTTTCTGTTCTTGAAACAAGACTGGACAATATAGCCTATCGCCTTGGTTTTGCCAAATCAAGAACTATGGCTCGTCAGCTTGTTTCTCATGGTCACGTTTTGGTTAATCAGAAGAGAGTGAACATTCCATCCTACCGAGTAAAAGTAGATGACGTTATTTCTATATCTTCTTCCTTGCAGAATAATAAGGAAGTTCTGGAAGCTTTAGAAGAGAAAGATAATCGGACATTATTGCCATTTCTAAACAGAGAAGGGATGTCAGGAAAGCTCGTAAGACTTCCTAAAAGAGGAGACATAGAAGTTCTATTCGATCTGCAACCTATTATTGAATATTATTCAAGATAGTGGTAAAATATCTTTTATGCAAAGACCTAACTTTAATATAAAGGAAGAAAAAGTAAGTGATTTGTATAGCGAGTTTACAATAGAACCATTAGCCCATGGATACGGACACACAATGGGTAATGCCTTAAGAAGGGCGCTTTTGGCCTCAATAGAGGGTGTAGCAGTTACATCAGTTAAGATTGGAGGCGTGAAGCACAAATTTTCTACAATCCCGGGCCTTAAGGAGAATGTGGTTGGTCTTTTGCTTAATATAAAGGGATTAAACCTTCGTCTTCTTAACTCAAAAGCAAGTAGTGTGATTTCGCTTTCTGTCAAGGGTCCAAAAAAAATATTAGCCTCTGACTTGGAGCTTCCAGAGGACGTTGAGGTAGTAAATAAGGATCATTATCTTGGTTCTCTTGCCGATAAAAAAGCAAGACTCGACATGGAGTTGACAGTCGAAAAAGGCTTGGGATATTTATTAGCAGGAGAACATAAGATTTCTTCTATCGGAGTTATTCCAACGGATGCACTCTTTAGTCCGGTAAGAAGAGTCAGTTATGAAGTGTTTGCAACTAGGGTGGGAAGACAAACAGATTTAGATAAGCTAATGCTTAGAGTTTGGACCAATGGAATAATAACTCCAGGGGAAGCTCTAGATGAGGCAGCAAGAATTTTAGCCTCTTACTTCTTACAGATTTACGAACCAAGCCTTATAGTTTCCCAGAACAGCGTGAGTGTGAGCCCATCTATTCCGAATGCTACTCTAAATCTTACAATTGACGAGATTGATCTTCCAACAAGAATTTATAATAGCCTTCGTAATGGGGGCATAGACACCATAGGTCAACTTGTAAAAACATCAAAGAAAGACCTTCTGGATATACGTAATTTAGGAAGGAAGTCAATTGAGGCTATTGAAGATAAGCTAAAAGAAAAAGGGTTGTCATTGGCAGCATAGCGAACACGAATAACCACGAATAAAAACACGGATGACCACGAATTGTTTTAGTGGTTTTTAGTGTTAATATTCGTGGTTCTTAGTGTATCATGTAATATGAGAAAGAATATATTCGGAAGGCAATTCAAAAGAGACGCAAACGAAAGAAAGGCGCTTTTTAAGGGTCTAATTTCTTCTTTAATTTTGCGAAGCAGGATCAAAACAACAGAAGAGAAAGCAAAGTCCATTAAGGGAGAGGTAGACAAGATTATTACAAAGGCCAAGTCAGACTTGGCAAAAGCAAGATATCTTTTGCAAGGTCAACTTCCACAAAGGGTTATTGATAGGGTGATTTCCGAAATCGCACCAAGGTTTAGCCAAAGACAAGGGGGATATACCAGAATAATAAGAATTGGGAGAAGATTTTCAGATAACGCACAGATGGTTTTAATGGAATGGACGGAACAAAAAGAAGTCAAAAGTCAAAACTCAAAAGTCAAAAGTTTGGATGGAAAAACTTCAACCATCCCACTTCGTCCTTCGGGCTCCGAGGGACAAGCTGAAACACAGAAAAAGGTATTATGAGTAACATTTTGACTGCACCAACAAAGCAATCAGATATTAAGCGTTTTTGGCATTTGGTTGATGCTAATGAAAATATTTTAGGGAGGGTTTCAACAAAAATTACTACGCTTTTGATGGGAAAGTCAAAGCCATATTTTGTGAGGAATTTAGATTGCGGAGACTATGTTGTTGTTGTCAACGCGGGTAAAGTAAAAGTTACAGGAAAGAAAGAACTTTTAAAGAAATATTACCGATATTCTGGGTACCCTGGTGGTTTGAAAATAGAAGCGCTAGGAGACTTACGTGAGAGAAAACCAGAAGATATTATCCGTCATGCAGTTTCCGGAATGCTCCCGCAGAATAAATTAAGAGATAGGATGCTGTCAAGACTATTTGTTTTTTCTGGAGACGAACATCAATATAGAGATAAGTTTAAGTCAGAAGTGAAATCAGGTACGCACTCTTAATTTTCAATTTGAAATTTGAAATTTTCATTGAAAATCAAATATCTAAAATTTTTATAAACAATATGATTAAGCAAACTAAAAGCGAACAAGATAAACAAGAAACAAAAGCTCCAGCAAAAAATTACATCTTTGCTGTTGGCAGGCGTAAAGAGTCCGTAGCAAGAGTACGTCTTTACCAAAACGATAATATATTATGGGGTGAAATTGTAATTAATAGAGGCGACATTTTTGTTAACAAAAAAAGGGCAGAGGAATATTTTGGAGAGAGAGGAGTTAGGGTTTATATAGAGCCGCTTCGCGTAACTAATACGGAAAAGAAATTTGCTATAACTGTTTTGGTTGCAGGAGGGGGCAAGATGGGCCAACTTGATGCGGTGACTCTTGGTATCGCCAGAGCACTAGATAAATTAGATAGAGATAAATTTAGGCCAACACTTAAAAAAAAGGGCTTTCTTACTCGCGATCCAAGGGTTAAAGAACGCAGAAAAGTCGGAATGGGCGGAAAGGCAAGGCGAAAAAAACAGAGCCCAAAGAGATAGCTCACGATATTTGCACACCCAAAACACGCGTTGTTTCTTCAATTGTAGTAACGCCTTGAAAAACTTTTTCCATGGCCGCATCTATTAGGCTTTTTGTTTTCTTTCTTCGAATAATCTCAGATATATAGGAGGGGGGTTTATGTTCGATAATACTGACTTTTACTTCTTCATCAAAATATACTATTTCAAAGACTCCTGTTCTTCCTAGATATCCAGTGTTGTTACATCTTTCACAACCTCGGCCCTTTTGGAGATTAGTTGGAGTAGTACGACGGCTTAGTAAGTCCCTGAAGTAAATATCGAGTTTTTCAAGCCCTGTTACCCCATATGGTTCTTTGCACGAATCGCATATTATTCTTACCAGTCTTGTTGAAATGACGCCTTTTATAGTTTGCGCTATTATAGAATTGCTGATGCCAAATTCAAGAAAGCGGGTTATTAGCGCTGGGATATCAAACGTATGAAATGTGCTAAATATCAAAATTCCGGTCAACGTTGCTAATACTGCCATTTGAGCAGTATCGACATCTCTTATCTCGCCTAACATTACAATGTCAGGGTCCTGGCGAATAACAGAACGCATAGCTTTTAGATAGCTTAACCCTACGCTTTCGTTAATTTGCGTTTGGCGGATGTTAGCCATTTGGTATTCAATTGGATCTTCAAGGGTCATAATATTTTTATCTGGTTTATTCAGCGCGTGGATGATTGAATAAAGAAGGTTTGTTTTTCCAGATCCTGTTGGGCCAGTGGTTAGAATCATCCCAGAAGAGGATGTGATAAGTTTATCAACAAGCTCTAGCTGATCGGGCAAAAAACCCAATCTTTCAAGCTCAATTAGAATTCCCTCTCTATTTAAGATGCGAAGTACAACTGTTTCTCCATACAAAGTTGGGAAAGTAGAGACCCGAATACTATAGTTTCTCTTCATATAATTAAATTCAAAGTGGCCATCTTGTGGCAATCGGCGCTCTGTGATATTCATATCCGACATTACTTTGATCATAGAAATAATATTATCTTGGAGGTATTTATTTAGAGTTTCAAATTGTTGGAGAAGACCGTCAATTCTAAAGCGGACATTGAAAGAATCTCGTTCTGGTTCAAAATGGATATCACTTGCACGTTTCTCAATAGAACTAATTATAGTATTTTCAAACCAACTATTTACATCTTGTGGTTGATTAAGCATTTTTTATCTACCAAAAATTAATTGACAAATTGCTTGGAGGAAGCTAGTGATTCTCCCTAAGCTTAAGTTAGCATGAAAAAACTATCCTTGTCAAGACATTACGTCATAAATAAAAACCCCTGATGAAATGGCAGGGGTTTTTATTGTGTGAAGGATTTGTTCCTTCTTATGATATACTTTAGGCTTTGCCAATCCTGTACATTCCCGTACCGCAGACTGGGCATTTGCCTTTCATTGCTGGTTTGCCATTCTTCATGGTAACTGCTACAGCTTTTGGGTCGTCTCTTTTTGCCCTACATTTAACGCAATACATAGATGCCATATATTTTACCACCTCCTTCCCTCGCTAAAATTTTCAAGTATAGTTAATAATTAAATCCTGGTAATACTACGATGTGTTTTTTCAAAATAAGAAAAAGAATAATCAGAAAAGCCACGATAGAGGCTGTAACAACTCCTGTTTTTAAAATGTCTGAGAGTAAATAAGGATAGCTCAAAACTTGTTTTGAAGATGAAAGCGCAGTCGGGAGGGAGACTGGGACCTGATATCTATCAGTTGTGTTGCGAGAAGCCTTATTCTCTAGACCGTAAAGCTGACGGCGAAGATCCGTAATTATCTTTTCTTTGCGAGTTTTCTGTTTGTGTTGCATTGCGATAGTGCCTAGACTACACTATTGACTTCACGCTGTCAAGAGGCTAATATATGAATATCTATGTTATACAATTTCCTCGTTTTGTCCCTTATTATTGTTACTATCTGGCTTATTGTTTTAACAATAATTTTTTGGAAAATGCTGTCTCATTATAATAAATTGACCAAAGGATTAACTGATCAAAGCTTTAAGTCGGTGCTTGATAAACTTATGAAAGATATTGATGCGAGCAAAAAAGATAGCGATTATTTAAAAGCATATTGTGATAGAATGCAAAAAGATGGACTTTTCCATATTCAAAGAGTTGGGCTTATGCGTTTTAATCCTTTTAAGGATACGGGCGGAGATCAGAGCTTTATACTATCGCTGTGTGATGCAAATAATACAGGAGTGGTTATGTCTTCGCTTTATTCGCGGTCTGGCACAAGATGGTATACAAAAAGAGTACTAAATGGTCGAGGAGTAGAACATGAGTTGTCGGATGAAGAAAGAAGAGTTCTAAATGAAGCAGCCAAAGAACTAAGAACTAAGAACTAAGAACTATGAGCAAAGAGAAGATTATAAGTGTTTTATTAGTAATTTTTACCTACATTATTGCTACGGGAGTTTCTTATACCCTTTTTTCGCAAAAAGGCTTTACTCAAAATACCACAGATTCTGCATCGCAGCTGCAAAGCGGAAGTGAGGTGACATCTAATGATACATTACCTAAGACCGAAGAGTGTCCTTTAAACGGAGAAAAGTATTCCAAGAAGCAAAGAGAGTGGTGGGAAAAACACAGGCCCTTGGGGATAATGATTGAAAACCATATTGAGGCGCGTCCTCAATCGGGACTAGCATCGGCAGATGTGATCTATGAGGCAGTGGCTGAGGGAGGAATTACAAGATTCTTGGCAATATTTTACTGCAAAGAGGGAAGCAACATTGGCCCAGTCAGGAGTGCCCGAACATATTTTCTTGATTGGATTTCTGAATATGGAGATTATCCGCTGTATGCCCACGTTGGCGGCGCAAACACCCCGGGTCCTGCAAACGCGTTAGGGCAGATAGAAAGCTATGGATGGAATTTATATAATGACCTAAGTCAATTCAATCTTAGTTATCCAACCTTCAAGAGAATAGAACAGCCTAATGGAAAAGATGTGGCAACAGAACATACCATGTTTTCCTCAACTGAAGAGCTTTGGAAGGTGGCACAGATGCGTGAGCTCGCAAATGTTAATAAAGATGGTGACTCGTGGAATAAAGACTTTGTAGAATATTCATTTAAGGACGATGCAAAAGAGACAGATAGAGTTGGGGCCCAATTGATTCACCTTGAACCATGGGAAGATTACAAGGAATATGCAGTTGGCTGGATTTATGACACAACTAGCAATGTTTATAAAAGAGAAAACGGAGGCAAACCTCATGTAGACAAAAACACGAATAAACAAATAACAGCAAAAAATATTGTTGTCTTAATAATGAGTGAGAGTCATGCCAATGATGGCTACGAAAACAATGTTCACCTATTGTATAGGACTAAAGGGACAGGAAAGGCATATGTTTTTATGGATGGAAGAGAGATTATAGGTACATGGAGGAAAGATGGGAGATCTGCGCGAACATTACTTTCTGATAGTGACGGTTCTCCTATAGAATTCAATAGGGGCACTATTTGGTTTGAAATCCTGCCTACAAATGGAGTAGTAAATGTTAGCTGATTTAATTACATCAAAATCCCGGATAAAATTACTAGGTGTTTTTTTAATGTCTCCCCACAATATATATCATGTAAGGGAGCTTGTTAGAAGGACTGGGGATGAGATTAATGCCGTAAGAAGAGAGCTATTGTATTTGGAAAACCATTCGGTCTTGGTAAGGGAACCGCGCGCAAATAGAGTCTACTATCAACTTAACAAAAACTACCCGTTTTATTTCGATCTTTTGCGATTGGGAGTAAAGACAATAGGGCTGGGACAGGAAATATTAAAAAACAGGGCTAAGATTGGCAAAATAAAATACGCAATGTTTTCGGGCGGATTTGCTCGGAGACTAAAGAAAGAACCAGAGGAGGTTGATTTTTTGATTGTTGGGACAATCGTTTTGCCGGAGCTCGCCGTCCTTATACGGGAAGAAGAAAAACGTTTAAATACAGAGATAAACTACACTGTTATGTCGGAAGAGGAATTTTCCTTTAGAAAGAAAAAGAGAGATCCTTTTATCCTAAGCATTCTTTCTGGTTCAAGAGTAATGCTTATAGGAGATGAGGAAAATATGCTTTCATGACCCATTCGATACATTCGGTAAATCCTTCGACCCTGAGGCTCAGGACCGAAGGGCTCAGTATCGCACTGAGCAGAGTCGAATGTGCGAGGCTTCGACTGAGCTCAGCCGAAGTCCAAGCTCAGGGTCATAGTCCTTCGACGAGCTCAGGATTCTGAGTGGAATCGAAGAATGAGTGTAATCGAATCTATGAAAAAGCCACGCTTTCTTCTTTGGTGTATAATTGCCATTACTATTTTTTCGATTCTTATTGATCTTCCAAGAATAAATAAGTTTGATCCTTACTTTTTTCTGCGATCATTTATAGGCTCAAAAGATCTTTCGTTTCGAAAAGGTCTTGATTTAGAAGGTGGTACAAGTATTACGCTTCGAGCCAACATGACTGGTATTTCAAAAGAGCAGAAAGCTACCGCTTTAGAGTCGGCAAAAACAGTAATCGAAAGAAGAATTGACCTTTTTGGCGTATCAGAACCGATAATTCAAACAGCTATGGTTAATAATGATTACAGAATTATTGTTGAGATTCCGGGTGTTACCGACGTCTCCCAAGCAATAAGTCTAATTGGGACAACAGCTAAACTTGAATTTCGCGAACTTAACAACGCTTCGCCTTCTGCACTTATTACATACGAAACGACAAAACCAACGGGGTTAACAGGTGCTGATCTGCAGAGTGCGCAAGCGTCTTTTGATCAAAATACTGGACAGCCAATAGTACTTTTTACTGTAAACAGTAACAGCCAAAATAAATTTTTTGAAACCACAAAAAAACTAATAGGTAAACAAATGGCAATCTGTCTTGATAAAGGGTGTTTTTCAGCACCAACCGTGCAACAAGCAATTCGAGATAGTGGACAAATTACAGGTGGTTTTACAACCGAACAGGCCAAGGAGCTTGCTACCCAATTGAATGCTGGAGCGCTGCCTGTTTCATTATCAGTTCTTGAGCAAAATACTATTGGCGCAACGCTTGGGATTGCATCTTTAAAGAAAAGTCTTTTTGCAGGATTTTTGGGACTTACAACTATAGTTTTCTTTATGAGCATCTTGTACAAAAAGTTGGGCATGATAGCAAGCTTAGCATTAGTAATTTACGCATGTATGGTTTTAGCTATCTTTAAACTTAGTACCCTGACTCCATATGGGATAACGCTTACCCTCTCGGGTATTGCCGGATTTATTTTGTCGATTGGTATGGCTGTTGATGCAAACATTTTAATCTTTGAGAGAATGAAAGAGGAAAGTCGCATAGGCAAAAGAAAAGAGGTTGCAATAGAGCTTGGTTTTTCAAGAGCTTGGACATCAATTAGAGATTCAAACATGTCAACTCTTATAACAAGTTTTATTCTTTATCAATTTGGTACTGGAATGGTGCGTGGATTTGCGCTTGTGTTGGCAATCGGAGTTTTGGTTTCAATGTTTTCAGCAATTGTGGTAACCAGAACATTTTTGCGATTAGTATACAAGTAAAATTCGAAATCCAAAGCACGAAATTCGAAACAAATTCGAATGATCAAAATACAAAATTCAAAACAGCTTCGGATTTCGATATTCGAATTTCGGATTTAATAAATATGGATATTATCGGTAAAAAACATTTATATTTTGCAATCTCACTTATTATTATCATTCCTGGTTTAATATCTCTGATTTTATTCGGACTTAAACTATCTATTGATTTTGCTGGAGGATCGCGTCTTACCCTGTTGTTTCCAAATAAGGTTTCACAGCAGTCGGTTAAGATTGTAAAAGAAACGTTAAGTGCCCGAAAAATTAAAATGACAACGCTTGAAAAATCCACAAACCGTATTTTTATACGTACAGAGCCGATCAGTCAAAAGCAGAATGCAGAAGTTTTAAGCGAGCTTAAGAAAAAGGTTAAAGATTTTAAGCAGGAATCATTTGAAACAATCGGGCCAACGATTGGAAGAGAAACGACAGAAAATGCCATCAAAGCTGTACTCATGGCATCAATACTTATTGTTTTGTATATAACATGGTCTTTTCGCAAAGTCCCCAAACCTGCAAGCGGTTTTCGTTTTGGAGTCTGTACCATCATAGCGCTTATTCATGACATTTTGGTTGTAGTTGGAACTTTTTCCATCTTAGGGCATTTTTTTGGAGTTGAAGTAGATAGTCTTTTTTTCACAGCCGTTCTTACTATTATTGGATTTTCTGTGCATGATACAATTGTTGTTTTTGATAGAATCCGAGAGAATTTAAGAAGACTGCCCGGAGTTTCTTTTGACAAGATTGTGAATGAGTCCATTCTTCAAACCTTAGGTAGATCGCTCAACACATCGCTAACGGTTATTCTTGTCCTTTCTTCCCTTCTTTTATTTGGAGGCGAAAGTATTCGATGGTTTGTGGTAGCGCTTTTGGTTGGAATTATTAGCGGGACATATTCCTCTATTTTTAACGCCTCGCCACTTTTGGTTTTGTGGGGGCAGTGGAGCAGAAAGAGGGTGATTGTCAAGCAATGACAACGCAAGTGTAACAATTTTAACTCAAATATTACCGTCTTGACAAAACAACTTGGATGTGCTTATTATAATAGTAATGAGTAATAGAAATATAATAATTATAGCCGGAGGCACACTTATCATTTTAATGTTCGTTATGTTTATGATGGGGGAGAATAATCGTGGGGCACAAGTATCTCAAATTATGAGAGGCCAAGAAGGGGTGAATCAGATGGTTCCACAAGAAGAATCTAAAGAAAGGAATGTTTTACTTTCTGCGCAGGGTATTTCTAACGAATCGGGAATTGCTACCTTGACAGAGACAAATGGTACAGTAGCAGTCAATTTATACTTGACAGGTTATGTATCTAATGTGGCGCAGCCAGCGCATATCCATGCCGGTTTGTGTCCAGGGGTTGGAGCAATTAGGTATCCATTAAATCCAGTTGTAAATGGAAAATCAACAACAATTTTGAATGTTACGCTTATGCAATTGAAGCAATCACCTCTTGCTATCAATGTGCATAAATCAAATACGGACATATCTACTTATACCTCCTGCGGATCCCTATAAATGCTTTCCTTCACAGCATTTTTATCTTTTTTGCATATGACAATGAAGTAGAGGTAGGTATTTAGAGACGATTGTATGGTTTCAATCGTTGGTGATTCCCAAGGACGAAAACGCAATAGTTGGTGGACGAATGGAATTCTTACGCGATTTGCTATGGTTTTATAAATTTTAATTATTGTCTTACTTACCTTATGTTGACCATAAAACTGTAATGTTTTAAATATTGATAGAATCTTTGTAAGCTCTTGGAATGTGAACTCTTTAATGTGATAAGGATTGTCGCCAAACGAGGCTTCACTATTAGGAGTCGACATTATAAAAATTCCATTCGGTTTTAAAAGCCGTGCTGCCTCCTCTAAAAATTTTTTAGGATTATTCACGTGCTCAATAACCTCAAATGCGATAATGATATCCGCAACACGAGAAGGGAATTTTGACTTTAAGGCATCCCTTACATTATAAGTAATGTTTTTGTCACAATAGTGTGATTTTGCATATTCGATCGCGTCGTTATCTATATCAATGCCGTATACTTTTTTTGCCCTGGCTTTTGCCAGCACAAAGGTACCGTATCCAACGCCACAACCAAGGTCAATTACGACCTTATTCTTTACAAATATTTTAGCGAAATTGTAGCGAAATTGATGCTCTAACACTGCCTTTCTTCCAAACCAAGGAGTATGTTTTGGATCTATTCGCTCGATTTGCCAATCTAGATAATCTCTTTTTAGCATCTAGATAATTAAAGTTATTGATTGTATGAGATACTTATCATATCATATTGGCATGACCCGTTCGATACATTCGGTAAACTCAGTATCGCACTGAGCGAAGTCGAATGTGCGAGGCTTCGACTGAGCTCAGCCGAAGTCCAGGCTCAGGGTCATAGTCCTTCGACGAGCTCAGGATTCTGAGTGGAATCGAAGAATGAGTGTAATCGAATCTATGAATGAAAAAATAAAGGATATAGGTATTGTGGTTGTTCATTTTGGAAATAAAGAAGACACTTTTGAGTGCTTGATGTCGCTCTCCTTATTGTCTGAAGAAAAAGTACGATTTATCGTATACCTTGTAGATAACGATCCACAAAATAGGATATCTACAAAAGAATTGTCGTTCAAAATACATATTACATTGTTGACTCAAGAAAAAAACCTTGGGTATGGGGGAGGGGTTAATATAGGGGTAAGACAGGCATTAAAAGATAGATGCGACTATATTCTTCTATTAAATAACGACGTTGTAGTTAGAAAAGAGCTTTTTAAAGAGCTTCTACCATATTTTAATGAAAAAAACGTAGGTATAGTGTCGCCCATGATTGTATATTATGATAATCCACGGATTATCTGGTGTACTAGCGGGCATTTAAATAAAAGATTTCTTTTTGCTCGGTACCCATTTATGAACAAAAGTATTCATGAAACTTCTTTACCAGACGTGATAGAATCAGACTTTGGCGCAGCATGTCTATTAATTGACCCAGAAGTGTTTAGAAAAATCGGTTATCTTGATGAGCGCTATTTTATCAATGTAGAAGATATAGAATGGTGTTTTAGAGCTAAGAAGGCAGGCTTTAGACTCATTTACGCTACTCATCCGCTTGCATTGCATAAAGTTTCTGCAAACGTTGGAATTAAAGGCACAAATCTCTTAACACCTCTTAGTGCATATTTTTATGCGAGAAATTTCTTTATATTTATGAGGGATCATAGGGATTCATTCAATCTTTTTACAGCAATTATTGGACAGACGTTCATTAGGCTCCCTTTTTACACACTATTTAGAATTAGAACTTTCCAAGCTATACGTGAATATATTCGTGGATACATATATGGATGGCTATATTTACTAACGGGGAAGCTATTGTGAGCTCTACTTTGTGGCGAAACGCTTCACATAAGTAATATTTATTTTATAATTTTTTTTATCTTGTCCTGATTTTGTTAGCAATTCGTTTACCATCCCTGCTGCATAAGAAAGGTGAACTATAGGAAATATAATTGGCATTGTAAGTAAAAGGCTAGGCTTTTTGTATTTTATAGAAGCTTTCATTGCTGTTGCAATTCCAAGGAAAATATATGCCCCAAGAGGCAAAAAATACCATAGTGGATGGAGGACAAAAAGGGTCAATAAATAAAAACCAAACACAATTGGAGTAAAAAGAATAAAATCTTGGAATATTATTTTCTTTTTTATTTGTTTCATTCTCCCTTTGCCATAGTGATAGAATTGCTTTCCAAGTTCCCATAGATTTTTTCTTTGACTTCGATAGATAAATAAATTTTTATTGAATTTTAACAAATATCCTATATCTTGTAATCTTCTCAGTAGCTCAGTTTCTTCATTGGGAATAATTTTTTCATCAAAGCCCCCGACATCTATCGCCCTTTTTTTTCTTAAAGCTAAATTTGCTCCAATGAAGTGATAATCTCTACCAAATGTATTTTGAACATGATTGCTCCATTTATATCTCATTCTAAATGCTCCAAAATATGTTTGAAGAACGTAAGCGATAAGTTGGTTAAGGTAATTTTGGCTATTTTGAGATGTTAAGCTTGGTCCGCCGACTGCAGCAATTTTCGGATTGCGAAACTCGTCAGCCACTATTTTAAATGACCGTGGTTGTGCTTCAGAATCATCATCGAGAAGATAAATAATTTCACCTTTTGAGACTTTTAAGCCTATATTTCGTTGTTTTGTCAAGTGACTGCCTTCGATAACAATAATCTCGTATAGTTCTTTTGGATAATCAATTTTTTGTAAGGAATTTAACACTATATTTGCGTCGCCATTTGTGATTAAGGGAATATTTACAGAAATTTTAGGAAGATCCATTTGAGTTTTAAGAAATATTAACTGATTGTATCATAGTGGTTTACACTGTAGAATTATTCATATAACATGGTAAAAATTCAAGCACAACGTCAGTTCATAAAAAATCTCATTCTTTTTGTTTTTTTCTCTTTTATTATCGTCGTATATTTAAATAATCTCACAATAGATATTTACAGTGGTGATTTGGGTGATCTTGTGACTGCAGCTTACGTGGCAGGCGTTCCTCATCCACCCGGATACCCTTTATTCACTTTTTTAGGGCTTGTCCTCTCTCATCTTCCAATTCCACTTCCACCTGTTTCTAAGATAGGGTTAATTTCGGCATTTTCTTCTCTATTTGGACTTTTTATCTTTTATAAACTGTCTTACCGCGCAACCAAAGATTTTCTTATTTCACTTTTGTCAACCTCTATCCTTGCGTTTTCCTATATGTTTTGGTTACATGCGGAGATTCCTGAAGTATTTGCGTTAAACAATTTTTTTGCCCTTATTCTTTTTTATCTTGCAGTTGTTTTTTATCAAGAAAAGCAAGTCATATACCTTTAT
>Ga0213870_1000132_pt1 | contig 38412 bp, 34 predicted proteins | sample WICALVC2017_Meta_FD_160119 | JGI IMG/M metagenome (GOLD analysis project Ga0213870, IMG submission 160119) | Freshwater microbial communities from subterranean cave lake in Wind Cave National Park, South Dakota, United States - WICALVC2017 | ecosystem: Environmental > Aquatic > Deep subsurface >...
AAGCAATCCTTACTTCGCTCTTTGATAGCTGGAAACTGCAAAATCTTAATCCTCTTGAGCAATGCAGGCTGCTTCTTGCTACGTGATATAGTCTGTTGCATCTTTGTCAGTAATGGTGAAATGTTACTATTCGACGCATCCACAAAGGCATAGGTTCTTAGAGCTTTTCTCTTTTTAATCATCCAGATAATTCCCCAAATGCAACCTTCCAGTTGCCCTTATCCCAGAATAAACTCGTTTCTTATTCATATGAATATAATTTTAATCATATATGCTCAATGTTACATTAGCAATAGCCTTATTGCCAATTACGCTTAACTTTAAATAATCAGCGACATATATTCCATATTTCTTTAACAATTCATTTGCTCTATACTTAAATCCCCTTAACACCCTTCTACAATTTCTACTGTTACATAGACAAGTCTTTACAGCAATAGAAATATATTCTGTTGTTTCATAATCCCACGTTATTTCTTCACCTTTTTTAATATCTCTAAGTGCGATGAAATCATATGCTCGTAATATATTATTTCTTATTCCCATATTAGGTTCACAAGAATGATTAATAGTTCGCGAAATCTTATCAAGCTGCACATGAGTCGTTTCATCAATCTGAAACGAGTGAGCTGTACGTTCTGGAAGTACTTCTACCATTCTTCCATAAACAACAACTTCGCCTTTAAAAAAATTGCGATTAGCAAATACACCGAATCCCTTATTGAGTGTTTTCGTAATTTTAACGCCATTTACCTTCATAATATATTTACCTCCTCATTAAGACCTCTTTTCCCTTTAAGGAAAAAGACAGGCAGTTTCTTCTGTCTCGGCAAGTTATATGCACGAGTTGACGTACTTGATTCTGCTGCAATAATAATTCCTTTATCTCCAAATGCCTCTCCTAAGGTTGCGTATTCTGAAAGATTTTGCACTGCTTGTCTTCTGTTTTCTTCCTCGTCGTTCAAACCAAGCCTTTCCCTGTTAATATCAATACCTGCTCTGTGTAATTTTTCTACAATCCTTATACCCTTTGGATCTGTTCTAAAATATTTTTCCTTTTGTCGATATACTTGTTCGGGATCAATTCCTTGTCTTCTAAAGAAATCTGTCATTCGAGTTGTTCTATACTGCTCAAAAAGTACTCTTTCCTTTCCATCTTGAAGATCCAAAAGACGCTCATCGGTATTTGCAAGTGTTGACGCAAAACATGCTTGGATATCTTGTTGACTTAACTTTCTCCCATATGTGTCACGAGCATCAATCTCTGTTTCTAAACCCCAATTAGCAAATATAAGCTCCCCTCTGTAGGGAATCTTATTCTTTGCAAATGCTGATAACAAAGGTTTCCCTTCTGCAAAGAACTTTTCAGCGATATAACTAATCGCTCCACCTAAGGATTTGAAGTCATATCTGCCCTTAGAATCTCTTGACCAATCTGGACAAAATGGCGTAAATAAAGGTATTGGCTCTCCTGTAATAGAGGATTCCATCGCTTGTGTTGTTAATAACTGCAATTCTTCTCCGTTGGCGGGTAGAATAATGGAGGATTTGAGTCTAGCTATATCCAGTAAAAAACCGCCTACATTCTTCAATGCTTCTTTTATTTTAATGTCCTTTGTTTTCATATTCTCTCCTATATCGTTTAATTTCCTAAGTAACGAAACCAGTCTCAATTCTCGTCTATAAAACGAGCGTATTCCTATTTCTTCAAAGCTAATCGATGCGCTGTCAGGAAACATGCTGGCAAAAACGCCTCCTGCTTCTTTTAATCTTTTCGACATATCTGCCGATTCCTGAAATATTCCCTTTTCCTGTTCTTTCATAATAAATCTTATTCATTAAGTTCTAGCCAAAAAAAACCGCCCTTGAAAAATTCAACCTAAAAAGATTGATCTCTTACAAGGACGGTTAATACCGTGGTGCCACCTTGCTTTGGTTATCTCATAAAAAATCCCCGCAATGGCGGGGAGCAAGCTGTAATGAGATAACTCTCATTTTAAGCGCTCCGTTTCCGACACGCTTTGTCTTATTTTACGGTTGACTTCCGTAGGACATTTGATCCTCTGCTCACCGATCCCAAACCATCGGCTCAAAGCTTTTCTTTAAATTATCAATAACTATTGTATCATACCTTGTCAAATTTTGTGGTACCCACAAATAATTTCATGCACATTTTCATTCTCTCAAAACAACCATTAAGTCCGATACATTAGAAGGCAGTTTGTCTGTTATGATCCCATCCCCAACTTTTTCGAAAAAAGGAAGAGCATTGTTTGTTTCTAAGAATTCCTGAATGTTAAGATGAAGTTTTTGAGCTTTATCAATGGTTTGAAAATCCCCAATTGCCCCAGCAAAATAGGAATTATCCCATCCATCGGAATCAAAAGAAGCAATTACAGTGTCTTGAGTCAGATAAGGCAGTGTTCCTAATACTACTTCTTGATTCCTCCCGCCAATTCCTTGCCCCCCAACCCTAACAGTGGTTTCTCCTCCGACCAAGAGCGCCGTTTGGGGAGAAGTTTTTTCAATTAGTTCTTTTCCAACAAATTTCGCTTCCCCCTGAAATTTATCAGAAAGAATAATTGTATTAAATCCAAGCTCTTTTGCTTTTTGTTGCATTGCCAAGAGTGCTGCTTTATTACTCAAAATTAAAATATTAGTAACGTTTTCAAAATATTTATCCTCCTTTGGTGTTTCTAAAAAATCATTTTGGGATAAATTGAGTTTGTCCCAAAGATTGTATGTATTAAGCATATTGAATGCCTCGGTTTTGGCGGATGGGTCTTTTACCGTAGGGCCTGATGCAATTACAGAAAAATCATTTCCCGGAACATCAGAGACAATAAGGCTTATTATTCTTGCTGGATACAAGTGTTTAGCTAGTCCTCCTCCTTTAACTTTCGATAGATGTTTTCTGACGACATTCATTTCGCTAATATTTGCTCCGCTTTTTAATAAGGCTTTATTAACCGCGATGAGTTTTTCTAAATCTATTTTGTATGGGTTCTCAAACAAAGCCGATCCGCCGCCGGCAATAACTACGATAACAAGATCGTTAGTTGTTAGATTGTTAAATTGTTGAATTGTTTTTTGGGTGAAGACAACGTTTTGTTTGGAAGGCAATGGGTGGGTGCCTTTGGTAAATTCTATTCTTGTCCCGACACTTCGGGATTCTTCCTCAAGGTCGATAACATAGCCTTTAGATAAATAGTTTCCTAAGGTTTGCTCAATATTTACCGAAAGGGCTGCAGATCCTTTGCCAAATCCAAGAAGAAAAATTCTTTTAAATTTGTTTAAATTGACTTTTTGATTTTGGATTTTTAGAATATTGTCTTTTAGAGAAATATTTTCTTGTACCACTTTTTGGGGTTGAATTGAGGCAAGCCCTGCTTCTAAAATCTCAAGACAAATCTTACGCGTTTCATTTTGAGCTAAGGAATCGAAGTTTTTAATAAGTCTCATGTTCTATCTCTCTGATTTTATTAATTCTTCGAACATGTCTTACCTCTCCCAGGAAGGGTGTTTGTAGAAATATGTTGACCAATTCTTTTGCAGCATCAAAGTTTACAAATATAGTTCCTAAAGACAGTATGTTTGCATCGTTGTGGGTTCGAGAAAGCGTAACATTTTCTTTATTGACTCCAAGAACTGCTCTTATCCCTCTTATTTTATTTGCTACAATGCATTCTCCAGCGCCAGATTTTCCAAAGACAATTCCTCTTAAATTGGGATCTTTTGAAACACCGCCTGCGGTTTTGGCAATAAAGTCTGGGTAATCATCGGTTTTGTCAAAGGTAAATGCACCGCAATCTTCAACTTCGTAACCATTGTCTTGAAGATAAGATTTAATCTGCTCTTTTAATTCAAATCCAGCGTGATCTGTACCAAGATAAACTTTCATTGTTTACTGTTGGTTTTTCTTTACTCCATGTACTGGGCTAATATGATAACCTTCTGGTACTTTCTCTAGCCAAGAGGCATGTGTTTCTGTTGGTTCTTGAAGCTTATTGGGATAGGAAAGGTCATTTCCAGTAGCTGCTATGTTGGTTCCAAATTGAGCAAATTTTAGTCCTTCTTCAAGATCTAGCATAATCTTTCGCACATTTTGCTCTATCATAAAGTGTATTCTATCAGAACACAAATAAATTGTGAATAGGCCTTAATTTTTTGTAACAGCAATTCGGGGTAATATCGCAAATCGGGGTATTGACAATGTCTTTTTTATATGCCTATACTGTTCATAGCTATTAACTATGGCACGTATTTTAACTTATCATACCCCCACTCCTTCAGAACTAAAACAGAATCCTCTAAAATCTCTCTGGGAACAGTTTAAATCCTTGGATAAATTTACAAAGGGATTTATTCTTGTAGTTTTAGCTATTATTGTTGGCACTCCATATATTATCTCTCAATACCAAACATTTACTAGCCGTGGGCAGATAGACTTAGGCAAAAGCGGAACTGTGGACGAGAATGGTGTATTTAATGAATATTTTGTCTGGAAAGGCGATCATGGCGCGATTATCGGAGGAGGTACTTCCAATACGGTATGGTGGAATGCTCACAATTGGGACGCAAGAGGAGATACTGCGCATAATGCTTTTGATGGAGGCCCGAAAGGAGGTCATGGAGGAGACCATATTGATATCCACACAGCTTCTGCAGATCTTACCGATGGAAAACGGCTTAACAACAAATACGTGATCGGAGGAGACGGAGGCCCAGGAGTCGGAACTATGCATTTGGATATGGAGACTATCTCCAGTGCCAGGTTGCGAAATCCCATGCTCATTTCTGCTGGCAGTCCAGGGATTGTAGAATTTAGGGCGCCAACTTCTTTAACCAGTGGTCATTGGTGGGAGGTTGCCATAGCGCCAGCGAATAAACCAGTGACAGGAGCAGAATTTACCGCAGCACCTTCGACCTCCGATGACATTGATGGTCAGCAAGGACCTGGTCATCGCCCTGCCGAAGATTCGATCAACTTCATTGTGTTTGGGAGAGATGACGTGCCCTGTACGAGTGGTTGGGGAATCAATACCGGAATAACAAAATCGATTGGGGGGAATACAACAGATTCTCTTGGGCCCATTATTACAACTGGAGCTAATCCCACAACGAGTGCGGACAAACTTTTTGCTTGGCGCCTTGAGTACTATCCCGACAAAATGAAACTATTTGCAGATTTGAATGAAGATGGAACAAGAGAGCTTCTTCACACATTTAATGTTTCAGTTCCATGGAGCGAAGTAAATGTGTACCTTATGGGTGCTGCATATCAGGCATATCATCATCCGCAAGGATTAGGCGACTGCCATAATCTAGGCCAAATCCGAGAACTTCCATGGAAAGAAGTACGGATTGGCCCAGTAAAATACGCAAAGACAAAGGCTTATCCAAAGGAACAGGGGACAGATCGAATACAAAAGAAGACGGGGTGGATGGGATTTGATATGCGAGACAGCCAACGTTTTGGCGTGGTGAATGGCATTGAACAACCCAATGCCGCTTCCTACGACGAATGGAAGTCTGCTGCGTTTTGCAGCATGAACACGTGGTTCTGCGACAATCCAGTAACTACCAAAACATTAACCTTCAATATTCCCACAGAAGACGCAAGCGGCATTACCCATGCACAGTTTATCTATGATATTCGATACGACGGAACCGCCACTATTGAAGTTAACGGGAAAACTGTTCCTGGATCTCTTCTTACCCAATCAAGCGTACCAGGACACGGAACCAATGGAGAGAAACATTGGGTGCAAAGATCAAAAGAGGTTGATCCTTCTTTCTTTCAGGCAGGGACGAATACGCTTGTCGTAAAAATGTCAGGGAGCGTGATGATGGATCGGCTTCAGTTTGAGTTTGGGTATGGAAAAGCGGCAGTCGTAACAGGAACTCCAACATCAACACCTACCCCAGTCTCTACCCTAACACCAACACCCACTTTAAAACTTACCCCAACACCGACTTCTCCGCCACCCACTTCTCCACCTGGGAAAATCGTGTGTTCAGTTCTCGCTGCAGATCAACCAAAGGCAGTGCCAGCAATGTGTAATTTGAATAAAGGGGAAGCGGCTCAAGTAACCCTCAAAGATGGAAGTAAGCGAACAGTCACATTAGTTAATGTGCAAAAGGTAATTACCGAAAACATTAATGCAGATCAGGGTCTCTGTAGCTTTACCTTCCTGGCGAAGGCAACAGTGAATGTAGATGGAGAACTTCGTGAGATGGGCGTTGCGATGGACCAGCCATATACGGTTGTAAAAGGGGTGCGTATGTATCCAATGAGATCCAAGATCTTTAATTCCGACAGTTGCTGGTCAGCTTCATGGAGTCACGACCTCACGCTTATGTTGACTGATGCTTCTGTAGCCCCCTTTACCACATCGGGCTACCATTATCCGCTTGAACAACTATGGGGACTCAACGAACACGCCGGCCGCGAGGCATATTCTGGTCGCCATCATGACGGATATGATACCGGGAGTCCAAATCAAGTGAGTCCTCCAGCAAAGCTCTTAGCGCACATAGATGGAAAAATTTGGAGCTTTGGGCCAGTCTATGGCGGGGCAGAGGCAACAAATAATCGAATTGACCTTGCTCCATCGGATAATCAATGGGCAGATTCGGGAGCCAGCTATTTTCACGCAGCCTCCCTAGCGCCCGGGGTATCGGTAGGGAGTTTGGTAACAAAAGGACAGTGGATAGGTAACGCAGGACTTATTGACTCTCAAGGTTATCCTCATCTTCATTGGGTTGGGGGCGAAGGACTGTTGATCAATGAATTTCCGTTCTTAAAGGAAAGCTACAATACCACGATGATTTCGAAATCCAAGTATAAAGGATATCCCAAAGACTGGCTTGTCATTGGTCCCTTCTCTGACACAAATACAAATCGTTTATTCAATGATCATCTCGCTGGTCAGGAAACTACGATACAACCATCAGAAGGTACAGTGACAAACGGAAAAACATGGAAAGGATACGACAATCTGATAGCAGGTGCTGTTGATGTTGCGGATGCGTTGAGCCCAGCCCCCTACAGCGGGTATGCAGGAAAAGTAAAAGATAATTACAAAAACAGCATTGGGTATGCGCATCTCTATATCAATTCTCCTGTAGGGCAATCTGTTGAGCTTTGGCTTGGATATAATGATGGACTTCGTGCGTGGCTGAATGGGAGCCTTGTGCATAGCGACAACGCGAATTATCTCTACGATTCCAAGAAAGGAAACGACATGGTACCAGATCAGGCAAAGATCAATATCAATCTTAATGCTGGATGGAATAGATTGCTCTTAAAGATAAGTCAAGACGCCAACGATATTGTTGGCGGTGGTCATTGGAATACACCTCATTCATGGAAATTCTCTTCAAGAGTAGTTGATGCTTCTGGCAACCCTGTTAATAACTTAACCTATTCGCTTTCTCCTGGTGGTGTTGTGTCTACTCCAACACCTACTCCAATTTCAACACCAACACCAACACCTACTCCTACTCCTACTTTTACTCCTCTAACCCCAACCCCCACCCCAACCCCAACTACTCCTCCAATTGCTGGAGGATTACCTTGGCTTAAAACTTCTGGAAATAAAATTCAAACCGCAAGTGGACAAAATGTTGTACTGCGAGGAGCAAATATTATGAGGTCTGAATGGGTGGGGAATATGGATTTTGAGAAAAAAGCCTTCCCAGTGCTAAGTAAGGACTGGAAGGGTAATGTAATGCTAAGGGGTTTTGCTTCAGATCCAGTAAACAGCAATAATTCAACTTATTTAGGTTTTCTTGATGAAGAGCAAAAGTTAGCGGAAGGGAATAATATGTATATTATTTTTGCTTGGCGGTCTAACGCTATAAATGGCGACCAGCCTGCCATGCCAGACGATAGCGCACAACAGGCTTTGGTTAAATTGGCAACTAGATATAAAGGTAAATCCAATGTAATGTATGCTTTACAAGTAGAGCCTCATGATGTTTCATGGAGTACTCTTCTTCCTCGTTTTAACAGTATGGTTACAGCTATTAGACAAGCCTCTTCGCCCAACAAGCCAATAATTATGATTCCTGGAACACAATGGAGTAGGTACGTTCATTGGGCTATTACCCAACCTGTTACGGCAGATGGTGGAATAAATATTGTATACAAGTCTCATCCTTACGATAGTAGCCCTGAGTTCCAACAAGAGTTTATAGATACATACAATGCAAATTTGCCTGTATTTATTGGTGAATTTGGCACCGGTGCTTTTATGAATCAATCGGATGTAGATACTTTGCTTACAATTACTCATCAGAAAAATATCTCATGGGCAGCGTGGTTATTTGATTCGGAAGGTTGCCCATGCTTATTAACCGATAGAACAACCTTTAATCCTACAAATCCTTATGGCGTATCTGTAAAAAATGAAATGCTTACTACTCCTTCAATTCCTAATCCGTCTCCCACTCCCACCCCAACACCGCCTTCCACAGTAACCGTTCAGGGGAGACATGTTGATAGTCTGGGGAATACACTTGTTTTGGCAGGACAAAAAGTAACGCTTAATACTGGAGCATTTACAACTGCTTCTCCAACTTGGTTCTTTAACACCTTAACTCCTGGCACTTATACTGTAACAGCAGCTAATATTGCAGGATATACAATTTCTTACTCAGCCTGCATTAATTGTACTAAACACGATTCTTACACTACAGGAAATTCTTTAACTGTTACTTTACCAGTTGGCGGAAACTATGCTGATATTTACTTTAAATATACATCAGTCTTGGCACCAACCCCAACTCCAACCCCAACTAAGGCTTTAACTCCAACCCCAACAACTACTCCAAAACCATCTCCAGCACTAACTCCTACTGTTATCCCAACAACTACTGTTATCCCAACAACTACTCCAAAACTAACCCCAACTAAGGCTTTAACCCCCACCCCTACATCTATCCCAAAACCTACACCTACTCCTAGATTATATGAAACTCCATCCTATGGTTCACCATCCTACGGTTCACCTTCGTATGGAAGTCCCTCCTACGGTTCACCATCTTATGGAACTCCAGCCTACGCTACACCAAGATCTGGAAAAGTTGGTGATCTAAACAATGATGGAAAAGTAAACATCTTTGATCTATCAATACTTCTTAGAAATTGGGGCAAAAGTGGAGTTGGTGATCTAAACAATGATGGAAAAGTAAACATCTTTGATCTATCAATACTTCTTAGAAATTGGACTAGATAAAAGCTTAACAGTCCAGTCTGTTATTATATATTGAAATTATAGAAACTTATGTTTAAAAAACTCTTTATTTTTTTAGGGTTTATTATTCTATTTTTATCTTTTGTTAATTCTTCTTTTGCCTCAACCCTTTATATTTCTCCAAAAAGCGCAAATATTCCCTCTTTAAGCACTGTCTCAGTTAGTGTTGGACTTAATACTAATGGTGAATCTATTAATGGAATTTCTGCTTACCTTAGCTATCCTTCAGATAAACTTGAAGTTGCTTGGATTTCTTATGGAGGTGCTTTTCCACTTCAGGCAGAGGGATCATATGGAGGAGGAAGTATACGAATCTCAAGGGGAAGTATATCTGGCGCTGTTGGAAACGTAAATGTAGCAACAATTGGTTTTAGAGGTAAAGCGCAAGGAACAGCAACAGTTTCTTTTATTGGTGGTTCTGGTGCAGCTCGTACTTCTGATGGTTCTGACGCACTTAACCTTGGAGGAAGTAGTGGGGCAGTATTCACAATAGGAGTACCCAAACCGGGCTCAAGCACAACAGTTTCGTCTCCAACAAAAGTTGCAACAGTAGTAGATACAACCAAACCCGTGATTAGCAATGTAAAAGTAGACTTAATTGCTACAGATACTGCAACTATTACTTGGCAAACAGATGAAAAAGCAAACTCTACCGTTGATTATGGACTAAGTGCAGATAAATATTTTATCAATGTTAATGACAATAACCAAACAACAGCACACACAATAAAACTTGCAGGTGGTTCCTTGATACCAGGAGCAGTAATTAACTTTAGAGTTAAATCAAAAGATGCAGCAGGAAATGAAGGAGTTGGTGACAACCTTATATTTCAGTTAAAAGGTTATACTGTAATAATTAAGATTTTAGACACAGCAAACAAACCAATAAAAGATGCAGAAGTTCTACTTTACACTCCTTTAGTAAAATCAACAACCAGTTTAAACGGAGAAACAATATTTACCAATGTTACACCAGGGAAACACTTGGTAGTAGCAAAGCTTAATAATAACCTTGAAAAGACAAAAGAGATAGATGTTCAGGATTCTCTTTTGTCCCAGAGCTTCTTCTTAAATATTGACAGTCAATCCAATCAAGTTACCTCTGCTATTCTCTACTTTGTTATACTGGTTACTATTATAGGAGCAACAGGTATATACATGGTTGTAAGAAAAAAGGTGATAGGTTAGTTAATTTTATTTTTGTCTAAAAGTCCTGCCTGCGCTCCAACTTGTGCGATTACGCTTACAGAATTTAATGCTCCCCGCCTCAGTGCCTCTTTTATAGATAATTCATGCAAAATAGCAGACAAAAATCCAGTTGAGTAAGCATCGCCAGCGCCTGTTTTTTCTATAACTTTTGTTTCGATAGCATCTTGAGTAAATATTTCTCCTTTCTCGTCTATGGCGTACGATCCATTTTCTCCGTCGGTAATTACAACTATCTTTGATCCCATCTTTTGCAAACTATTTAAAAGTTGTTCCATCGATTTATTTTTATCGTCAATATTTGATATTTGATATTTAATGTTTGATATTGCTATTGCTTCCTCTTTGTTAAGAAAAAGAACATCTGTTATTGATAAAACATCTGCTATCGCTTTATATCCTGCCTCAATCTGTAGAGTTCCTGGATTAAATGCGAGAAGACATTTAGTCTTTTTTACAAAACTAAACACTTTTTTGTACGGCTTTTTCCATTCATGCCCAAGAGACGTAAGATATAGAGACCTTGTAGAAATGTCATCAAAGTTAAAGTTATGGAGCCTATCAACGTGTTCAGAAAAAATCGTTCGTTCTCCCTTAAAGTTTATAATAATAGAAAAAGATGCCTTTTCCCCCTTTGTTTGTATCAGAAACTGTGTGTTAACGTTTTCTTTTTTAAGAGCTTTTAAAATCTTTTGCGATAACTCGTCATCTCCTATCTCAGCATAAATTGCAGATTTTAATCCTAAGCGAGATAGACCAACTCCTACATTAGCAGCGTTTCCGCCAAGTAAAAAACTGCATCTGTCTACTTCGATTTTTTGTCCTGATCTAACACATAATTCATTTGTTTCTTTATTCAATCTAAAACAGTCATTTGCTTCGCGGACTGAAAGAAAGACATCAATTTTAGCACTTCCAATCGTGATTGCATCAAAAGTATGAGGCATGGACTCTATACTACAAAAAATTAAGACATTTTTCAATAGCTCGCAATGTAAACATTCGGTATGTCCCAGTAGACCGTCATCTTGCAGATCCACTGGAAAAACTGAATAAATATAAAAATGATTGTTGAAAATAAATCGCAAAGAGTGTTAAGATAAGTCAATGGTTGACGAACTGCATGAAAAAAAACTAAAAGACCTTGAGATTAAAGCAAATAGAATTAGGCAGTTGATTATCGAGACACTGGTTGCGGCAGGATCAGGTCACTCGGCAGGGCCTCTTGGCATGGCAGATATTTTTACGGCATTTTACTTTCATATTTTAAACCATGATCCCAAAAACCCTTTCTTCGAAGACCGTGATAGATTAGTTTTGTCAAACGGACACATTTGTCCTGTCAGATACGCTACCATGGCGCTTGCTGGATATTTTCCAGTTGAAGAGTTGAAAACTTTAAGAAAACTTAATTCTCGTCTTCAAGGACATCCTCACAGAACATCGCTTCCCGGGGTTGAAACTACTTCTGGTCCTTTGGGGGAAGGAATTTCTCAATCAATCGGAATGGCTCTTGCCGCAAGACTCAATAATAAAAAATATCATATCTATTGTATCGCCTCTGACGGCGAACAGCAAGAAGGAAATACATGGGAAGCAGTAATGTTTGCTGGAAAAGATAAAATTAATAATTTAACTGTTGTGATTGATCGAAATAATATCCAAATTGATGGATTCACCGAAAACGTTATGCCGCTTGAGTCTCTAAAAGCTAAATACGAAGCATTTAATTGGGAAGTTCTTGAGGCTGATGGCAATAATATTCGAGCATTTGTAGATGCGGTACGGGAGGCAAGAGCAGTTTTTGAAAAGCCAACTGTTATTATTGCCCATACAATACCAGGAAAAGGCGTTGATTTTATGGAAAATAGATTTGAATGGCATGGTATACCACCAGACACTCAAGAGGTAAAAGGTGCGCCTCCAAAAGGCGAGCAGGCAAAAAAAGCACTGGAGGAGTTAAAGACGTTGCAGGGAAAGGTAGAAAGCGAGCACCAATAAAAGCGTTTAGCAACTAGCGTTTAGCGTCTAGTTTACGTTCTTAAACTAAACCCTAGACGCTAATTAACTAGACGCTGAAGATATGTTAAATCCTGACTTAAAGCTCAATCCCAAATTATTTGATCCTGACGTTGAAGTAAAACCAACTAGACATGGCTATGGGGATGGATTGTTAGAGCTTGGCGAACAAAACCCAAACGTAGTCGCACTCTCTGCGGATCTGACAGAGTCTACCCAAGCCCACAAATTCGCCGAAAAATTTCCAGACAGATTTTTTGAATGCGGAGTTGCGGAGCAAAACATGGCAGCAATCGCAGCTGGACTTGGGGTAAGTGGTAAAATTCCTTTTATTTCTTCTTATGCAGTGTTCTCGCCTGGAAAAAATTGGGAAACAATTCGAACAACGATTATCTACAACCATGCAAATGTTAAAATTGCAGGCCATCATGCTGGAATAATGACAGGCCCAGATGGCGCAACACATCAGGCAACAGAAGATATTGCTATTACAAGATGCTGGCCAGGAATAAAAGTAATTGCTCCCTGCGACAGCATAGAAGCAAAAAAAGCAACAATAGCGGCAGCAAGCATTGACGGGCCTATCTATCTTCGCTTTACTCGAGATAAAACTCCAACTATGACGACACAAGATTCGCCATTTGAGATTGGAAGAACTTTTGAATTTTGGATATCAGATAAGCCTGTAGCAACCATTTTTTCTACTGGTTACATGACTTACTATGCGCTTTTGGCGGCAAAAGAACTAGAACAAGAAAATATCAGTATAAACGTTGCCAATGTAGCGTCTATAAAACCCATTGATGAACAAACTATTCTTTCTCTTATTGATAAAACTGGTGCAGCGGTAACTGTTGAAGATCATCAAGTAACAGGCGGACTAGGAGGGGCACTTGCGGAACTTTTGGCAAAGAAAAAACCAACTCCAATTGAGTTTGTTGGTCTTCAAGACACATTCGCCGAATCAGGAAAACCTCTGGAACTGATTGAAAAATATGGGATGGGAAAAGGTAGTATTAAAGAAGCAGTGAAGAAAGTAATCTCAAGAAAAGATTTATGATTTACGATTTAAGATTTATGAATATTTACTCCTTTTTTATTCTTAAATCATAAATCTTGTGTCTTAAATCAATTATGGATACTCACCTTCTCGAAGAACTCAAGCAAAACATCAGGGGAGACGTTTTAACAGATAACCAAACACTTATAACTTACAGTCACGACGCCAGTCTTTTTGAACTAAAACCACAGGTTGTTGTATTTCCCAAAGACGAAGAAGATTTAAAATCATTAGTAAGATTTGTTAATAATAACAAAAAAAATAACCCATCACTTTCACTAACTGCACGCTCTGCTGGAACAGATATGTCTGGTGGATCAATAAACGATTCTATCATTGTTTGTTTTGAAAAATATTTTAATCACATCCCAAAAATTCACGGCAATGTCGCAACAACAAAACCGGGGGTTTATTACCGCGATTTTGAGAAAGAAACTCTAAAGCATAACCTTATTTTCCCATCGTATCCCGCATCACGGGAAATCTGCGCAATGGGAGGTATTGTGAATAATAATGCTGGCGGAGAGAAGTCATTGCATTATGGTAAAACCGAGAGATATGTCAAGAGAATAAAAGTGGTTTTAAGTGATGGAAATACTTATGAGTTAAAAGCCCTATCGCAAATAGAAACTGAGAAAAAAATGCAGTTAAAAACATTTGAAGGCGAGATTTATAAAAAAATGTATAAATTAATTACAGAAAACACTGAAGACATTGTTAAAGCAAAACCTCAAGTATCCAAAAACTCCGCGGGATATAATTTATGGGACATATGGGACAAAGATAAAAAAACTTTTGATCTAACAAAATTATATGTTGGCAGTCAAGGAACATTAGGGTTTCTTTTTGAGGCAGATATTGAGCTTGTTCCAATTCATAAGCACCGCGAAATGATGATTATTTTTCTGCATGATCTATCCCATTTGGATCAAATTATTGATGAAGCCATGCGTCTTACCCCTGAAAGCTTCGAAGCATATGATGACAGCACTCTAAAATTAGCACTTAGATTTTTCCCTGAATTTACAAAACTTTTGGGGACCAAAGGAATAATTCAAACAGCATTTAGTTTTCTTCCAGAGTTTCTTATGATTATTTTTGGCGGTATGCCCAAACTTGTTTTACAAGTTGATTTTACTGGAGACGATTTAGAAACACTCACACAAAAGACTGAAAAGTTGAAAGAAAAATTAAAGCCTCTACATCCCAAAATCAGAATTGCTGTAGAAGACCAAGAAAAAAAATACTGGGCAATAAGACGAGAGAGTTTCAATCTTCTCCGCCAAAAAATTCGCAATAAGCATACCGTTCCTTTTGTTGATGACTTCGTAGTCAAACCAGAATATCTTTCAAAAGTCCTGCCACAAGTAACCAATCTTATTAATAAACATAAAGGATTTATCTTCACAATCGCAGGACATGTTGGAGACGGAAACTTTCACATTATTCCATTGGTTGACATCGCAGATCCTAAAGTACGAGAAAATATCCCTGTTATTGCAAAACAAGTTTATGATTTGGTGCACGAATACCATGGCTCTATAACAGGCGAGCATAACGATGGTCTCATCCGAACGCCTTACCTTAAACAAATGTATGGGGAAAAAATAATTTCTCTTTTTGAACAAACAAAAAATATTTTTGATCCAAACAATATTTTTAACCCCCGAAAAAAAGTCTTTGGAGACTTGGACTTTGCCATGAACCACATTAGACGAAATTGGTAAATAATAAATTAGTAAGTATTCAGTTCTTCCCAACAGATTTGTCATTGCGAGCGTAGCGAAGCCAAGCACCAGACGGTGCTTGGCGAAGCAATCCCCGATCTAGTCGGGGATCGCCACGGCTACGGCGTCCCCTCGCGATGACAAGTTGCTGGTAACAACTGAATACTTACTAATTTATTATTTGACAAATGTTTTAGGTTTCAATTAAAGTTAAATTATGGACGAGGAAATTCTTTCTCAAACAATCCCTCAAAACAACTTTAATTTTAAAAACTTGTTATCTATTAGAAATATAACAATTTTATTTATAACTCTAACTCTTATTAATTTAATTTACATAGATATTGTAACTCTTAGAAATCCCAAAACAACAATTGTTGAAAAGGTAATCAACATTACTAAACCACCAGATTCCCCTCAAACGAGCAGCGTAATCCTAACCGATCAAGTTTGTCCTCAAACCTGTATTGCCCAAATATATGAAGCGACCGTATCTTCTCGCATGCAACCGACCACAATGCCTACAATAACGCCTACAATAACTCCTACAATCTCTTCAGCCCCAGAAGGCATAAGTACAGTCAAAGAATTCTTTATTCCATTTGGGTCAGGGTCAAGTACGGCTGGTGATTGGCAGGATGTTCAAGGAATCCAGGCGACCATAGATACCGCTAATTTCCCAGGTTTAAAAAGTGTTACCTTTGAAGCTACGGTTCGAATACCAACAGGCAACGAGGTTGCCTATATAAGACTTTATAACGTAACAGACAAGCATCCTATATGGTTTTCTGAGATATCACTAGAAGGCGGAACTCCTAAATTACTTATTTCAAGACCAATTATTCTTGATTCGGGTAGCAAACTTTATCAAGTACAAATGAAGACGAGTCTTAAATTTCAGGCAATTTTTGACCAAGCAAGACTTCATATAATAACAAATTGACCCATCGCTTAGTCTTAAAAATCACGTAAGTAGAAGATTACGGCAGGATTGCCACACTTGAAGATGTTGACGGCAATTACTTCCAATCAGTCCAAGTAAGAGAAGGTTAAGCTTTTTTAAACAATAAAAAAGTTGAAGTAAGGAGAAATATTCCTATAGTATCCAAGATAAAGGCAATAATTACAAACTGATACTTTTTTACTTTTGAAAGTCCCATTAAGGCTATTCCTATTTCATCTGGAAAAGGCGAAACAATGATTATTGCTCCGATAATTGGGAGCGTCCATCTTAAATACTTATTATTCAACAATTTTGCTACACGATTTATACCCAATCGATTAAGTAGTGGTTTTATTTCTTCTAATAGGCCATCTTTTATAAAGCGAAAAATTGTAAAATCTCCAATTGCGCCACCTAATCCAGCAATGATAGAAATTTCTAAAGGCGAAAGTTTTTCTGCCAAAATTAACAAAATTATAGCACCAATGGTTGCGGTAAATGATAAAACAAATAAAAACCCGCCAATGAATGCGCCTAAGTATCCCCAATTTCCAAGATCAAGAAAAAATGCGCGAAGTATTTCAGTGCGAAAAATGATAAAAGAAAAAACTACGCTTGCTATAAAAAAGGTAAAATTTTTGTATTTCCACCTTTTCCAATAACTCACAATTTTATTATAGCAAATTTACTCTAACTCCTTTTTCACCTTGTACTCCTATTTTTTAGTGTATATAATAAATACATGGCACGGAGAAGGCATTATAGGAGGGGTAAGTTTAAGTTAAAGCTTAAGAAGGGTACGGTTTACTCTATTTTTTCCTTTGGCTTAATTGCAACTGGATTAATACTTCTATTATCGTTTAGCAGAAATGGAACAGCTTTTATTAGTATTAGCGATAGTTTAGATAAAAATTTTGGGGCAATGTCTTTTTTTGCTCCTTTTATACTAATATTTTTTGGCTTTTTATTTTTAAGAATCAAGATATTTATAGCTCGCCCAAATATTTCGATAGGATTTTTGCTTTTTTTTCTTAGTCTCGATGCAATACTTAAAGGAGGATTAACAGGAGAATATCTTTTTAGGATGCTAGCGGATATCTTGTCGGGACTTGGAGCAACTATTGTATATATAGCAGGTGTACTTATTGGTCTTATTGTATTTTTTGATACATCAATAGATGAGATAATAGATTTTTTGGCTCTACTTCTTCGCAATATTTATCGATTTTTCCCAACTAAACTTTTTGCTTTTTTCAAGACCAAAAAGCCTATTAGTTTTAGAGACAAGCAGATGACAATAAAGGGTGGTGGAATAAAAGAAGTGCCCAACCTTTCTCACAGTGATATTAAGTATAAAACACCAGTTGTTAAAAAAGATCTGTCTATTCTTTCGGATAAACTAGTAAGCAATCCATTAAATGCAAGTGGCATTTGGGAATATCCACCTTATTCGCTTTTGTCCGATGTATCCAACCAAAAAGCAGAAAGAGGGGATATAAAAAGAGTAGCGTCGGTTATAGAAAGAACATTACAAAGCTTTGGGATTGGAGCAAAAGTTGTGGAAGTAAACTTGGGTCCAGCAGTTACCCAATACGCTTTGGAGATTGCTTTGGGAACTAAAGTCTCAAAAATTACCTCTTTATCTAATGATCTTGCTTTAGCAACCGAGGCTCCAACAGGGCAAATTAGAATTGAGGCTCCTATTCCTGGCAGAAACTTGGTTGGTATTGAAATACCAAATAGAAGCTTAGAGATCGTAACCCTAAGAACAATGTTAGAGTCAAACGTCATGCAAAAAAGCAAATCCAAACTTACTGTGTCGCTTGGGCTTGATGTATCTGGTAGTCCTGTAGTTTCGGATATCGCGAAAATGCCGCATGTTTTAATTGCTGGAACAACAGGCTCTGGAAAATCTGTTCTTATAAACTCTTTTATTTCATCGCTTCTTTTTAGAGCATCGCCTAACGAACTAAAACTTATTCTTATTGATCCAAAAAGAGTTGAGTTGTTGGGCTACAACGGCATACCGCATTTAATGACGGGAGTTATAGTTGAGGTTGAAAAGATACTCGCTTCCTTAAAGTGGGCAATGGATGAGATGGATAGACGGTATAAAACATTTGCGGCAAGCGGGGTTAGAAATATAGATTCGTATAATGAGCTAGCGGGTTTTCAATCGTTGCCGTACATTGTTATTTTTGTAGACGAATTAGCAGATCTTATGGCATTTGCGCCAGTTGAGGTGGAAGACGCAATTGCCCGTCTTGCGCAGATGGCAAGAGCAACAGGTATGCATCTTGTGGTATCCACTCAAAGGCCATCTGTTGATGTTATAACAGGACTTATTAAAGCAAATATTCCATGCAGAATTGCTTTTAATGTTTCTTCGATGGTCGACTCAAGAGTTATTATTGACACGCCTGGAGCGGAAAAACTTTTGGGACGTGGAGATATGCTTTATATTCCGCCCGACCAAGCAAAGCCAACGCGTATACAAGGGGCATTTGTTTCGGAAAAAGAGGTAAAAAAGCTAGTTGATTTTCTAAAAGCAAAAAATCCATCTGTTGAGTACACAGAAGAAATTACTTCCCGACCTCTTGTTGCCAAAAAAATTGTAGGATCTTTTGGTACAGATGGCAAAGACACTTTGTTTGAGGAAGCAATAAAAATTGTGTGTCAGTACGATAGAGCTTCGGCATCTCTTCTACAGAGACGTCTTTCTATTGGATATTCACGGGCAGCACGGATTTTGGATCAACTGGAAGAAAAAGGAGTAGTTAGCCATGCAGAAGGATCAAAGCCTAGAGATGTTCTTGCAAAGAATGCAGATGAAATAATCAATAGTCTAAACCAAGGATAAAATTCGAATTTTATGGTAAAGGCTGGACAAAGGCTAAGATCACAGAGATTAAAAAAGGGTTTAACACTTGAAGAAGTTTCCAAAGCAACAAAAATTAAGGTGCCGTTTCTTTTGGCTATAGAAAAAGGAGAATATCAAAAATTGCCACCAGCGACCTATGCGCAAGGTTTTGTAAAGAATTACGCTGGGTTTTTAGGTATGTCAGAAAGAGAGATTTCGGCTATCTTTAGAAGAGAATACGATGAGGAAAAAGTAGTTAAGGTTCTGCCAGAAGGTCTTCTAAAAAGAGGAGATTTTCCGCTTAAAAGATTTCGACTTCAACAAGCTACAAAACTTATAATTTTTATTTTTATTATTCTCTTGGGATATATACTTTTTCAGTATAGGTATGCAATTATTGATCCGCCTGTTCAAATTGACTCTCCAAATGAAAACGAAGTTGTTTTTTCACAGACAATTGCAGTCGCAGGCAGAACTGATCCAAATGCTTCTGTTTTTGTGAATGGTGACCCTGCGTCTTTGGATAGTAATGGCAATTTTAAAAAAGCTCTTACCGTATTTACAGGCAAAACAACGATTACAATAAAAGTGATCAATTATTTTGGTAGAGAAACGGTTGTTGAGAGACATATAGAGGTAAAATAATGGATAGAAGGTTTCTACTTAGAGATTCTTTTGTTGTATCTCTAGTTCTATTAAGCCAATCTATATTTTGATGATAAATACTTATAGGATAAGAGTTGTTTGTACTGTCTTGCTATTTTTACTTTCTCTCTTTTTCTCTGCACCAGTTGCTGCCTCTACAGTGTCGTATAAAATAACAGATGGTTTTACAGGTTATTTCCCAGACTTCTGGGTTAATGGCTTTGGATTTTTTAGTAAGGATATATATTTTAATTATACCTCTGGAAATGTAATATTAAGCGCTAATCCTGATGGTACTGGAGATATGCATGTCGCAGATACTCTTAAGGTTTACCACGCAGGGAACACCATTTTTGCTTTTGATGCTCATCATCCTCTCTGCTTGGATAAAAACCTTAAACCTCTCCCCCCTGTAGATATTAGCAGTTTCTATGAGTTTGGGATTGGATTCAATAGAGTTTTGGTAGCATTGTATCGCTGGTGTGGAGGAAACAAGAGTATTGGACCTATGTATTTAGTAAATACAAATATTAGAGATCCAGAACCAACACCAACGTCTACCCCTCCTACACCTACCCCAATACCAGGACCAGTTCCTTTCCTTGATTTACCATGGGACTATGAGGGAAAGGGATTAAGTTTTAACGAGGCAGCGTTTTCGATAAACTCTTATTTCGACCATGAGTATCCGCTGTTGGGGAGTGGGTTGGGGGAACCTGACTACGCCTTAGGTTTAATAGTAAACTTTAAGGGTTTTCCTAGAATAAAAAAAGACTATTCTTCTCACGACGGCTATGATTACGGAAGGGGCGCAAAGGCAAACAATGGCGACCCAGTCCTAGCAGCAGCTGCTGGCTGCGCTTCATATAGCTACTCTTCTGCCGGTGGACATACCATCAAGATTGACCATGGCAATTACTACCAGACACGCTATCTTCACCTGCAAGATACTGGACTTATTACCAAGGAAACATCATCTTGTATGAATGTCTCAAAAGGGCAACAGATAGGCATTGTTGGATCAACTGGAAATAGCACAGGCGCCCATATCCATTTTGGGGTGGTAGAAGACAAAAACAAAGATGGCAATTTTGAAGACAATGTTCCAGATGGCGCTACAGATCCATTTGGCTGGCAGAGCAAAGAACAAGACCCTTGGCCCGCCTTCGTCTTTGACTACGCCGGGCAAAGGAGAACAGGCAATAGAAGCTACTACCTATGGAAGAAAAAGCTAGATTCTCTTGATGCCACACTTACCTCAAATGGCGGTGTATTTAATACTGGACGCTTTAAGGTAGAGTTTCCCAAAGATGCTACAGACAAGAATCTTAACCTTAATATAGAATCCTTCCCACTTGTAAAGGCTTTTGAAAACATTGTATCTATTGGCTCAAGTATAGTTATTGCTGCCAAAGATTCTTTGGGAAACTTAGTTACAAGGTTTGATAAACCATTTATTCTTTTTGTTGATTTTTCTTCTTTTGACCTAACACGCTACAATACAGATACACTTTCTATCTATTCAAGCGGCGATGGAGTAACTTGGACTAAAGAATCAACAGTTGTTGATTTTGTTACCAAATCTGCAAGCGCAACCCTAAATCACCTAACCCATTTTGCCTTAATGGCAGAAAGAAAAGATACTATTCCTCCTACTACCACTGCAAGAGTAGAGGGACTTCAAGGACAACCAAGCTGGTTTAGATCAGATGCAACAGTAACTCTTACTGCACAGGACAACGAGGGAGGTTTGGGCGTTGACTACACTCTCTACAGAATAGAAACCCAAGAAAACACAACTGATTGGACAGAATACTTATCCCCATTGGTATTTACAAAGGAAGGTCATCACAAGATAGAGTTTTACTCTGTTGATAAAGATGAGAATGTAGAGGAGGTGGAATCAGTAGAATTTGACATAGATAAAACTCCACCAGAAGTTAAGCTAGATGCCAATCCCAAAGAAATCTGGCCGCCAAATAGTAAGATGGTAGATATAACTATAACTGGTTCTGCAATAGATAAACACTTGTATTCAAAAACTATTAGTGTCGAAGACGAGTATGATTTAATAGAGCCAACAATTTCTGATTTTGGGCAAACTATTCAACTTGAGGCAAAAAGAGAAGGTAGTGACAAAGATGGAAGAAGGTATATAATAAAAGCAAGGGCAGAAGACTTGGCAGGAAACATTACAGAACAACAAACACAAGTAATCGTCTCCCATGATCAGGGGAAGAAAAAGAAATGAGAACAAATAAAAACATAAAAACAAAACATGGTTTAATCATCTTAACCATCTTCATACTCATCTTTGGTATTATCATTTATCTAGTAACAAATACAAATAAAGGGTATGCGCCAGAAACGAATACAATAATAAATATCAAGGAGGGCATAAAAAATTTCAAGTCCAAAACTTTAAGGTTTAATATAGCTATTCCCAATCGGTATACAGTAACAGAAGGACAGACATATGTGGACTTATTACTTAATGGCGTAGCTGCATTTAATATTGTAAGAAATGGGACAAATTTTGAGTCGTTATCTGCATATTTGAAAGACTCCGATGACAAAAAGAAAGTAGTTATGGTGACTGAAGAAAAAACTTCAACAATAAATGAATATGAATCTGTTAGTAGAATAGAGACAAACACAGGTAGCGGACTAAAACAAAAACTTTATTACATTTATGCTGATAACTGGGCCTATATTCTATCAACCTCATCCGAAGACCTCTTTGATGACCTCGATCAAATCGCCCAATCCTTTAAATATACCCCTTGATCGTAAGTCTAATTAGGAGGTCGGGATTTTTACACTTGTTGACAACCTGGAAAATACTTGACACACTTTCAAAATGAAATTCTTAATAGATTTTGGAAACCAAACATCGGAATTTTACCCACTGTTATTATCAGACCCTAATACTGCTTGACAAATATTCTTTTAAAGGTATAAATTATTTATATGGAACCATCTGCCCAGAATCCAAATCCTATTCCGAGTGTTTCAATGCCCAATACAGCTCTTACCAAAGACAAGCAAATTAGATTATTAATTATAGCAATTTTTCTTTTTATAACGTCTCTAATTACAAGTTATATAACATTACAACAAAGGGCAGAACAACAAAAACAAGTACAATCTTTTGTAAAAAAACCTCAGCCTCAGCCTCAACAATCTAGTGTTGTCCTTAAAAAGGAGTATAAAAATCCTTTCGACAAAAATTCTCAATATGTGAATCCATTTGCACAATATAAAAATCCATTTGATTCATTAAAATGAAATTTAAAATTTTAGGAACTTTAAGCCTTGCAATTTTGTTAGTAATATTTGGACGATCGATTGCATTTGCTCAAACTCCAGAGCAAATTGCCAAAAAACATGGGGTTATTTTCCCTATTGCAGAATTAGGAGAATGTGTTGATTACTCTTCGTGTCGAGAGTACTGTGAGGATCCAGTCAATAGTACAGCATGCATAGATTTTGCTAAAAAAAAGGGGTTTTACAAAGAAGAGCAAGTGCAGACCCAGAGTAGATTTATAGAATCTGCAAAGAAAGAATTGAGTTGTGATTCGGAAGATTCCTGTCGTGAGTTTTGTAGCAAAGAGGCTAATTGGGAAAAATGCGGTGAATTTGCTCGTAAACATCGTTTAAGCGGTGGAGTAACTCATGATCCCAAGGATGAAGAGATCTTAGAGAAAGCTAAAGTAGAGTTAGGATGCTCTAGCCATGAATCATGTATGTCCTTTTGTCATGGAGAAGCCAATAGACAAAAATGTTCGGATTTTGCTAATAAAGTAGGACTTCGTGGCGGAGAGCATCATGTTGGTCCAGGAGGATGTAATTCAGAGGAAACTTGTAGAGCATTTTGTTCGGACCCAAATAACTTTCAAGAATGTTCAAAGTTTGGTGGCGGGACAGGCGGGGGAGATAGAAGAGGGTTTCATGGGCCTGGTGGATGTAATTCGGAAGAGTCTTGCCGGGTGTATTGCGAAAAGAACACGCAAGATTGTCAAATTATTATGGTTGGCGAACATGGTAAAGTTGACGATCCTCGGAGGGCTACAGAGCAATATGCAAGACACTGTCGCGAGAATCCGACTCAGTGCTCAGAAGGGGCGGGACCCTTTGGGAGCAAAGAGGGGAGAAAAGAGTTTGAGAAGTTTTGTACACAAAATCCCGAAAAGTGCGGAGGGGGATCGGTACATCCTGATGCAGATGATACTTCTGGCTCTATACCACCGTCTGGAGGCTACTCCTCTGACCAAGCAACAGAATGCGTAAAGTATGGATGCACGTGGAATGGTTCTAGCTGTCAGTGTTCTGGATCACAGAGCGGCAGCTATTCGACTCCATCATCCCATGGTACTCCGTCATACAGTACGCCTCCATCGGATAATACACCGACATACGGCACGCCTTCGTATGAAACGCCAGCTTCTTATGGTACTCCTTATTACAACACTCCTGCCTACGGAACTCCTACAAGCCCTACTCCGTGAGAGACAAAAGGAGCAAATGAGACAAAAATTTCTATACTGCATGTGATATAGTTTAAGTGATGCCTTCTCAAAAACCACATTATCGGCACTTAAGAGATAAATGGATAGCGCGGCATAGGGAATTGCAAGGAACGCTTTGGAGTAAGCATAAAGATTCACTTGGTTGGTTGGGGAATAAGTCAAAACAATTGGCAATTGGTTCTTCTTTGGGAGGGCTACTTATTTTTGGATTACCTCAAATTCAACCTGTTTCTACCTCTAATTCTTTAACATTTAATGAGCAAATAGCTCAAGATATAGACAAAAGTGTTTTTTTAATTTCAGACCTTTATAATGTTTTGCCAAAAGAAGTAAGGCATTTAACATTTGACGAAGAACAAAAAATTTCGGACATAATCTTTAGAAGTTTTAGTATTAAAGCAACAGCAGTACTTAATGGTAAAAGGCTTAATAGGAGTTATGGATTGATAGGTTTAGAGCAACATTTGGCGCGTTTTCCTGGAGATAATATGCGCTCACATTTTGATACTCAAGAGGAGGCGAAAAAGTTTTGGTCTTCTGGCATGGCGTCTGGGCTTGGAGCATGGGGTTACTTTGCGTCGTCAAAAGATAAGCTTTCCGAAAAGGATAAATTGCGAGAAAAATATTACATTGCAGTACAAACTTTTTTAGCGCCAGGATTCAATGAAAACTTTGCTAAGTTTCGAGATTTTTTTAAATACAGAAAAATGTTAGTGGTTAACCCAAACAATGGAAAGGCTGTTATTGCTGTAATTGGTGATGCAGGACCTGCGGAGTTTACAGGCAAGCACCTTGGAGGATCACCAGAAGTTATGCATTATTTAGAGCGGGTTGATGGATCGCTAAAAGGACCGGTTATTTACTTTTTTATCGATGATCCAAGTGATACAATTCCCTTAGGCCCAATTGCTTTATCTTAATATTATGGAAAAACATTTCTATAGCCATCTTATCGAAACGTCATTACTGTCTTTGGAGTTAGGGGATATAGATTTGTCTAAAGAAGAAAGAATCCATCTAGGGTTACTAATTGACTCCAATATTCATAGCGTTATTTTAGATGCTATTTTGTCTGAACTTTCGGAAAAAGATAAAAGGATATTTTTAGCTCACTTAGCAACCAACGATCATAATAAGATATGGACACACTTACGAGCAAACATTAAAAATATAGAAGAAAAAATCAAGAAAGCAGCGGAATCAATAAAACAAGAACTTCATCGAGATATTAAGGAAGCGAAAGGTAAATAATGGAATATAAAGAAGTTTAATGTCCTCTGGGATTTGTAGAATTGAAAAGAAACAATGATAAATATTTATAGGATAAGAGTTGTTTGCACTGTCTTGCTATTTTTACTTTCTCTCTTTTTCTCTGCACCAGTTGCTGCCTCTACAGTGTCGTATAAAATAACAGATGGTTTTACAGGTTATTTCCCAGACTTCTGGGTTAATGGCTTTGGATTTTTTAGTAAGGATATATATTTTAATTATACCTCTGGAAATGTAATATTAAGCGCTAATCCTGATGGTACTGGAGATATGCATGTCGCAGATACTCTTAAGGTTTACCACGCAGGGAACACCATTTTTGCTTTTGATGCTCATCATCCTCTCTGCTTGGATAAAAACCTTAAACCTCTCCCCCCTGTAGATATTAGCAGTTTCTATGAGTTTGGGATTGGATTCAATAGAGTTTTGGTAGCATTGTATCGCTGGTGTGGAGGAAACAAGAGTATTGGACCTATGTATTTAGTAAATACAAATATTAGAGATCCAGAACCAACACCAACGTCTACCCCTCCTACACCTACCCCAATACCAGGACCAGTTCCTTTCCTTGATTTACCATGGGACTATGAGGGAAAGGGATTAAGTTTTAACGAGGCAGCGTTTTCGATAAACTCTTATTTCGACCATGAGTATCCGCTGTTGGGGAGTGGGTTGGGGGAACCTGACTACGCCTTAGGTTTAATAGTAAACTTTAAGGGTTTTCCTAGAATAAAAAAAGACTATTCTTCTCACGACGGCTATGATTACGGAAGGGGCGCAAAGGCAAACAATGGCGACCCAGTCCTAGCAGCAGCTGCTGGCTGCGCTTCATATAGCTACTCTTCTGCCGGTGGACATACCATCAAGATTGACCATGGCAATTACTACCAGACACGCTATCTTCACCTGCAAGATACTGGACTTATTACCAAGGAAACATCATCTTGTATGAATGTCTCAAAAGGGCAACAGATAGGCATTGTTGGATCAACTGGAAATAGCACAGGCGCCCATATCCATTTTGGGGTGGTAGAAGACAAAAACAAAGATGGCAATTTTGAAGACAATGTTCCAGATGGCGCTACAGATCCATTTGGCTGGCAGAGCAAAGAACAAGACCCTTGGCCCGCCTTCGTCTTTGACTACGCCGGGCAAAGGAGAACAGGCAATAGAAGCTACTACCTATGGAAGAAAAAGCTAGATTCTCTTGATGCCACACTTACCTCAAATGGCGGTGTATTTAATACTGGACGCTTTAAGGTAGAGTTTCCCAAAGATGCTACAGACAAGAATCTTAACCTTAATATAGAATCCTTCCCACTTGTAAAGGCTTTTGAAAACATTGTATCTATTGGCTCAAGTATAGTTATTGCTGCCAAAGATTCTTTGGGAAACTTAGTTACAAGGTTTGATAAACCATTTATTCTTTTTGTTGATTTTTCTTCTTTTGACCTAACACGCTACAATACAGATACACTTTCTATCTATTCAAGCGGCGATGGAGTAACTTGGACTAAAGAATCAACAGTTGTTGATTTTGTTACCAAATCTGCAAGCGCAACCCTAAATCACCTAACCCATTTTGCCTTAATGGCAGAAAGAAAAGATACTATTCCTCCTACTACCACTGCAACAGTCTCTGGACAGCAAGGACAACAAAACTGGTTTAGAGGAGATGTTGCAGTAGGTCTTAACGCAGAGGATAACGAGAATGGTCTGGGCGTTGACTATGCACTGTACAAAATAGAAACTAATGAAAACACCACAGACTGGACAACCTACAAAACTCCACTCGTCTTTACTCAAGAACGACACCACACGATACAATTCTATTCTGTTGATAAGGATGAGAATGTCGAGACTGTTAAATCTATAGAATTTGATATAGACAAAACTATTCCTGAAGCCAAGATATTTGTAGATCAAGACAAACAAGATTTAGCTGTTGAGGGGATAGATAATAATCAAACAACAGTTAAAAAGCAGGAAGACAAAGAAACTAAGAAAAAAGACGATGCTATTTATATTATTACCGACCAAGCAGGGAATACTCTAAAACTAGATGTTAGAGAAAGAGACAAAGAGAAAAAAGACAAGTTTAAAATCTATTCTATGCAATACAATCAAGACACACCGATTGAGCAACCAGACAATCACTACAATATTAAATACAAAGAAAAGAAAGATAAACTGAATGTTGATGAACAGGATTTCAAAATAGACAAAGAAATAAAGATAAAAATAAAATACGATGCGAAGAAAAACCAGAGTAGTATTAGCATAAAACAAGATAAAGAGGAGAAAGTAAAAGAAACAAGAGAAGGCTTAATCCTCTTGCAATTAACAACCGAAAAAGGTACGCTAAAGTATAGTTACTGATGTGAGTGGCATTTGTCATTCCGAGTTTGTAGAGGAATCTCTCTCAAAATGAAAAAAAGTACAAAGATAAAAACAAAACACGGATTAATTATCATAATCGTTTTTGTATTCCTGTTTGGTCTTGTAATCTATGTAGTAACGAATACTAATAAAACTTATGTGCCACAAACAAGTACGGCAATAAATACCCGTGACGTAAAAATATACTCATCGAAATCCATGAAGTTTTCAATAGATGTACCAGAAAAATTTCAAATCGATGAAAAATTTTCTAGAGTTACTTTGGCTAGCGATGAAGGAAACATCTATATAGAAAAAAGCAACACAGATTTTGACAACATAGACGACTATGTCAATAGTCTTGATACAAAGAATAACTCAACGACTTTAGATAAAAAGAGTTTAACCATAAATAAGAATCTTTCGGCTATAAGTGGCATGGTTAGTAATCAAAAGTACTACTTTATATATACTGACGATTGGACTATTTTTACCCTCTTTGCAGACTCCCCATCCCTTTTCCCCGACCTCGATCAAATCGCCCAATCCTTTAAATATACCCCTTGATCGTAAGTCTAATTAGGATCTCGGGATTTTTACACTTGTTGACAATCTAATCTTTCCGCAATTGTTCCTTTTGGACATCATTTAACTAATCGGCAGCTCTCGGCAGAATATAAAAAGGGCTTTGCGGCGCTCCGTGCGGGCGGCGGCGCACGGAGCGCCTCCTCCCAATCTTTCGATTTCTCTCGCTGTGTCGACCTTTATCGAAAAATCCGAACTTCATTTTCGCAAAGGTAGGCGGCGCGCCCCTTTTCGCGCCGCCTTCTATCTTATCCGCTCGACCTTCAGCCTCGCTCTAGTATTTTTTGCAAAGACAGAAAGACAATGCGCGCGATTTTTATTATTTATAGTCCCGCTGTAGCGGGACAAGACAAAACACAAATGTTTTCTTGCCCCACCCAACCCGTGCGCGAAAACTTATTACTCTCTTATATTGTAGCAGAAATTTTAAAGGGAATAGAGTTTAGAACTTTAGAAAGGTAATATATCGGAAGAGTGAATTTTGAGTGCTTTGATTATCCGATAAACTTTTTCCAGAGAGGGATTTACTTCTCCTCTTTCAATTTTGCTGTAATAACTTGGATTAACTCCTGCATCTACAGAAACCTCTACCTGTTTTAGATCTTTTTTCTTCCTAATTCTTTTCAGATTATTACCAAGTTCCTTACGGATTTTTACTGTGAAGTAATAAGGCATATACAACAATTTTCCGCAAAACCTAAAGAGAAAATTGTCTATATAAAGACTTTATAGCCTTAAGTCCAGGCTCGAAAAAAAGTACTTGACTTTTCTTTAAAAACCATAGAAACTAATAGTAGATATATGAAAACTGTCCGAAGGAAATATACCCAAAAAGGATTTTCTCCGATAGTAATTATTTTAATAATAGTTGGTGTTTTGGTTGGGGGTGGAATTTTATTTATCCGTTTACAAAAAGGAGTAGACCAAACACGAGTTACCTCAACGCGTGAAGGCAAAGATTCTCCTGCTTCAACACAAAATACCGAAAATCTTTTAGAGAAGGTTGAAACCCAAAAATACGTTTTCTATTATCCGAAGAAATTTACCGCTAATCAGTCTTATCAACAAGCAACCCTATATTACACCCATTCCAACATACAAGCAGATTATGCAAAAATTGGTTATGGAATCGCCTTAATAACAGAGGAGTTAAAAAGTAGGGCAAAAGTTCCAAATTACGATGTGTGCAATGGATTAGCTAAATTCATGTATTCAGATGAACCAACCTTCAAAATGTTAAAAATAAACTCTTTCGACTTAGAAAAGACTCATGGCTGCGAAGTTTTAGCTTCTAATAGTATTGACGGCGATGAGAATGGAAAGAAATTAAGAGATGAAGTTATCCACAAAACACGCATTCAATGGTACAAAGCTGGTGATGATCTAAATCTTTATTACGTTCAAGCCAGATATTTCGTCACAGAACCAAAAGAGTTAACTGAAGCATTGGATCTTGCGGTTGATAAATTTGTTTTTAAATAACTTCTTATTCTACTTCTAAAGATTTCTGATTTTGCGGTTTGGTTAAATAATTTTGTTTTGTAGATACTTTTTTACCACTTTTCCTCTCAAGTTCTCTTCTTGCATTTCCTGATACAGCCCCGCCTTCTATTGCAGCCTTTTTGTTCTGAGTAAATCCTTTAGTATTTTTATGCCTGGTAATTTCTGTCGTTGAAGCCTCGCCAAGCATAGAAAAAATTAATTCTAAATCATTCATGTGATCTCTAAGATTTTCTCTTTTAAGGCTTTTAAACTTTTTGTATTGAGATGGGGTCATCCCAAAAGTAGCTTTGGATATTTCAGCAGTTAGAATAGCATATTCTTTATCCCCTCCAACCTCTCTATTTTTCCATTCATTAGTTAGCTGCTCTCTAACTTGGATACCCCGCATTCTTTTCTCTATCCAATCATCAGAATATCCTTTTGCTTTATACAAAGCTCTGGTTCTTTTTGTTGCCAATTCTGGATCTTCTATTTCCTGTATTCTTTCATACCCAACTTTAGCTAACCATCTTTTAAATGGTTCTGCTTTTGGAGAAGGGATAGTTTGGATGATACGAAAGATTGTTTCAGTATTGGCACAATCAGTCTTTCTTAATCTTCCATCCGGAGCTTCCAATTTCAACTGTCCGATTTTTTCGGACACTTCAGCATAACCTTCTTTGATGAGCTTTTTCTTCAAGTCATTCCAATATTTTCTTGGTCTATCAGTTCCTGTAAGTGCTTCAACAACATCAACGACTGAAAACCACCATTCGCTTTTGTATATGATTTTTCTGATTTCTTTACCTTTGAAAATTGCTATTTTTGTAGTTTCTGACATGCAGGTAATTTGTATCAGGTTTTGTCATTCTTTGCAATTAAAATTTTCGTATTAGCGTTGTAGCATAGTACAACGATAGAAGGGTACAATGGTAAAATTTAGAATGGTAACAAGTCAGCAGCCGAGACTTTTAATGCTTTGGAAATTTTATAAAGAGTTCTGATGGTAGGATTTCTTTCCCCTCTTTCAATAAACCCAACATAAGTTCTATGCATTGATAATATTTCAGCAAGTTCTTCTTGAGATATTTTCTTCGATTTCCTGACCTGCTGTAGTTTATGCCCAAACTTGATAAGAATATGTTGGTGAGTTATTGGTTTTCCCATTAGACCCTATGCTAGAGACTCCTTGTATCAATTTCGACATACTCCTTGTATTCACATCCCTCTTGCAATTGGTTGAAATATCTGAAATACTAAACTTATGGTAGATAATACGAGCTCGGTTCGAGGTTCATCTTTGTCTTCAATCGGCTCGCTTTTTAGCGAGACATGGCAGACTTTTACCCAGTCTATGCTATCTCTTTTTATTCTTAATGTTGTAGGAATAGCTATTTATATCGGTTTAGCAGTAGTCGCTTTCTTAGTTTTTATACTTTCTGGTGCTGGATCATTCTTGCTTAAAAATGGCTTGCAAGGAATAACAACTACGCTACCTTCCATTTCTGGTTCAACCGTCACAATATTAGTTGTAATTGCTGTGGTATTTGGACTCATATATTTAATAGTAGGATCAGCTTTGCAGATTTCCTCAATCTTACTCGTAGATAGTCAAGGAAAAACTTCCTTAGGAAATGCTTTCAAGAAAAGTTTAGGCTTGATTATTCCTCTTTTCTTAGTTGGTATTCTCACTTTCATCTTGACTTTTGGAGCCTTTTTCGTTTTTATCTTGCCGGCTATTCTTTTCTATTTCCTACTAATCTTTGTTCAATTCGAAGTAGTACTCAATAACCAGAGATGGCTTGGGGCAGTGAAGAGATCAGTTCTTGTTGTGAGCCATAATTTTGGAGCGATTCTTATCCGTTTGATCATTATTATTTTGATTTATCTTGCAATTGCTGTTGTTATTCCTAGCTTGTTAAATAGAATTGGTCCTGAAGTACAAATATTCGTGGGTATTATCTCATTCTTAATAAATTTACTTTTAGGCTGGTATATGCTTGCCTATAACATTACTCTTTATAAACAAGCGAGGGTAGCCCTAGAATCAGAACGTGAGAAAAGTATTATTTGGATGTGGATTATATCAATTATTGGCTGGTTAATAGCAGTAGGTATCTTCTTTATGAGCTACAAGGCGATATCATCAGGAGTTTTGAATGAAGTATTTAAGAAATCAGCTACTTCGCCAGGCACATCAATACAACGCTTAATTGACGAGATGAGTCCAGAAGCCAAAGTTCACTACGATCGCTCTCAAGAACTCTTTAAGCAGATGAGAGAGATACAAAAATCTGGCAAGAGTGATACAGAAATAGTTGCAGAGACAAAAAAACTCAACGATGAAAATATAGTAGAACTGAAGAAGGCCCTTGAATTAGAACCCAACAATCCTAAATTGTGGCACCAACTTGGAAGTGCATATACTTGGATAAATTCTACAGGCACTCTAGAGGATGGGCTAGCGGCCTATCAAAAAGCCGAAGAACTTGATCCCAATAATGTAGTCTATATTAATGGAGTTGGCGATATGTTAATACAGATGGGTAAATACGAGGAAGCTGTACTTCATTTCCAAAAGACATTAAGGTTAACAGATAAATCAGGCTTCGCAAACCTAAGCGTGGCAAGAGCATATGCTAATCTTAAAATTTATGATTCAGCTAGAGAACACTACGAGAAGGCGATCGAAATATTCACCAATGAAAATAAAGACGGTAATTACGACACTTATATATTACAGGCAAGAAAAGAATTATCAAGTTTACCACAAGGAGATTAGTGATATAGTTTGACATAATTATAAATTTGTTATAAGATATACAGAATGAACATTTTTGGTTTTTATCTAAATATTACTTTGCTCCTTTGGATTTTGGCAGGGATTATTGCTTTTATCCTGCTTTTCCTTTGGAATAGATATAATGCTTTTGTTTCAGGACGAAACAAGGTTAAAACGGACTTTGCTGATATTGACGTACAATTACGTCGGCGTGCTTCCTTGATTGAAAATCTTGTGGCAATTGTCAGAGAATATGCTAAGCACGAAAAAACAACTTTCTCTGATGTGGCAAAAGCCCGGGCAGCACTAGAAAAACCTCATGGCCCCAAAGATTCTGCTCAAGCTGATAATATGTTGACAGCAGCCTTGAAATCGTTATTTGCAGTTTCAGAAGACTATCCTGATCTGGTAGCATCCAAAAACTATCAAGAGTTACGAACTGATATTAAAGAAACAGAAAATTTAATAGCCCAATACAGAGAAGAATATAATCAAACAGTATTAGACTTTAACACAATGATACAAACATTCCCTAACTTACTGGTGGCTAATCTCTTTAGCTTTCCAGAAGAAGAGTTATTTGAAACAGATATAGAAGGCAAGCACGAAATAAAACTCTCTGCTGCTTAAAAATATGTTGAGTGAATCCCCTTATAAAATAGGTCTTGGACCTAAAATTTTAAGCAGAGCAAGACTTATCCTAGGTTCCCTACTTCTTCTTTTGACAGTTGTTGCCATAGCTGGTGTACATCAAGGAGTCACATCAGGAGACTTTGATAGAGTTTTACTCAAACCATTCAGGGAATTCGCAGCTGATTTTGAAAAGGCTACACAGCCTTCTTCTACACCAACACCTACCTCAAAACCAAGTACAACTCCTTCTCCAACATCTGCACCTGTTAAAAAATCCGCCCCAGCGGTTCAACAAACCCAACCAGATTATTCAAACTGTATCAGAAAAAATATTAGAGAAGGCGAGTTTGCCAGCAATAAATGTTACTCACAAGCAGACTACGAAGATCTAAACTATTATTTGCAAAGATATGATTCTGCAAAGTTTAGTTTGAGTGGTGCTGAGAGTTCAATGAGGATTACCTGTAATTGCAGGGTGCAACAGGAATGTGATTTCTTTAAGGATAGTTGTGAGCGCGATAAACAGCAAAAATCTCAAGCCGAAGCAGACATCAATAACTACAGAGGTATTATTCAAGGAATAATTGCCAAGGGAAAATAGATTTAATAATTTGCAAAGATGACTACCCCTGAAGGACTTTCTCCTGTTAATCCTGAACAACAAATTCATGCGGGTATGTTAACATCGGGTGTTGTTTGGCTTTGAACACTGATGATTTCCTTGTTCGATTTAATAATGCTTAGGACTTGGTCAAGATTGTTCTTGGGAAATAAATGTTGAGGATAAATCTCAATAAGCTTAAGTCCGTACTGTTTGCCAAGTTGTAGCTTTATTTTCCTTAGTTCATCGTATCTTTTATGTACTCCATGTAGTCCAAAAAACTCAATCCAATAATCTTTAATGACAAAATCGACGTTAAGGCCAAGATCGCTTGGATAAGGGATAGATCTTTTGTGATTTATTTTTCTTGTGTATAGCCAATCATCAATTATTTTTTCAGCAAGAGAATCACATACATGGCCGTCGTTTGCCGTGTGTTTTCTGGCAAACATTACTGGATTTGGTTTAAACCCTGCCGCCTTTATAGCTTTATTCCAAGTTTTAAAATGCCTCCTTGCCATTTTGTAAGCTCTTCCTAACTCTAGCTTTGTAGGTATTCGTCCATACTTCTCTACAAAAGAGCGCATTGTTTCTATAATTACTTCTTTTGTATATCTTGATTTATTTTTGGGCACACAACTAATTGAGCAATATTTTCTTTCTCCCTGAAAGTCTTTATTGCATAGAGGATTGGCGCACTCTCTAATTATTTTTGTTCTTTTTGCATTACTTATTTTAGCAGAACATGATTTAGAGCAGAAGTTATGTGGAGACATGCTCCCAGGCGACCTCTCAAATTTTTTGCCACACTCAGAATTTTCACAGGTTATTGATAATCTTTGTCTTTGACTTTGACCTAAACAGGAGAGAGAACAGTATGGCTTCTGACTTAATTTTTTATTTTCGTTTACATGTCGAAGATCTCGAAAAAATTCCTTTTTACAGTATGAGCAAATAAGATGGATTATTGCCATATATTTTTAAGCCCAATATGTAATAATTTTGTAGTTTTCGGGGAACGGAGAATTGAACTCCGACCACACCCACCCCATGGGCGCATTCTACCGTTAAACTACTCCCCGTTCTGCGAAGAAAATTTTGCCTCTTGTATTTTAACATAAAAGTATTAAAATGGGCATGCTATGGGAAGGGCTCCTAATTCTCAAAAAACCAAACTTCCAAACGGCCCAACTGAATCATCGCAAAAACTTCAGGCAGTGCGTCTCGCAATGGAACAGATAGAAAAGCAGTATGGTCGCGGTTCTATAATGAGGCTTGGAGAGGCAGGACAAAAGTTTGATATCTCGGTTATCTCGACAGGTTGCCTTCCTTTAGATTTGGCACTGGGCGTTGGTGGAGTACCAAGGGGAAGAATTATAGAAGTTTTTGGACCCGAGGCATCTGGAAAAACTACAGTTTGTTTGTCTATTATTGCTCAAGCACAAAAACATGGCGGAATTGCAGCGTTTATTGATGCGGAGCATGCTTTGGATCCACTATGGGCACAGACTCTTGGAGTTAAGCTTGACGAATTATTAATCTCCCAACCTGACACAGGAGAGCAAGCGCTTGAAATTGCCGAGAGCTTGATTCGAAGCGGTGGGGTTGATGTTTTGGTTATAGATTCGGTTGCGGCACTCGTGCCAAGAGCAGAAATAGAAGGAGAAATGGGCGATGCGATGATTGGTCTTCAAGCAAGGCTTATGTCCCAGGCTTTACGAAAACTAACAGGGGTTATTTCTAAATCAAAGACAGTTGCTATTTTTACTAATCAACTGCGGCAAAAAATAGGCGTTATGTTTGGGAATCCCGAAACAACAACCGGCGGATTGGCGCTTAAGTTTTACGCATCGATTAGAATGGATGTTAGAAAAATAGAAACATTAAAAGATGGAGATAAAGCAATTGGCTCAAGACATAGAGTAAAAATCGTCAAGAACAAAGTTTCTGCCCCTTTTAGAATAGCAGAGTTTGATGTGATGGGGGATGGAGTTTCTCGCGAGGGTGGAATTGTTGATGTTGGGGTTGAGATGGGAATTATTCAAAAATCCGGAGCATTTTATAAGTATGGAAATATGATGTTAGGACAAGGGAAACAAGCCGCCATAATGTACTTGATAGAAAATTCAGAAGTTGCTAAAAAAATAGTTGCTGACATTATGCAAAAGAACAAAACCTCTGGTACTCCGGTTGAGGTGGGGGTTGAGGAAAAAGAACTCGCCGCGTAGCTTTCAAAACTAATCTTAAATTCCCTCTTGACACCCGACTATTTAGTCATATATTATAAATACATGAGGCAAACTGCTCCAACCGAAAGACAAAAACAGCTTCTTGAGATGATATACAAATTTGTCAAAGATACAGGTTACCCTCCTTCTTTTGAGGAAATGAAAGATAGTCTCAACGTAGTTTCCAACCAATCAGTAATTGACCTGCTAACAAAGCTTGAAAGCCAAAGGCTTATTAAACGGAATGAGTCTCAAGCCAGAAGTATAGCAATTTTGCCATTAGGTTACGAGGTTCTAGGCAATCCGCCTCTTGTTCCTTTCTTGGGAGTAAGCCATGCAGGCGCACCCATCTCTGCTATTGAGATTTCTGGAGAATGGCAAACGATGTCTCCAAATGTTGCGCGATTAAATGAAGAAGTATTTCTTCTTAAAGTTTCTGGAGACTCTATGATTAATGCTAGTATTGAGGACGGAGATATTATTTTGGTAAAGCATCAAAAAGAATTTGTTTCAGGAGATATTGTTTTGGCAGACGTTGATGGAGAATCGACAATAAAGCGCTTTATATCTCAGGATAAACCCCCTTATTTATTTCTAAAACCAGAAAATCCAAAATATCCAATCATCCATTTCACGAGCACTGTAGAAATGAAAGGAAAAGTGATTTCAGTCTTAAAAGGCGGCCAGTGGTTATCTATAAATTAAATATATGCCTACAGTTAAACAAAACAAAATACTTGAAATTTTAGACGAGATATGAATAATAATGTAGTTTCATTGTTGGCTAATACTGCTATCGATTATTCATGGTCTTTTTCCGATAAGACAAGAAAAGACACTGCCTATATTAGCCACGGTTATCATCGCTACCCAGCAAAATTTATTCCTCAAATAGTTTCTCGTTTGGCTAGTAAGTATACAAACGAGGGTGATTTAATTGTTGATCCATTCGGAGGGTGCGGTACAACACTTGTTGAATCGAAGATAATGGGGCGTCCATCGGTAGGTGTTGATATAAACCCAGTTGCCGTACTTATTACAAAAGCGAAAATTACACCTATCGATCCAGTTAAAATTGAAAAAGCATTTGTAATACTGGAGAAGAAGCTAGAAAGTTATAGCGAAAATTCAAAAGTCAAAGCTCCCAACCACGAACGTATAGATTACTGGTTCAAGCCAGAGGAAAAAAGAAAGCTTGCTTTTCTCTTTGCTGAAATTTCCAAGTTGAAAGACCAAGATATTAGGGATTTTTTTTATTGTGGATTTTCAAATATTCTTAAAAATTGTTCTATCTGGTTACAAAAAAGCAATAAACCGACCCGTGATTTTGAGAAAAAACCATCAGATCCAATACAAACGTTTTTCAAACAAGTAAAAACAATGATGAGAGGCAACGCTAGATTTTACGAATTGTCAAAAGAAAAAAATTATTTGAAAGTGCCAAGTCAAGTTTATTGCACTGACGCAAGGACAATTCCAGTTAAAGATAATTCTGTTAGTTTAATCGTTACTTCGCCGCCTTACGTAACTTCGTATGAGTACGCCGACTTGCATCAGTTAACCGCTTTATGGATGGAATACACAAAAGACTTAAGTGATTTTAGGAGAAGGTTCATCGGTTCTTCTTATCACAGTAAAAAGGACCTTATTCTCAATAGTTCAATTGCTGAAGATATTAGAAGCGAATTGTTGAGAAAAGACAAAAAAACTGCCGAGGAAGTATCCACCTATTTTAGTGAGATGAATCAGGTTTTTGCTGAAATGAAAAGAATGCTCAAAAAGGGTGGAAAAACCTGCATTGTTATCGGCAACACGAGCTTAAAGGGTATTGACATACTTAACGCTGAGGTTTTTGTTGAGCAGTTGCAAAATTTGGGATTGAAAATTGAAGATATTATTAAGCGAGAAATACCATCAAAAAATTTACCGTCTGTAAGAGACGAAAAAACAGGTAAATTTACTAAGATAAGCGATAAGAATAAAATTTACGCTTATCCAACGGAGTACATTCTAGTGATGGAGAAATAAAACTATGACATTTGATAAAATCAAAAACATTTATTTATCAAAAAAGGGGAAGACAGTTAACCATAATTTTATAAAGGAAATTTTTGATGAGATAAAAACAGAATACAAAAAAGAGAAAAGGGCGAAAGGAAAAGATGCTAACCAGTCATGGAATTCGTGGAGTGGGAAAGCATTGC
>Ga0213870_1000133_pt1 | contig 38385 bp, 36 predicted proteins | sample WICALVC2017_Meta_FD_160119 | JGI IMG/M metagenome (GOLD analysis project Ga0213870, IMG submission 160119) | Freshwater microbial communities from subterranean cave lake in Wind Cave National Park, South Dakota, United States - WICALVC2017 | ecosystem: Environmental > Aquatic > Deep subsurface >...
ATATTATACGACACAAAGGTCCTATAACGCATTTCACCCACGCCAGCTAAAATCGGGGCAAAGGTTCGAACCCCGGGCAGAAAGCGCGCGAGAATTATGGTTTTTTTGCCGTGTTTTTCGTAAAAAGCTTTGGCGCGTTCCAGATTCTGTTTGTGAAAAATTATCGAATCCTCGCGCTTGAAAATCATCGGGCCCACTTTTCGGCCAAAACCGTAGCCGAAATTATCTCCCAAAACCGCGCCCAAAAAAACGATGAGAGCGAGAATCCAAATGTTTAGAAATCCCTGGGCGGCGAGAATGCCGGCCGTAAAAAGCAGACTGTCGCCAGGGAGAAAAAATCCGACAAAAAGCCCGGACTCGGCAAAAACAATTCCGAAAAGCCCTAAATAGCCGGCGGTTTTGATAAGAGAAACTAAGTCAAACATAGGTACTAAAATAGAAATATTGATAATGCCATGCTTTTTACGCTGATAAATGCAGAACCGCTCACTTACGTTCGCGGGGCGGCTCCCTTGCTTTTCCTTAATACTTTGTTTTCCAAGCCGCCTACGCGGAACAACGCGGAAAAACTCTTGTTACCTTTTATTAACCGTTAACTACGCAGGAGAATTGCCGCCTCATCCGGATCCACCGGATTGATCTCAATGCCGGTGCCGAGCTCGAAACCGGCGGAAACATTCATCTTCGGCAAAACTTCAATATGCCAATGATAATTGGTGTAGCGCTTTTTATTCGCGAGTGGCGCGGTATGGATAAAGAAATTATAATCCGGATCGCGAAGTGTTTTTTTCATCATTTTTAGAGCGGTCTGCAGCGCCGCTATCACACCAGCCAAATCGGCTTCGTTGGTATTTTCAAAAAATGGCAGATGCTTTTTCGGAAAAATTCTTATTTCAAAACTACTGCGCGAGATAAAAGGAGTAAAAGCAATTGCCTCTTTATTTTCAAAAATAACTCTCTTCTTCTCTTCTTTCTCCCATTGAACCATGCGGCAATGAACACAAGTCTTGTATTTTTTAAAAAATCTCATTGCCCCCGTGACCGAATGCTCAAAATCAGGAGGGGTAACCGGAATCGCAATTATTTGATAATGAGGATGGTAGATAGAAGCTCCGGCTAACTCACCCCAATTGTGAAAAATAGAAATATAAGCCAAGCACTTATCATGAGTTAACATTAAATAGCGATCTTGAAAAGCCCGAAAAACCTCTAACGCCGCTTCTTTGTTTAGATCAGGAAAATCTTTATCATGCGGGCGCGTGATAACAACATCGTGATGTCCAATGCCGTCGGTGACTGAATAAGGACCGACCTTCGCGATCGTTGAACAAACATCACGATGGGTAAAAGCCGGAAATTTATTTTCGATGATCTGGAGCGTCCAGCCGTGCTTATCGTTAAACTGAAGAATTGGCTCCGAATGATCAATACCCTGCGGATTTTCGAAAATGCAGCCGGCAATCGGAGCGCGCCTGCGCCTGACTTTATTTCTAAAGTCATGTGGCCTCTCGCCGCGTTTAGGCGCAATCACAATCCACTCGCCAGAAACCAAATCTTGACGCAGTTGGGATAATTTCATAATGCGATACTAATATACGAATGCATGCTAATTATACGAATGTAATTGGTATAATTCGAATCATCTAATTAGTATCATTAGTATGTATTTGTATATTGGCATCGCGCTTTAGTCGGTTTTCATAATACCAACGGAACACATCTTTCGCTATCGGCAGGGCGTTAAAACTGCCTTCGCGCGCGTTCTCTACTAAAACCAGTATGGCAATTTCCGGGTCATCGGCTGGCGCATAGCCCGCAAACAGGGCATTCACGCGCTCGTTGTTTTGAATCTGCGGCGTGCCGGTCTTGCCAGCCACTTTTACCGGCAAATCGTTTAAAATGTGCGAGGAGCCATAAGGCTTCTCTACCGCGTCCCGGAGGCCAAGACGCACCGCCCGGATTTCTTCCTGCCACTCTCTATAATCCGCTAAAACTTCCTGCTTAGTACTCTTGCTTAAGAAGGGTTTATAAATCTTGCCGCCATTCCCAATTGAAGCTATAAAATCAATGAGCTGGAGCGGGGTTACTAAGAGATCGCCCTGTCCGATCGAGACATTATAGGTATCGCCCAAAAGCCAAGGCCGGTCGGTGCGCGCCTCTTTTTCTTCCGGATTAGGCAAGAAGCCATCGCTCTCAAAAGGCAGATCAATGCCGCTTGGCGCGCCGAATTTGAATTTTTGCCAATAATTAACGAATTTGCTCACGCCTATGCCGCTCTGCTTAAAGGCGCCGCGAACCAATCCATCCTGTCCAATGTTTTGGGGCAAACCGCCGCCCATGAGATAAAAATAAATGTTGCTGGATCTCGCGAGCGCAGCTCGGATGTCCACCCAGCCATGCGCCTGCCAGTCCAAAAATATACTTGGAGCTTCCGGATTGTATGGGTTGGGAATTTCTAGGGCGCCGTCCGAAAAAATCTTACTGTCCTCATCAACAATTCCTTCCCGAAGCGCGGTCAGGGCTACGAGCGGCTTCACGGTTGAGCCCGGGCTGTAATTGCCGGCAATGGCGCGGTTAAAAAGCGGTTCTGACGCGTTAGTCAAAATCTGTCCGCGTTCCTCGCTTAAACGCCGATCAACAAAAACATTGTTGTCAAAACTTGGCAAACTCACTAAGGCTAAAATTTCGCCAGTTTTAGGGTTAAGGCCAATACCAACTCCGGATTTGCGTCCCAAAGATTCCAAACCGGATTTTAAACGCCGATAAAAATATCTCTGAAAATCAGCGTCAAGAGTCGTCTCAAGCGGCGGATTGGGCTTTGGCGCGCTTAACACGCGCTCGCTTAGAACCCTGCCCAAGGCGTCCGCATAAAAAGTGTACCGGCCATCGGTCCCGCGAATAAGCTCATCATATTGGAACTCTAGTCCTGACTTGCCCACAATGCTGTTATTGCGCCCGATTCCCGTATAACCGATAACGTGAGCAAAGGCCGGCGCGTCAATGTATTCCCGCTCATAATCATCTATGATTTCCAGGGCTTCTTCGTTTAAGCCCTTAATAGCGATGACTTCGGTTGGCGTAATGTTCCTCGCCACAACCGCCCAATTGTCCTGCTCTAAATCAACTCCCTGAATTAATTTTAAGAGTTCGTCCTTATTTAAATTCAAGATCTCTCCGAGATTATCAATTGTTGATTTGAGTCTCCCCGGCTGGCTAAGAATTTTAGGGACATTGAGGAACACGCTAAAAGAGCTCGTGTTTTTGGTAAGGGGTTCTCCGAAACGATCGGTGATCACGGCGCGGTAAGTCGGTAAACTAATTTCACGGCTCACATTGGCGCTCGCGCGGGCCTCATAGAACTCCTGATTAAACAGATTAAGCGCAGTCACCTTGCTTAAAACTAAAATCGCGAGTCCCAGAGTGAGTCCGGCAATTAAAAGAAAGGCCTTGCGCGAAGTGGGTACTTCAAGATAATTTTCGCTCCAGACAACGTCATCAGAAACAGCTTCTTCAAAATGTATTTCAGGGTCTTTTTTCATCCCGCACATAACAAGGATTGTTTCGGCATACCAGATGCCAAACGATCCTTGAATATATAAATTGGTCTTCAATAGTTTCTAGACATGGTGGTGATGTTAATAACAAGACGATAATTTTATCCTTGTTATGTGCGGGATTCATAGCCAATAAAACGCTGGCTTAAAAGAAACAAGCCGGCTCCTAAAATAATATTATAGAGCATCTCGCCCGAAACCGTTAGCGGCTCGGCGTAAACAAACCGCCAATCAAGTAAAGAATAGAATATTAGCGTGCCCGAAGCGATCAAAATTAAGTTATTAAGAAAAGGCTGGCCGGGCAAACGCCGGTGCAGGAAAAAAAATAGGATTACCATCCCGGTAAAAATCAAACTGGTGAACTCAAAACCGGGTTCAAAGCGCAATAAAATCCCGGTAAGTAGTACCAGGGCCAAATAAGGCACTAGGGCGCTTATAAAAAACGATAAAGTGATTAAAATGGCTAAACTGATATTGGGCTTAATACCCGCGACTTGAAGCAAGGAAGTGTTCTCTAAGACACCGGCAATCAAGACAAAAATTACAGCCACTAACATGCGTTTGAGCCGAAAAGTGTCCCGCCTCATTTTATTAACACGGAAACGTGAGTAAACTCGCCAACTTCGTAAGGAATATCCAAAGTCGCTTCCCTAAAAGTACTTCCGGGATTATCAAAAATTTCCCTAACAGTTCCGATCTTTAGGCCATAGGGGAAATCTTTGCCTGCAGTATAAACATCGGCGCCGCTAATAAGCTCTTTTTCTTTCACAATGAGCGTGAGTTTCGGCTCCCGGCCGCCCACGAGGAGCGCATCAACGCCATCGATACCCGCTTTAACCGGGAGCTCCCAGCCGGCATCAAAAATCGTCCGGGCGACACTTGAATTATCGGAGACATGATTAAGCTGGCCTAAAAAAACAGCATCTCCCAGGGTAACCGGAAGCAGCTCCGTAAGGCCGTCGAGCCGGCCGGCATTTAGAGCAATTAAACCTCGGTTATTGAATGGATAAGTGGAATAAACCCTGGCCCTAAGATATTCATGGCCGCCTATAGTCTCCCGATAGGAACTTTTGCTTAACAGCAAAATTTTTGCCTTAAGCACTTCGTTCTCCTTTAAAATTTTTTCAAATTCCGCAGAATCTCTTGAAGTCTCGATAAGGTTAGCGAGAAAAGCTATCGGCCGACCCACTAAATTTCCCAATTGGCTGGCTAAATAGTTTTTGGGGTTGATTAAAATCTGGCTTAAAAACAAAAGCCCGAAAAGAATAAGCAGTCCGATAAAAACTAAGAAATTTCTGCGCATGCATTAGAGCTTGATTTCCTTTGGTCTTAACGGATTATCGAGTAATGGGGCGTACTTCTCCAAATTTTCCACCGCCACCCCCGTACCTCGCGCCACGCAGGTAAGCGGATCGTCGATCACAGCGGCTGTGACCGCGAGTTCCCTTGAAATCAGTTGATCAATGCCTCGGAGCAGGCTGCCGCCGCCGCAAAGGTTAATCCCTCGCCTCAAGATATCGCCGGCTAGCTCCGGCGGAGAAATTTCCAAAACCTCTCTAATGGTCTCAATAATAGATTTCAAAGATTTACTGATAGCCGCCCTTACCTGGGTGTCGCGGATAACTATTTCCTTGGGCAGGCCGCTTACCAAATCCCGGCCGCGCACATTAATTTCCATTTTCTGATCCAGGGGCGTGGCCGAACCGATCGCCACCTTGATCTCCTCGGCAGTCGGCTCGCCAATAGCGAGCTTAAACTCGTCGCGCACAAAACGCATAATATCATCAGTTAACTTGTCGCCGGCTATTTTCAAGCTCTTAGCGGTCACCGTGCCGGCCATAGAGATGATGGCTACTTCAGTAGTGCCGCCGCCAATATCCACTATCATGTTGGCTGTTGGTTCATCAATGGGGAGCCGCGCCCCGAGCGCGGCCGCGAGGGGTTCATCAATAATATAGGGCTGGAAAACGCCGGCGCCCAAGACCGCATCCTCAACTGATTTTCTCTCCACCTCGGTTAGGTTGCTCGGCACGCCGACAACGGCTTTACGATAACTTACGAAAGAGCGCTGGCCGGAAAGTTTCTTTAAAAAGTGGCGCAAAATTTCCTGGCTCATCTCAAAGTCGGAAATCACGCCGTTAACCAAAGGCCGCACCACGTTAATATGAGCGGGTGTGCGTCCCAGCATTTTTTTGGCTTCTTCGCCAACAGCTAAAATTTTATTGGTTTTCGAGTTTACCGCGACCACTGTCGGCTCGTTAATCACAATGCCGCGCTTATCAAGATAGATAAGGGAATTGGTTGTACCAAGGTCCACGCCGATATTTCTGTTGATGAGGGAGAAACGGAACATAGTCGCTTACGCTAACATGATACCAATATACGAATAGTTACTAATGATACGAATAACATACTAATAAATACATTAGTATTTTATTAGTATCATTCGCATGCATTTATATATTAGTATCTCATTATTCTTATTAACTCCTGCAATGTCACCAACTTAGTTTTTGCCTGGTCGCGCCGCTTAATCTCTATTTTGGAGCCGGTTTTTTCGCTCACGACGGCCCGATAAGGAATACCCAACAAATCAGCATCGGCGAATTTCTCGCCAGGGGCCCCCTTTTCGCGGTCATCATATAATACCTCAACATTAGCTTTTTTCAAGTCTTCGTAAAACTTACTAGCTGCGTTTCTAACTTTAGGAATGTGTGGATGTAAATCCAAAAGATGAACTTGGTATGGCGCAACCGTCTCCGGCCAAATCATGCCAGCATCATCATGGAATACCTCGACCAGCGTGCCCATAAGCCGGCTGGGGCCAATGCCGTAAGAACCCATTACTACCAATTTTGAATCGCCGTTTTTATCCCGATATTTTAAATCAAACGGCTCTGAATAGCGAGTTCCAAGTTTAAAAACATTAGCAACTTCAATTCCAGACGATTCTTGTACTCGCCCGCTACACTTCGGACATTTATCCCCCTGTTTAACTTTTGAAATTTCCTTATTTTGGGAAGAATCGCACTTTTCGCAATAAAAAACCGTGTCTTCGCCAGCAGGATTCAAAACCTGGAACTCGTGAGTATATTCTTTGGTAAAAGGACCGCCCGAAGCCTCGGTAACTTTGGCCTCGAGCCCCATTCTTTTTAAAATTTTCTCGTAAGCTTTGATAACTTCTTCGTAATATCTGTCTAAATCAGCTTTGTCGGCATTAAAACTATAGAGATCCTTCATTAAAAACTCCCGGCCGCGGAGTAACCCGCTTTTGGCTCGCGCTTCAGCCCGAAACTTGGTTTGAATTTGATAAACGCCCAAGGGTAAATCCTGATAAGAACTGATGAAATTGGCTGCTATGTGAGTTATAACTTCCTCGTGGGTCCAACCGAGACCGAAATCCGGTAGTTGTTGGTTGTTGGTTGTTGGTTGTTGGTTAACTTTAAACATTACGTTCGTGTTCCAGCGGCCGGATTTTTCCCAGTAATCTTTAGCAATTAAGCTCGGCATTAAAAGTTCCTGCGCTCCCAAAGCATTCATTTCCTCGCGGATAATATTATTAATCTTTTCAATCACCCGTAAACCCAAAGGCAAATAAGCATATACCCCGGCCGAACTTTTCCGAATAAAACCAGCCCTAATCAAAAGCTGGGCGTTTACGGCTTCCTCGTCTTTGGGAGAAGTTTTGGAGGTTTTGGTGAAGAGTTGGGATTGGCGCATGATTCCATGCGAATGACTAGTGCGAATAATCGCGAATGATGGTGCGAATTAATTCTATATTCGCAAATCATTCGCAAACATTAGCATAAATATTCGCGTAACCTATTTTATGTAACTCTATCATTATTTTTGAAATAAAAAAAGCCCGGCTGGCGAGCCAGTCGGGTGTGGGACGAACTGCGGATGCTCCTCCTACGGCACTAGATGGAGTCATCCTCTTGGCGCGGCTGTGGCGGCCACAGACTTCGCCTGAAGAAATCGGCGACGTTCGCCGGATTCTTCTTCTCCATCTGCACCTTGACCTTGAGGAGCCTGGGGATGATACGTATGAAGCTCTTACGCCTCGAGCCCGTGAGGCCATCGCGGTGAGAGTGCGCTAGCTGGACGATGCCGTAGACGGTGTGTCTGTCGAAAACGGACACCGTCTTGCCGTCGGCCGTGTCCGACTCTCGCTGATCCATGATTCGCCGAAGCTCGTCCATGAACTCTCCGCCCTTGCTGGTCTCAAGGAGCCTGGCGAACTCGACGGGTAGAAGTTTCATCGCTGTTTGGGAATGAACTTTCTCCGGCCGGTTGATAGATAACGCTCGGGCTTCCTCGAGGGTGAGAGGCGGCGAACTGGGCTTGGCGCCCTTCACGCCAGCCTCGGCCATGAGCTTTCCAAGATTCAATCCTGACATGGATCCCTCCCGTGATGGCTTCCCTTGAAGAACCAACTGCTTTCGTCCTTTCGGACTCATCAGTCGAGATACACATCTCGAGAACAGTTAGCTAATGTCTTAATAAAGACATTATAGCATAGTATAACTTATCCGTCAATAGCACCGGACGACCCAATAAGTTATCATCAAAACAACTTCGCAACATCGCGGACCGTAATCACCACCATTAAAAGCAAAAGCAAGGCAAAGCCGATGGCGTTAGCGATATTCTCTTTATTGGGCGAGAGCGGTGAACCTTTGATTTTTTCAAACAAAAGGAAAAGCAATCGTCCCCCGTCCAAAGCCGGAATCGGAATAATATTTAAAACTGCGAGATTTAGTGAGATTAAGCCGATGAGCTGAAGCAGATACACTAAGCCGAAACTCGCCGCTTGGCTGGCAATGCCAAAGATTCCCACCGGCCCCACAAACTGTTCCAAAACCGGCGCGCCGGTAAAAATTCCGGCGATAAGATTCCCAAGAGCCGCGGCAATGGCGGCAAGAATAGCAGCCGAGGTAATAGCGCCTTCCTTGAACGCGGAAAATATGCCCAGACGCGGTAAACCGACTTCGGTTAAAGAAATACCCAAAGCCCCTTGTCCGGCCGGCGGATCCACGCGCGGAACAACCTTAAATTCCAGTTCCTCTTCGCCGCGGAGCGCCCTAAGAGTTATCTCTTGGCCTTTTGAATTATTCACAAAATTTATAAAATCCTCTGATTTTTCAAAATCTAAAATGCGATCCCCAGCGATAACGCCGGCCAGCGCTGCCGGAGTATCAGCCGTAACATCAGTTATAAGTACCCCGCCAGCTGCGCCAATCATATAAATCACGGAAATCACGAGCCAGCCTAAAATTAGATTCATAATCACGCCCGCCCCGATAATCACAGCCCGCCTCCAAATTTTCAAAAACCAAAAGCTCCTCTCCGGCTGTTTCTCTTCTTGGTTAGGATCCCGCTTTTCGCCGTGAATTTTTACAAAACCGCCAAAAGGCAAAAGATTAAAACTATAAATCGTCTCGCCGCGCTTCCATTTAAAAAGCCGCGGCGGAAAACCAAACCCGAATTCCTCTACCCAAAGTCCGAACCATTTGGCAGCTAAAAAATGGCCCAACTCGTGGACTAGAATCAGTATTGATATGCCGATTATAAAAATGAGGATGGTCATATAAATAGCGACACTAATATACGAATTCACCCGAATGACGCGAATAAATTATTCGTAGATTAGTGTGTCATTAGTAATTGGTGTCGCTGTTACTCAGTGATCTCCCTGATTTTATTATTAAGCGCCGTATCTATCTCCTTATTAATCTTATCGATGGTTTCCTGAATCTTTTCTTTCGATTTAAATTTCTGGTCCTCGCTGATGGTCTTGGCCTCGAGCGCTTGGACAATCTTTTTATTGGCCTCGTCCCGCAGATTGCGCAGTTTAATCCTCCATTTCTCGGCCGAGGCCTTGGCAACCTTGATAAACTCCTCGCGCCGCTCTGCGGTTAAGGGCGGCATTTTGATACGCACGACATTGCCGCTCACGCTGGGATTTAACTTGAGCGCTGAAGTTTCAATGGCTTTGGCAACGCTTAAAACGGCATTTTTGTCCCAAACGCTGACCTGGATATCCCGCGGCGGCAAGATGCTTATCGAACCCAACTGTTTCACTTTTAACATTCCTCCCAGATATTCAACTTGGATGTCTTCGACGAGCTGCGGCGTCGGCCGATTAGTACGCAACCCTGCTAATTCCTGTTTTACAGCTTCCAAAATGCTTTTGGTTTTTTGCTCTAAATCCTTTAGAACTATCTCCATTCTGGTACCGAAAATACTGCTTCGAGTTGCAGTTTTTTATTGGTAGTGTACTGGTTCATTAAAGTCCAACGACGGAGAACGCTTTTTATGACATCGTTGTTTTTAATCGGGTCTTTTCTTAAATCTAGAATTAAAGCGGTTATAAAATCGTTTAAGTTTATTCCCTGCTCCAAAATTAATTTAATAATCTCGGTGCGCTCCCTGGGCGTTGGGGCGTGTAAAATCTGGGCGGCCAATTTCTTAACTTCCGGCGCCACTGCTATTGTCTTGCGCCCGCTCCAGTAAACCTTTTGTAATCTCGAGGCAAGCGGCGTGAGCATGGCCTCCGGATCTCGGACAATTAAGATAATGAGCGCATGCTCCGGCGGCTCTTCGGCTATCTTAAGAATAGCATTTTGCGCGGCTCCGGTCAACTCATGGGCGGCTTTAATTACTAAAGATCTTTTGGGAGAAGCAATAGGCTTCTGCCAGAGAAAACCCCTGATCGATCTTGCCGATTCAATCCCAGAGTTCAGGGCCGCGTCGATAAATAAGGCGTCGGTTAAAATCCTCACAGGCATCTCCCAAGATTTGGTCTCGAGATAGTTCGTGAGCGACGCCGCAAATTGATGTTGCCCCTCAATGTCATCGCCGAAAAAAATGTAGCCGTGGGCAAGCCGTCCTTTATTAATTAAACGCTCAAAGTCTTTTTTAAATTCTTGGGCAAAAGCCATATGCTTACGCAATATGATACCAATATACGAATGAATACTAATGATACTAATGGATACGAATATTAACGATTAGTATTATTCGTATCATTCCTGCCTGCCGGCAGGCAGGCGCATGCATTAGTATATTGGTATTACATTATCGTTTGTTAAGCAACGTTTTTTTATAAACATCCAAATGGTTCAGGATCAATCCCGAGCCCTTGGCCACGCAGAAAAGCGGGTCTTCGGCGAGATAGGTTGGCACGCCGGTCATGCGGCGGAAAAATTCATCCAAATGCCTGATTTGCGCGCCGCCGCCCGAGAGCACAATGCCCTTTTCCATGATGTCAGCCACGAGCTCCGGCGGCGTGACGTTAAAGACGTTCTGGACCGAAGCGGCGATATCCAAAAGATGCGGCGTCAGTGCCTCGGCGATCTCATTGGAACGAATAATTATGTCTTTAGGCAAGCCCGAAATTAAGTCTCGGCCGCGCACCTCAAACTCAAGCTGTTCCTTGGCCGGCAAGGCAGAACCGATTTCAATCTTAATCGCCTCCGCTGTCTGCTCGCCGATCGAGAGCGAATATTTCTTCTTAATATAATCCATTATGGCCTGGTCAAACTTATTGCCGGCAACGCGGAGCGATGCCCAAGAAACAATGCCGCCCAAAGATACCACGGCTACCTCGGAAGTGCCGCCGCCGACATTAATAATCATATTGCCGGAATAAGCGTTAATAGGGATGCCCGCGCCCAAAGCCGCGAGTATCGGCTCCTTAACCACATACGCCTCTTTAGCGCCCGCCTCGCGTGCCGCGTTTATGACCGCGCGGCGCTCGGTGGGCGTAATCCCGGCCGGCACCGAAATCACAATCTCGGGCCTAAATATATTAAACCGGCCAACGGCTTTGGCGGTGAAATATTTGAGCATTGCCTTGGTGATGTAATAATCGGCAATCACGCCGTCCTTGAGCGGCCGATAGGCAATGATGTCTTCGGGTGTGCGTCCGATCATTTCTTTGGCTTCCCGCCCCACTGCGAGCACGCTGTTTTCGGGCAAACTCAAAGCCACGATGGTTGGCTCGTTGATAATAAAACCCTTGCCGGGCACAAAAACAATGGTGTTCGCGGTTCCCAAGTCTATGCCGATTTTTCGAGTAAACATGCCGATTTTATTTACGAGCCGCGCGAGTAATTATAAAATCGCGCACCGAGCACATAAAATTAATAAAGCGACCGCGAATCAATTCGCCTTTAAATTCTCTAAAATGCTGTTTTTTCTTATTTGATGCCTTCATAATTTTATGTGCTCGGTAAAGAGTTGGCAGCTACCCGAGCACATAAAGCATTATGTGCTTCGGTTAGGCCAGCCTCTTTATATCCGCCCCCAACGCCCGCAGCCGTTCGTCAATTCTCTCGTAACCGCGGTCAACCTCTTCCGCCCCATCAATTACGCTTTCACCCTTAGCAATTAAAGCCGCAACAATATGGGCTATACCGGCGCGCAAATCCTTTACCTTAATCAGGGCGCCGTGAAGCGGCGTAGGACCGGTAATTAAAGCACTGTGATTATGATCCTTGCCGCTAAATCGGCAAGAGAGCTGTCCTAGACACTTCGTAAATACTTTAATATCAGCGCCCATTAATTTCAAGTCCTCTACGTAGGCGAAACGATCTTCGTAAACAGTTTCATGAATAATGGAAGTGCCTTCGACTTGAGTTAAGAGCACCGCAAACGGCTGCTGCCAATCGGTCATAAAGCCGGGATGCGGATCGGTTTCTATCTCGGTGGCCTTAAGCCCGTCGGGTCTAAAGAATCTTATGCCTTGGTCGTTCACTTCATAATCTCCGCCGATTCTACGGATGGCGCTTAAAAAAGTCAAGAGATGATCCTGTCGTGCGCCTTTGACTAAAATATTGCCGCCGCTCGCTAGAGCGAGCGCGCCGAAAGACACCGCTTCATTGCGGTCAGGCAGGATCCGGTGGGTTGCGCCGCGGAGCTTTAGGACGCCGTCAATATAAATTCTCCGATGCGCACCGATTTCAATAATGGCGCCCATTTTCTGCAAGTAGGCAATCAAATCCAGAATTTCCGGCTCTTTAGCAGCGTTTTCAATCACCGTCCGGCCTTGGGCTAAGGTAGCGGCAATAATGATGTTTTCCGTCGCCATCACGCTCGGATAACGGAGCTTAATATGGGCGCCATGAAGGCCGTGCGCGGCTTTGGCAAAAAAGTGATGATCGTCGTTCCTGATTTCCGCGCCCATGGCGCGCAGGCCCTCGAGATGCATATCCACCGGCCTGGGCCCGATCTGGTCGCCCCCCAAAACCGGAATTTGTGCCTCGCCAACCCTAGTGAGAAGCGGCCCCAGAGCCAGAATCGGAATACGATTCCTGCGGCTTAATGTCAAAACTTTGGTGCTCGCAATCTTGGCTGTATGAATCTTAAGCGTTCCACCATGACGTTCAATCCGGCTCCCTAACTCACGGCATAATTCCGCAGTAATCTCTGCATCACCAATATTAGGACAATTCTCAAGAGTGCACGGCTCCTCCGTGAGTAACGAAGCCACCATCATCTTGGTAGCCGCATTTTTAGCGCCGGCTAAGGTAATTTCGCCAGATAGATTTTTCCCGCCCTTGATAACAAATTTCATGATTTAAGTTTTGGTTTTAGACCCACGAGATACACAATACCAAATAGCAAAGCGCCTATTAAGCCAAAGAATAAATCATAAATAGTATCCTCTAGTCCTGGTTGGGTTGGTGGCATACTCAGGCGTCCATCAAATATTTGATCCAGTGCAAATTCGAAGAATTCCCAAATTACGCTAGCTAAAACGCTAAAGCCTAAGGCAAAAACCAGGGTGACTAAAAAATTCTTTTTAATATCGAAAATGTTTGGGCGCTGGTTTAAAAAATAAAAAAAGACGGCGCTAATCCAAATGCCTCCTAAAAAATGGTGGAGCGTATCTAGTTTTTCAACCGCCCAATACCATTCTAAATCAAGACCCAGCGCGTGACCAAAAAAAATTATAAGAAAAAGGCCGAAAACAAAATAAGGAGAAATAAGGAATTTGGATAGCATGCTAATGATTAGTGCGAATAACCGCGAATTATTACTGCGAATATTCGCATACTATTCGCAAAAATTCGCAAAGATATTCGCATGTTTACCGCTTCTGCCACTGCGGAGCCCTGCGCGCCTTCTTTAATCCGTATTTCTTGCGCTCCACCATCCTTGAATCGCGGGTTATAAATCCGGCTCGGCGCAAACGTTTTTTAAAATCGGCATTAAATTTAACCAGGGCTTTGGCAATCGCGTTTCTTACTGATTGTGCCTGCGCGTTTAATCCGCCGCCTGAAACTTTCGCTGTAACCCGCGTTCGCTCTTCAAGTTTAAGCAAATCTAAAGGCGCGGCTACGTTAATTTGTTGGGTATTTATCTTAAAATAATCCTTATAATCCTTGCCGTTAACCATAATGCCCGTGCCTTTAGTATAGATTCGGGCGCGAGCCACAGCGGTCTTCCGGCCGCCGGTCGCTTCAAAATAACGCTCCTTTTTTTCTTTAACTTCAGTTTTTGCTGTTGCCGGTTTCATATTATTTGACTCAATAACCTAATTACCCAATAGTTAATCTTGAATAACCAATCGCTTTAACCGTTTGGCCCGCAAGCGATTTTTAGGCAGCATATTAAAAACCGCGCGCCGCAAAACCGCCGCCGGCGATCGAGCGAACAGCTGTTTGAAAGAACGCTCTCGCAAATGGCCCATATAGCCGGTGTGGTGATAATAAATTTTTTGCTCGGCTTTCTTCCCTGTAACCACAAGCTTCGAGGCATTTTTAATAATTATCTTGTCCGTACCCGCAAGCCTTGGATCATAATTCGGAGATTGTTTGCCTTGAAGTATAACGGCGATTTGGGAAGCTAAACGGCCCAGTTTTTGATTTTCTGCATTGATAACGTAATCCATAATAGTATGCTAATGACTAGTGCGAATTAGCATGTTTATTGCACAAATTCTATTATCGCCATCGGTGCCCCGTCCCGCTTCCGACTTTTTGCCATTTTAGTAATCTTCAAGTAGCCGCCGGTTCTGCTTTGATAGCGCGGCGCAATGCCGTAAAAAAGCTTTTGGGCGGTCTTCTTGGGAAGTTCTGTAAGCAGCATCCGCAAACCGGCTAAATTTTGTTTTTTGGCGATGGTTACCAGACGTTCAACTATCGGCCGGATTTCTTTGGCACGCGCGAGCGTTGTTTCCATCTTCTCTTTTATTATTAAATTAGCCGCAAGGTTTTTCAAAAATAGCCGCCGGCGGCCGCGAATTCGATGAAACTTTCTCATAATTTGTCGATACGAAATTCATAATACGAATGATGCGAAATTTTTATATTTTATTATTCGCAGCATTCGCATCTGCTTCGCATCTTTAGCATCGGTTTACTCTTTTTTCTTCTTGGGTCGGCCTCTCTTTCTTTTCTCTTCTTTCGCCGGAGCTACCGTTGGCTGCGGTTCTTTAGCTTCAATCTCGCCGATCTTAGTAAAATGATCCTGCAGGATTCTCGCCGATTTCCTTAAGGCCTGGGAAGGTGTGACGCTGCCGTCAGTCTCAATCACAATGCGCAGTTTATTATAGTCGGTCCGATCGCCCACGCGCATGTTTTCTACGGTGAAATTAACCTTAACCACCGGAGAAAAAATCGCATCGAGCGCAATTACGCCTATCGGCAATTTCTCCGACTTTCGTGCCTCGGCCGGCACGTAACCCAATGCCTTTTCCACTGTTAATTCCATATCTAATTCAGCGTTTTTGTCGGTCAAGGTTGCGATGGGCGCATCCGGCGTAATCACCTCCACTTCCGACGTGGCCCTGATGTCGGAAGCGGTGACCTTACCTTCGCCTTGCGCCTTAAGCGTGAGCGTCTGCGGCTCTTTGGTGTGAATTCGAAACCGGATGCGTTTTAAATTAAGCATCAGTTCCACCATATCTTCTAAAACGCCTGGCAGGGTTGTAAATTCGTGGCTCACGCCCTTGATTTTAACTTGGGTAATGGCAGCACCCGGTAACGAGGACAGCATGGCGCGCCGCAGAGTATTGCCGATGGTCACGCCGTAACCGGTGTAAAGCCCCTCAATTTCAAAGACGCCTTCCCGATCGGTTTCGGAGATAGTTTTAATCGCGACGGTTTCGCTTACGTATTCGTATTTCATGATTCCATGCGAATGACTAGTGCGAATAAGCGCGAATTATTACTGCGAATATTCGCATACTATTCGCAAAAATTCGCATACCTATTCGCATGACATTCCTATTTCACGACTTTTGAATAATAATCAACGACCATGTTTATATCAAATGATATGTCTAAATCTTTTGGCTCCGCCACCACCTTACCCACAAGCCTTTCCTTGTCAAGCGTAAGCCAGGTTGGCGGTTCATATTTTTTTATCGTCAAGTTCAAATCCTTAAAAACTTGATGATCTTTTGATTGGGGGCGGATAATAATTTCATCACCCACTTTAACCCGATAAGAAGGAATAGTTACCTTGCGGCCGTTAACCAAGATGTGACCGTGGTTCACTAATTGGCGCGCGACTGAACGGGACGGCGTGAGTCCCAGCCGATAAACCACGTTATCCAGGCGGCGTTCGAGCAAGCTCACGATCATCGTGCCGGTAACCGCCGGATTCTTAAGCGCCTCGCGAAATACTTTTTGCATCTGAGCTTCTCTTAAGCCATAGCTAAACTGGAATTTCTGTTTTTCCTTAAGCTGCTCGCCGTATTCGGAGAGCATGTGGCGCGCCCGGCCGTGAACGCCTGGTCTTGTTGGCCGGCGCACGGTCACGCATTTTGGCGAGAGACATCGGTGGGGCTTTAAAAAAAGTTTTACGCCCAATGATCTTTCTTTTTTTTCTTGGGTATCGAACATTTTGGTTAATTGGTTAACTGGTTAGTTGGTTAGTTGGTATTTACTGATTAACAATTCACCAATTAACTAATTAACCAATTCACTAACTAAACTCTCCTGACCTTCGGCGGCCTTGGCCCATTATGGGGTATCGGCGTAACGTCTTTAATGGATAAAATGGTAAAACCTCGGTTGGCTAAAGAACGCATGGCTGAATCTCGGCCGCCGCCGATGCCGCTTACGAATACCTGCACGTTAAAGGGCCCTGATTTTTGAATTTTTTCCGCTAAGGCAGCTACCACTTTGGCAGAAGCGAAAGGCGTGGCTTTTTTGGGGCCGGAAAATCCCAAAGCTCCGGCCGAACTCCAGGCAACCAGATTACCTTTATCATCAGTCACTGAAATCAGCGTATTATTATAAGAAGCATTAATATAAATCCTGCCGACCTCGAATTTCTTGGTGACTGATTTGCCGGCAGTTTTAGTAAACGCATCTTCGAGCGTCTGTTTTTCTTTAAGCGCTTGTTCGGTTGTCTGTTCTGCTATTTTTTTCTTACCCATAAGGTTACTAATTTACGAATTTTTACTAATGTACGAATTCGTATATTCGTACTAATCGGTAAATTCGTAACTTTATTTCAGCTCAACCTTCCTCTTGCCGCTGCCCGCTGTCTTCCGGACATTGCCGCGCACGGTGCGCGAATTGGTCCTAGTGCGCTGACCGCGCACCGGCAAATGCCTCATATGCCGAATGCCTCGATAAGCCTGCAGCTCTTTTAAAAGATTAATATTTTGTTTAATCACTTGCCGGAGTTCTCCCTCGACTTTATAATTTTTCTCGATAAACCCCTGGATCCTATTAACCTCGTCTGGGCTTAGGGTCTTGGCCGGTTTTTGAGGCTCAACTTTTGTAGTCGTTAAAATCTTGTGCGCCAAAGATAATCCTATGCCATAAATATAGGTTAATGCATATTCTATCCTTTTGTTATCTGGAATGTTTACGCCAACAATACGCATTTTGGTTAATTGGTTGATTGGTTAATTAGTGAATTAGCTTTAAGTTTCTATCCTAATTAACTAATCCACCAATTCACTAACTAACCCTGTCGTTGCTTATGTTTAGGATTTTCGCATACAATATAAATCCGCCTGCCGCGCCGCACGGTTTTGCATTTTATGCAGATGGGTTTTACGGATGAACGGACCTTCATTTTGGTTAATTGGTTGATTGGTTAGTTGGTTAATTGGTTTAGCTGATCAACCAATTCACTAATTCACCAATTAACTAATTCACCAATTTATAGCCTTCTCACGATTCTCCCTCTTTTATCATCATACGGGCTTAATTCCACAATCACCCTGTCCCCGGGGAGTATCCTGATATAATGCAACCGCATCTTGCCTGAAAGATGGGCCAGAACTATGTCGCCGGTATCAAGGCGGACACGAAAATTGGTGGCGGGCAGCGCCTCTTCCACTATGCCCGTAACCCGCTTAGCATCACCTTTCATGACTTAAAATTTGCCCGGGTATAAGCCATATGGCCGTCTTAATATAGCAAATACCTATTGTAACACCGGTCGCTTTGATTAGTCAATGGTTATATTGATCCGACCTTCTCTTTCCGGAACGCTGCGCACCCAAAACGGCCAAAGAGAAATTTTGGCGCTCTCCAACCCGGCGATAGAAAAAATCAGAGCCTTAAGATCAGTCTCTGATTTGCCGGCAATTTTGTCCTTCAAAAACTCCAAATCAACCTTCTTGGCTAAAACAGCTTCATAATCAATGGGTAGGGTAAGCTTCCCGCTTACGGCGCTAAACTCTGGACTATTGTAAGTCAGCTTATAGCTTTTAACTTCGAAGTCCGGGCCGGCCTCTGCTTGAATCTTACCCAGAAGCATCGCTAACATATCTTGTTCTTTAAAAAGCATAAGCGAGAGTTCGGCTTCGGCAAAAACGGAAAACTTACCACTCGCATCCACTCTAGCGTCAACCTCCTGCTTAAGCAGTTTGAATTGGGTGGTGCCGTCAATTAATTTAAGAACTTCTGGCACTTGAGTCAGGATTAACGTCTTCATGGCTTCCTCCAAAGTTTTAGCTACTGTTGCCTTGGCCTTATTTATATCGTCGGCGTTCGGATAGGCCGTCTCCCCGATCGCGCCGCCGCTCATCGCCTCTTTTGATTCCGCGTAGAAAGTGGCAAACCTAGGCGTGCCCGAGAAACCGGGGATGGTAAATTTGGAAACCGGTCCGATATTATAGGCCTCGCCAGGGGTATCAGCAACAACTCGAGCTTCAATTGAAGAGGGTTCGATTCTGCCCTGAACGATTTTAGCTCCGGGAACTGTCAGCCTCTCGATCAGCCGGAAAATTTTGCCGTCGGGGGCGGCGAAGCGAGTAGTGGCCACAAGTGGCTGGGGCGCCGAACTGTGGGCATTATAAATTATAATCTTGCCGGTGGCTTTCTCTGCCACCCGTTTGCGGCTCGAAGCCGGAAAACTCAAAGTAAGATTTTTCTTCTGGGTAAAAATTTGTCCGGGTATTTTAGCCGCTTCGGAGTCAGCTTGAGTCGCCGTTTTATCAACCGTAACAGCGTCTTTAAAAGCCCAACTGGTCCTGGCTGTTACGATTTTTATATCCGCCCGCGGCATGACGTGAATGGCTAAAAACAGGCCGCCGCCAATAAATATGGCTATAAGCGTAAGCACTGAAAATTTAGCCAACCGCTCGAATCCAGGTCGTGATCCCGATTTTGCCATTTCAATATGTTGAGCCGGGTGCTCATGGTGGCCGCGGCTTTCTCTATGATTCGGGTACTTCACGGCCGCCTCGTGTCTTGCTCCAACCTCACGATGACTTTCTCCGACCGCCTCTACCCTTACCTCTTTCTTGGTTTTGCTCGCCTCGCTTGCGGGAGAGCGCAGCGGGCCAGTAACAATGTCGGAAAATTTCGGCTTGGCTTCGCTAAAGAACGGGTTTAAGCATTCGAGGCCGCTCGCCTTGGCGAGCCCGAGTGCCTCATCGTCAACCGATTCGATAATGATTTTTTTACCCAAGGCCTCGGCTTCGCGCTTCAAGAGCCGAAAATTCGCTCCTGACTCCGCGAGTTTAGCAAACCGCGGCACGCTTAAAATAATTTCTCTGGCGTGAATATCAATAATCTTCTCGGCAATAAGTGTCGCTTCGTCGCTTTTATTAACGTTGACTTTGTGGATTTCCATAAAAACTGTAATTGGTAATTAGAAATTTGTAATTGGGGCCTAATTACTATTTACCAATTACTAATTACCGTTAACTGATGAGCCATCGCGCGTGTCTTCTCGCGATCCTGTTTATCTTATCATCATGGGGCAAAAAGTAAAACTCTAGGAGCGCCGCCAAGGGTGAAAAAAGGTTTTGGGTTGGAACAGTTTTAGACAATAATTCAAAGCCCAGCTCGGCGCGCAGAAGTTCATGGTTTACCGGTAAAATCCTTACTTTGCCAGGGAATTGATGTTTAAACTCCGGCTCGAAGACGAAATCCGGCACATCAAAAAAGGCCATGAGATAAATTGCTTCGGAATTGTATTTAGCCGTCAATTTCCCAAGCGGCTCGGTAAGTTTCCGGAATTCGTCTGCGAGCAGCCTATCAATGCGTTTCCGCATCCAAGGCGAAGCTTCGCCGGCCAAATAAATTCTAAAGATTTTCTCCGCCACCCTCTCACTCACGGCAAAAAATTCCGAGAGTGTCCCAAGTAAATTTCTTTTGCCCCAACTCACGGCATCAATATAAGTGACGGTACTGCCGTCAGAAAGATAAATATTTACGCGTTCATCAAATAAATCAACCAGTAAAAAACTTTCTACTCGGGCTAATTTAGCCAGCATGTCAGCCTCTAAGGATCCGTTCTCGGCCATGAGCGCCAATTGCTCCGCTGGGATAAGTTTTCTCACTTCATTCGCAAAGGTCCGCGGATTAAAGGTCTGGGTAAACTGAATTTCTATGGTTTTAGCTTGGAAATCCAAGGGGTTCAATACTTTATGACCATCCAGTTTGAGATTTTTGACCCGCACATCAGTGAGGAGCACATCAAGATCGCCAACGCCCATCTTCTCCGCGGCCTTGCCGCGCTCACGATCAAACATGCGCCAGATGCCTTGGGCAATACGGTTGTCCAAATCCGGCTCGTCAATGGGTGTCTTGGGCTTATCTCGTATGAGCGTAACCGTTGAGTGAATAGTGGTAGCCAAAACCGGATCTAAACTTAGAATGATGTTGGCGCGTCTCGATCCCCTAAATCTTTTGAGTATGCTTTTGACTAAATTTAGGGTTGTTGCCGCATTGCCGAGGGTATTGGCTTCAGATAGTATCTTCACTGCCTCGATTTGTTTCCTGCTAAAGTTGACCTTAAAAAAACTCACTCGCACAAACTGGTTCGAGATTTCAATAATCAAAAATGGTTCCTTCTTAACCAGGAATGATAAAGCCTTCCGCAGTGTCTCTCTCACGCTTTAATTATAACCTTAAACTATTAAAATGCTATAATTGTCTAATGAAAACTCTTCTCTTAATCGACGCCAGCGCCCTCGTCTACAGATTCTTCCACGCGCTCCCGCCGCTTACTGATTTAAACAGCGAACCGATTCAAGCCATCTATGGTTTGACTAATGTGCTTTTAAAAATCCTGCGCGAGCAAAAACCGGATTACGCGGCGGCCGCGCTCGACCGGCCGGAGAGAACTTTTCGCAAAGAACAATTCGAAAAATATAAGATTCATCGCCCGCCTGCTCCTAATGACTTAATTGCTCAGATTAAAAAACTGCCGGAGGTATTTAGCGCCTTTGCCATAAAAACTTTTGAAAAACCGGGTTTTGAGGCAGATGATGTTATCGGAACATTAGTGGAGCGGTTTTCGCAAGAACCGGATTTAAAAATCGTGATTCTCTCCGGCGACCTCGATGTGCTCCAGCTGGTCGAGAACGATAAAATTGTCGGTGAAATAATAAAAACCGGCGTTACCGAAACCCAAATCTATGACCAAGAAAAAGTCGAGGAACGCTATGGTCTAAAACCAATCCGGCTTCCTGACTACAAAGGCCTTATCGGCGACGCTTCTGATAATATCCCGGGCATAAAAGGCATTGGTCCAAAAAGCGCAGCCGAAGTTCTAAAAGAATTCGGCACGCTTGAGGAAGTTTTTGAAAACCTTGCCATCATTAATCCGACAATCGCTAAAAAGCTCCAAGGTAAAAAAGATGATGCGGTTTTTTACCGCGCATTGGCTACCATCAGAAAAGATGTGCCGGTTGATTTGCCGAGTTTAGAGAATATCAAAATGAATCCGCCGGATAAGGATAGATTGCGCGCCTATTTTGAAAAATTGGGCTTTTCTAGCCTAATAAGACGGCTTGAAGCGTAATAGGAATTTGGCTATTTTCAGGTTTATGGGTTAAACTAAAGATAAATTCCTTTTAGAATCTTTGGATATTTACCGATGAAAATTATTTTCGGCAATCTGAATTGGCTGTTTTTATTACTGATTTTGGGGACGCTTGCGATCAGCTTTTTTTATTTGCCGCTCTTTTGGCTGATTTTTAATACCGGCATCTTAATTTCCATGGGCCTACTGGTTTTTTACCATAGTGTTACCGCTGCCAAAGCCAACTCGGCGCAAAAAACTGAAGAGCATCGCCTAAATACTATAATCAACAATCTCCACGATGGGGTGATCGCCTATGACGAGAATTTTAAAATCTTAGTGTTTAATCCAGCCGCCGAGCAAATCTTTAACCTCCGGGCCGGCGAGGTAATCGGCCAGTCTTTCACTCTTAAAGTCAGGCAAGACAGCTCGCCAAGACTAAAAACCCTGCTCACCATTCTCTTTCCGGCGCTCGCCTCCATGATCGTGCGCCGCACCGAACTCGGGGTTTACCCTCAAGTCGTAGACATCTCATTTGATGAGCCGTCTTTGGAACTGCGGGTTTCCACTTCAAGAATTTTAGACAGCGAAGGTAAGGTTCTCGGCTTTGTAAAATTAGTTCACGACCGCACGCGGGAACTCACTTTACTGCGCTCGAAAAGCGAGTTCATCACCATTGCCTCGCACCAGTTGCGCACGCCCTTAACCGCCGCCAACTGGGCAGTCGAGGGCCTAACCAAAGAACCGCTCACGACAAACCAAAAAGATTTACTCGCTAATATCACTGGCGCCGTAAATCGCCTAATGAAAATCGTAGACGACCTGCTTGATGTCGCCAGGATCGAAGAAGGCCGCTTTGGCTACACTTTCCAGGAAATTGATCTTATAAGTTTTTTAGAAGATGCCTTAGCCCAAGCCAAAGACGTCGCCGCCCAATATCGCGTGAAGCTCTATTTTGACAAGCCAAGACAAGAAACCGTTAAAGCTATTTTTGATCCGCAAAAGCTGGCTATGGTGGTTTCAAACCTGTTGGATAACGCCGTTAAATACAATATCCCGAACGGCGAAGTGATTCTTAAAGTTGAAAAGGTGCCTGAAAATCCATATGTGCGCGTGAGCGTTAAAGACACCGGCATCGGCATTCCCTCTGAGGGAATGAATAAGGTTTTCACCAAATTTTTCCGAGCCGAGAATGCCGCGAAAATCGCGGTTGAAGGCACGGGCCTTGGGCTCTATATCGGCAGAAATATCATCCGCCGGCACGGCGGACAAATATGGGTAGAATCAACTTTAAACCGCGGCAGCGTCTTCTACTTCACCCTGCCTACTAATCCGACGCTCGTTCCGGCGAAGGAGATAGTTTACGAAGAAGAGATATAATAGCGACACTAATATACGAATTCACTCGAATGACCCGAATAACTTATTCGTAAATTAGCGTGTCATTCGTAATTGGTGTCGCTTGGTCTTATGCCCGAACTCCCAGAAGTTCAGACGATTGTAAACGACCTAAAGAGAAAGATTGTGGGCCGCCGGCTGGCGGCTTTTTGGTCTGACACGCCGAGAATTTTTCCAAAAAATCAAATCGCAAATCTTAAATCTCAAATCAGGGGCTATCGAATCAACAAAATTGATCGCCGCGGCAAAAATATACTAATTTATCTCTCCAATGGACCTCGAATAAAATCGAATGGATCTCGAATAAATAAAACGACATTCGAGAAAAATTCGAGAAATTATATTCGAGGGAAATTAGAGAAGCTATTAGTAATCCACCCAAAACTTACCGGCCGGCTAGAGTTAGTGAAATGGAAAAAGCGACATGTAAAATGGCACGAAAATAAATATTATCGGGCGGTTTTTTATTTAAACGGCGGCTGGGCACTGGCCTTCCGAGACGTGCGCAAATTCGGAAAAATCATTTTTGGCAGCCGCAAACAGATTGAATCTCTGCCTGATTTGGCTGACCTCGGTCCTGACCCGCTTGAACCCCGTTTCACAGCCAAAAAATTCGCGGAGCTTATCAACGCCGAAAAAAGAAAGATCAAGCTCGTGCTTTTAGATCAGAAAATTATCGCGGGTATTGGCAATATCTATTCTGATGAAGCGCTTTGGTACGCAAAAATTCATCCGTTCACTCCAAGTAACCAACTAACTAACAACCAATTAACCAATCTCTACCGCGCTATCCGAGAAGTTCTAAAAAAATCTTTGCGTGTGCGCGGCTCCTCTATGCGCGATTATCGCGACACTTCTGGCCACGCAGGCGGCTATATTAAAATCCGGCGCGTCTATGACCGCGAGGAGCTCCCCTGCTTCCGCTGCGGCACCAAAATTAAAAGAATCAAAATAAACGTCCGCTCGGCTCACTTTTGCCCGAAATGCCAATTACTAAACTATCTGCCGATCGGCAGTTAGTTTAGTTAAGGGGTAATTAACTGCGCATTTTTGCCCAAAGTGCCAGAAATTCTAATAAGTTTTAGAAGTTCGCCGCTCAATATGAAATACTAGAATAACTTTCTCCGGAGTTTTGATCTTATAAAAGAGTCTATATGATCCGATGCGACGCCGCCAAACACTTTCCTCGTCCTTCATCTTTTGGATATCGCCAACATAAGGATTGAATTGAAGAAATTTAATTGCCTCAAGAATCCTTTCCGCATTGCGCCGAGGTATTCTTTCTAATGTCTTAGCAACAGCAGGGTCAACTTGTAAATTCCAATTTTTTGGCGAGTTCATTATAAGAGAGTGTTTTGCCAAGTCGGAAATTACTTTCTGCTCTCTTTAAGGCCTTTTTTTGCGCCTCACTTGGCATAAATTCTCTTATTTTTCTAAGCTCTAACAATGCCTCGTACTCTTTGCGAGGGATTACAACTAAATCATCTTGTTTTGCTAATTCCTTAGGAATAGTGATAGTAGCCATACAAATGCAGTATAGCACTAAATTAAAACAATCAAAATGGGCGTGCGCTCGGCACATTTTTGCCCAAAGTGCCAGAAACTACTTATTAGATAAAATTAATAATCTCCTTTAGAGATTTAACGGTAAGATGAGGAAAACCAGTTATGTCATCCGGCAATTCATTCGCGAATTTGCCTTTTTGAATCCAGATAACTTTGCATCCCCGCTTAATACACCACGATGATCTTTTAATTCGATCATCAACAACCAAAATTTGTTCTGGCTTCAAATTCAAATTACCTATTGCGTTGCGAAATGAAGAATCTTTGTCTGACGCATGAAATAGGGCAAATTTAAAGTATTTTCTAATGTCATAAGCGTCTAGTTTTACGAATCTTCCTTCTATATCGTCATCAATAGCCAAAGAAACAATCGCAAGGGTATATTTTTTAGCGCAGTATTCTAAAACTTCCTTAGTTTCGAGAAAAAGCCTTTCATTGTCCTTATCGTAGATAGTCCTGCCCCAATCAAAGATGATTGCTTTTATACCTTCCAATTTCATGGTTCAACTACTCCTCTAATTCTTCTCACCCCCGCCCCCACAGCCTCTTCCTTAGCTATCTTAAATTTTCCTATCTCGGCGGTGTGAGTTACGTGTGGTCCACCACAAAACTCCTTACTAAAAGCGTCTTCAATCGAGTGGCCGGCGTAATAAACTTTGACGCGCTCCGGGTATTTTTCTTTGAAGAAATATAGGGCACCGGTTTTTTCGGCCTCGGATTTAGACATCTCTCTATACTGCATCGGTAAGTCCTTTTTAATTACTTCGTTAACCAAATCCTCAACTTTTTTGAGTTCCTCGGGCGTGAGTCTCCGTGAAAAATTAAAATCAAAACGCGTGCGTTCCACGGTAATGTCAGAACCGTTCTGCCGAACTTCGGACCCAAGAATTTGCCGAAGCGCCGCGTGAAGCAGATGGGTCGCTGTATGAAGGCGCGTTACTTTCTCGAGTTCGGATTTATCCTTCACGGTAACTTCCCCGGTTTTAAGATATATTCCATGCCCGCCGAATTTCGCTTCTTTGCCCGCGCGGGAAATTTCCTGATGTTTTTTGAAAGCTGCGTAAAAACCTTCTTCGTCAACCCGACATCCTCGTTCCTTTGCCAAATCTTTAATGATATCAATGGTTAGACCATACGTCTGGTGAAAATAAAAAATTACATCGCCGGAGATAAGCTGCCCGACCCGTTGCAATTCATAAGGCTCGCCACGCCGTAGAGACTTAGTGGTTAATTCTGGAAATTGCTTATTGAACTCTTTTAAGCCAATTTCCAAAGTCTTATTAAATTTTTCACTTTCTTCAGAAAAAACTTTTAAAATTTCCTCTCTTTGAGCAATAAGATTTGAGTAATCCTTTTCTTTCCCATAAAAATCTATAACATTCACCATTCTCCTTAAAGCGGCGGCGTTTACCATCTCCCTTGGAAGACCATACTGATCTACCCCAAGCTGTACGATGACACGACGAATAAGTCTACGAAGTATGTAGCCGGTATCTTTATTAGTTGGCCTTACTCCATCTGCGATAAGAAAAACTGAAGCTCTAATGTGGTCTGCAATAATGCGGCGCGCTCTAGATACGCTGACGCCGAATGGCTTTTGAAATAAATCCGTCTCAAAAACATCGTCCTTACCTTGAAGCATAGCTACGAGTCGCTCAAACCCCCAACCAACATCAACGCCTTTCTTAGGCAACGGCTTCAAACTCTTGTCGGGATTACAGTAATATTCCATAAAAACAAGCGTCGCTACCTCAACATCGTCTACATAAACTTCATTACAAGCGCCGCACGGTCCTTCAGAACCAGCCGGACCCCAGAAATTGTCTTGCCGTGAACCTTTACGAATTTTATCTTTGGGCAAAATCTTAGCCCAAGCTTCGTACGATTCCTTATCAAAAGGCACACTATCATCGCCAGTAAAAACTGTGGCTGAAATGCGTTCGGGCGAAATTCCGAAGACTTCGGTTAATAATTGGTAAGTCCATTCAATGGTTTCTTTTTTGAAATAATCGCCAAAAGAAAAATGGCCCAACATTTCAAAAAATGTGAGGTGTGTTTCATCCCCTACCTCATCAATATCCGAAGTCCTGAAACATTTCTGAATGGAAGCGGTATTTAAAGTTCCAAAATCCTTTTGAGCATTGAGTTCGCCGGTAAAATACCGCTTAAACTGCTGCATGCCGGCGGTAGTCAGAAGCACCGACGGATCATCGGGGATCAGCGATGAAGAAGGCACGATTTTATGCCCGCGCTCTTCTCCGCCGGAGGCGGATCCGCCTTGGGCGGAAAAAAATTTAAGAAAGCTTTCCCGTATTTCTTCGGAAGACATACCCGGTAGCTACAACTTCGACTGTTGATAATAAGTCTTCAGTCGTTTAGCTAAAGATCTGCGACCATAAGTAGTTAAAGTATGCCTCTCTTCTCTTGGCGTCATATTCATTGGTACTAGCTTCAAAATAAATAAGTTTCATGGGTAAACGTGGCTTTGTTGATTCTGATAAACCTTTCCTATGTTCTTCCATTCTACGCTTCAAATCAGTGGTAAAGCCAACATACCTGTTTTTATCTTTCAAACTTTCTAATACATACACGTAGAAGAACATAGAAGTCGAAGTTGTAGCACCGGGCATACAAAACCAGTATAGCGATAAAGACAAGCAATGGTCAAAAAATGACGGCGCGTACGCGCCGTCATTTTTTGAGTCGTGAAGCCGACCGAACTCCGCTTAAGGAATTACTATGGTGGTAACATTGGTCGCTACGTTAGAATAAGCTGAATTGCCAAAGCCATTAAAAGCCCTTACCCGATACCAATAAGGAGAATTTGGGCTGACTGGCGTGTTCACATAGAGCGGGAAGTTCACTGTCACTGTACCAATCTGGATAAACCCTCTGGTAGCGCTAGTTTGGCTCCGTTCTATCTTAAAGATAAATTCATTATTAGAGTTATCCTGCCAGGTCAAAAGAATAAGATTGGGCGTTAGATTTTCTGCTTCTAAATTGGAGGGTGCGGCTGGCGCAAGCGTTACCGGCGGCGGCGTGCTGACTTGAAATACATTCGAGTAACTAGAGTTTCCATTGGCATTAAAACTTCTCACCCGATACCAAAAAGTATTATTAGGGCTAACCGGCGTATTGATGTATAAAGGATAGTTGGCTGACACATTAGCAATCTGGTTAAATCCAGCGGTGGCGCTCATGTGGCTGCGCTCCACTTTAAAACCAAATTCGTTCATGGAGTTATCAGCCCAGGTTAATAGAACTAAATGAGCTGTAAGCGCATTAGCTATGAGGTTAGAGGGCGCCTCTGGCGGTGTCTGGATTGGTGGCGAAGGACGCGGTGACGGTGATGGCGTGGGCGCTGGTGACGGCGGGAGCGGCGTAATGGCGCTCGCGATATTAGAAAAAGTGGAGTCGCCATAGGTTGGACTCTCGGCTCTTACTCGGTAGTAACGGGTCTGGCCTGGACTAAGGGAAGTATCTTGATAAGCGGTGTTATTGGCTTGCACAATGGTTAAAGAATCCCAGTCGCTGTTGCCATTAGGGCTCTTCTGGATGCGGAAGTTGAACTCATTGGTGGAATTGTCTTGCCAGCTGAGATTTATCTGGTTGGGTGAAATAGAGGTGGCTGTAAGGTTAGAGGGAGCAAGAATAGCTGGCGGCAAAGTTGGGGTTGTGGCATTAACAAAGTTCGAGAAAGTAGAATTGCCATATGTCGGGCTTTCAGCTCTTACTCGGTAGTAACGGGTCTGGCCCGGGTTAAGCGAGGTGTCAGCATAGCTCGTAGTGCCAGCTGGTAAGCTTACCAAAGAATCCCAGTCGCTGTTGCCATTCGGGCTCTTCTGTATCCGAAAGTTGAATTCATTGGTGGAGTTGTCGCTCCAGGAAAGGTTAATCTGGTTGGTTGAAACGGCAGTCGCGGTAAGGTTGGAGGGGGCGAGAATGGCCGGTGGTGTGGGTGTTGGTGACGGTAGCAAGGGAGTTGTGACATTCACGGTATTCGAAAAGCTGGAATTGCCATAGGTTGGACTCTCGGCTCTTACTCGGTAGTAACGGGTCTGGCCTGGACTAAGAGAAGCATCTTGATATGTGGTGGTGTTGGCTGGCACAGTGGTTAAAGAATCCCAGTCGCTGTTGCCATTGGGGCTCTTCTGGATGCGGAAGCTGAATTCATTGTTGGAGTTGTCCTGCCAGCCTAAATTAATCTGATATGGGAAGACAACCTCAAAAACGGCTGTAAGGTTAGAGGGAGCAAGAATAGCTGGCGGCAAAGTTGGGGTTGTGGCATTAACAAAGTTCGAGAAGGTGGAATTGCCATATGTCGGACTTTCAGCGCGCACCCGGTAGTGGCGAGTCTGGCCTGGACTAAGGGAAGTGTCAGCATAGCTCGTAGTGCCAGCTGGTAAACTTACCAAAGAATCCCAGTCGCTGTTTCCATTTGGACTTTTCTGGATCCGAAAGTTGAATTCATTGTTGGAGTTGTCGCTCCAGGAAAGGTTAATCTGGCTGGTTGAAATGGCAGTAGCGGTAAGGTTGGAGGGTGGAAGAATGGCAGGCGGGGCCGCTTGGGTCGTGGCATTAGCAATATTGGAAAAGGTAGATGGATTAGAGCCGAAGATAGAGCTGGGGCCTTCAGCGCGCACCCGATAGTAGCGAGTCTGGCTAGCTTGTAAAGAAGTATCTGAATAGCTGACTGAATTGGCCGCCACCAGTGCTAAAGTATCCCAGTTAGTATTGCCATTGGGACTTTTTTGAATGTAAAAACTAACTTCGTTCGTAGAATTATCAATCCAAGTCAAGTTGATCTGGGTCTGGGAAACGGCAGTCGCGGTAAGGTTGGAGGGGGCGAGAATGGCCGGTGGTGTGGGTGTTGGTGACGGTAGCAAGGGAGTTGTGACATTCACGGTATTCGAAAAGCTGGAATTGCCATATGTCGGGCTTTCAGCTCTTACTCGGTAGTAACGGGTCTGGCCTGGACTAAGGGAAGTGTCAGCATAGCTCGTAGTGCCAGCTGGTAAGCTTACCAAAGAATCCCAGTCGCTGTTTCCATTGGGGCTCTTCTGGATGCGGAAGCTAAATTCATTGTTGGAGTTGTCGCTCCAGGAAAGGTTGCTCTGGTTGGTTGAAACGGCAGTCGCGGTAAGGTTGGAGGGGGCGAGAATGGCCGGTGGTGTGGGTGTTGGTGACGGTAGCAAGGGGGTTGTGACATTCACAACATTCGAGAAAGTAGAGTTGCCATATGTCGGGCTTTCAGCTCTTACTCGATAGTAACGGGTCTGGCCCGGGTTAAGCGAGGTGTCAGCATAACTCGTAGTGCCAGCTGGTAAGCTTACCAAAGAATCCCAGTCGCTGTTGCCATTGGGGCTCTTCTGGATGCGGAAGTTGAATTCATTGGTGGAGTTGTCTTGCCAGCCGAGATTTATCTGGTTAGGTGAGACGGCAGCAGCGGTAAGGTTCGAGGGTGGAAGAATGGCAGGCGGGGTGGCTTGGGTAGTGGCACTCGCAATATTCGAGAAAGCTGATGGATTATAGGTGAAGATAGAGCTGGGGCCTTCAGCGCGCACCCGATAATAACGCGTCTGGCCAGCTTGCAAAGAAGTATCTGAATAGCTGACTGAATTGGCCGCCACAAGTCTTAAAGTATCCCAGTTAGTAGTGCCATTGGGGCTTTTTTGAATGTAAAAATTGACTTCGTTCGTAGAATTATCGATCCAAGTCAAGTTGATCTGGGTCTGGGAAACGGCAGTCGCGGTAAGGTTGGAGGGTGCGAGAATGGTCGTCTGGGCAAGGGCGGAAGGAATCGACTGCAGTGGTGAAAAAACCACCAAACTAATTGATAATATGGTTAAAAATTGTATTTTATTCATAGGTTATTTATATCAGATATCATATCAAGGTGCAAGAGCTGACTGTAAATAGACAAATTAGCGAGTCTATGGCGGTGATGGCGTCGGGGGCGGTGGAAGTGTTGGTATGGGCGAAGGCGATGGTGAAGGAGACGGTGATGGTGAGGGTGAAGGAGATGGTGAGGGCGGAGGAGGTCCGGGAGAATCATAACATTGATTCACGGGATCTAAATTGGGATTAATGGGTGGATTAATTAAAGGGTAATGGTCAATATTAGCTGGCGCAGGAACTGGCGGAATCTTATACGAATTTGCGCAAGTTACTGAAGTGGGCGAAGGAATACACGGATGATCGCTCCACCAGTTGCCTTCCAAAAAAGGCGGCGGAGTGATAGCTCCGGTATCCCAATAATCTGTCGGCTGGTTAGCAAGATCATGCGCATTGTTAGTAACGTTATTAAGGAAAACGTTGTGATAAAAAAGCTTATTCCCTTGATTGCCGTTTAACCCTTTCACGCCAAATTGATTCTCTCTAATGATGTTTTCGTAAGAAACAAAGCTATTCCAAAAATTCGTCGAAATAGCTTGAACCTGTATATCAAAAAACATGCCATGATAATTCTGCTTCAATAAATTTCTGAAGCCGGCAAATCCAACCAAAGAATTCATTGTAGCTCCGGGCGGATTAGCTATCATTTCAATGCCAGAATCTACCGGATCTTGATGAAACATAATCTTATTGCAACCGGCAAAAAGACCCAAGCTTTGGTAAGGAAAAGCAGCAGGAACACCGCTTTCTGTCTTAGCATAAATCCCATCTTTGCCGTTACTTAGTATGGTGTTAGACATAGCAGTGGCCTGGGTAGTAACATAATACGGAGGACTCGAGTTACTTTGTAAATTAATACCATTATTGGTGTTATTGGTAATGGTATTTTTATAAATCATCCAGCTCCAAGAATTAATGTGATTGATGCCGTTTAAACCATTATTGGTGATGACATTGAGCCTGATGTGCGGCCCGCCAACAAATTGGCCCACCAGAATTCCGTCTCGCCCATTGGTGCTAATAACATTATTCTCAATCTTCGAATAAAACCAGGAATTTAAAAATTTAATGCCATTTTCACCATTATTTGATACGGTATTGTTTTTGATTAATCCGGTATCTGGTAAAAAAGCTGGGGCACCACCGGGGCTGACGCTGTTAATAAAGACACCGTTAGTGCGGTTTTTGGAAATGGTATTGCCTTGCACTTCAAAAAATAAGCCAGCGTTTGCTGGTCCGCCCGAAATAAGCGTACCTGTCTGATTTTCTAGAAGCTGGTTGTTGATAACTTGCGCATGATGGCCTGAAACAGAAATTGCGTTTTGGTATTTTGTGATTTTGCACCCTTCCACCTTTCCATAATTGCCATTAATCTCAATGCCGTTAACATTGTTAATCAGAGCTCTTAGTTCTGCGCCTGGTTCGCAAGACACAGTCACATTATCGGCGGCAATTATAATCGGCCCAGTCATCGTGTGAATGCCGCTGCAAATTAGGTAGACCGTGTTAGGGGTTGACAAAGTAATGCCTGCGGCTGGAGGAGTATTACACAAAGCAGTGGGAATAGGTTGGGCCTGGGCAGTTACTGGCAATAACCCTGCTGGCGGATTCACTATTTGGGTTCCGGCCGGCGCTTTAAAAGATTCTGCCGTGGAAATAGAGATAGAGTAAGGTGGTGGCAGTCTGCTTGATTGCGTGAGCGACACTGGTCTAGGAGTAGCCGCCTGCCTCACCTGCGCCTGCAAAGACAGAATTGTCTGTCGGATTCGGTCAAGAAGCTCCGTAAGCGCTGGCGTTGATGTACGTCTCGACGGAGTTGGTTGGGTTGACGGCTGTGTTGGCGGAGTTACGGTGCAGACGAGCGTTCCGCAAGCGCAAGTAGTGCCGCCTTGATAAGTACAGCCAGCTGGCGGATTGGGACACGATATAGGAGGGTTGCAGCCGCTCGAAATTGGATCTGGTTGGGTTAACGGCGTTACTGGAGCAACTGGTTGAATAATAGTAGTTGATTCTCTAACGGCTTCACTATTGTTTAGAGTCCTTGCTGTATCTTGGAGTACAGCTGTTAATTGTCTAAGGATTTGAGAAATCTGGGCGAGGAAGTTGGGTGATAGGGGTCGCGCAGTTTCTTGAGCAAATGCCAAAGAACCGCAAGCGGAAAAGGTTAAAACCAGTAAAGTAGTGAAACAAATAAACCTGATTTTAGGCATCAATCTGATTATAGCAGAAACATAGGGGGGAAGCTCGGGTTGTGGATAAGTTTTGAAACAATACTAACAATTGGAGTAAGTAATCTTTTTAAGAGACCGTCGCAGGTGAGCGGGCACGGTCTCCGACCGCGGTCGGAGGAGCGAGCCGAGCCTGCCTGCCGGCAGGCAGGCGGCAGGCAGGCGGCAGGCAGGGTTTTTGGTTTTGCGGCGGCATTTGCTTTTGTATATTCCCATGTTATACTAAATAAAAATGACCACCATTACTATTCCTAAAAAAATAGCGCAGTCAGGAGATTTAATTCTAATCCCCAAAAAAGAATATGATCGGTTGTTGAAGCTTGGCCAGAGGCTGCTTTGGGAGGAGCGAGATACTGATGAGGCAATAGAAATCTTTGGGCGCGAAAAGAAAGCCGGTAAATTAAAGTCGGCTAATAACTTTTCTTCGATCTTGAAAGCGGCCCGTAGGCATGAATGAACGCCAGATTCAGAAGATTTATTATTCTTCTAAATTTTCAAAGTCCTTGGCCGAGATGCCACCCTTTGTTAAAAAAGCTTTTTTAAAGAGGGAGGCTTTATTTTTGACAAATGCGTTTCATTCTAGTTTAGATACTCATAAACTGCACGGCAAATATAGAGATTATTGGGCTTTTACTGTTATTGGTCAACATAGAATCATGTTTTCATTTAAAGATGGCAACGAGGTAAATTTCATTAATATTGGGACTCACGCAATTTATAAATAACTGCGCAAAATTTTTCTTTAATTTTAAACTTATCCACAACCCGCCTTGCCCCCCTAGTTTCTGATATAATAGGAGAAGAGTTGAAAGGATAAAGTAAAAAGAGATGAAAAGAATCATTGTAGTTATCATATCTTTAATTTTTACGAGCTTTCTTTTTGTGGCCACGGCTCAAGCCCAAACCGCGCCTCCCACAACTTCTTTCCTGGCTCAAATAAGGGAGGTTTTAAACAGGTTGGCGGTGGTGCTTCGGGATACTGCTGATGCCTTAGATGTTCAGACTTCGGAGACAGAGCCGGTTGCACCGCCAGTTCTAACTCCTCAACCGTCTCCGCTAGTCCAGCCAGTGTCTCAACCAGTCGTGCTGCCGACACCAACACCAATTGTTCCGCCAGCCTCGGCTCCGCAACCAGTTCAGCCAGCACAGACGCAACCAATAAATTCAGGCGTCTCATCAACCCAACTCCAAACTTTTAAAAATATTCTTAACCAAATCAGCGCCCAGATTTCGGTTTTAAAGGCAAAAATGCGTCAGCAAGCGGTTCTCGGAATAGAAACCATGAGAAACCCCGGGCTTACATTAATCAACACCTCTACCCCTGATGCGCAAACTGCTTTTTCTACTCCTGCACCTACTCCTCCGCAAAATCTTGCCGTGACCGGCGTTATCGGCAACGTATATCCAAATACCTATTTTCATCCGGCAGTCGCCGATTTCAATAACGATGGCTGGCTTGACGTATTTAATCCTCGGCTTGGAACAGGTTGTTTTACTAGCTGCAACACCACTGATTATCTTCTTACCAATAATGCTGTTGGCGGACTCATAGTGAATGAATTGACAACGCTCCCCGTTGATCCTTCATTGGTTGCGGTCCCGGCTGATTTTGACGGCGACGGGGATAAGGATGTGGTGATCGGCAATTATGTGGATAATTTTATTACCAAGTGCGGCCAGCCGGATGTGGTGTATCTTAACGACGGATCAGGCGTTTTTGCCGTTGCCGCAAACTTGGGAGATTCTGAAGCGTCATCTGACGCGGAAGCCGCGGATTTAAACGGCGACGGACGGCCTGATATTGTGGTTGGGAATGGCACGACCCAAAGCACCTGCGGCACTAATACCTTGCGGATTTACCGTAATTTGCCCAGCTCTCTTTTACCGGTCGCCGCCGCTCCCATTACGGGGACAGGGACGATAGTGAAGAATTCTCCTGTTCAATTTTCTGACGTAACTGCCGCAAGTCTGCCACAAGGAACTTTTGCCGCGTCAAGCGTTGAACTTATAGATATTGACGGCGATAACGATGTAGACATGATTACCTCGCTCTTTCCGGCTGTTGCGGGAGGTAATTGCACGATGCAGGTGTTTAAAAACAATGGACTTGGGGTGTTCACCTCGCAAGCCAATGCTATCCCGCAGTCAGTATTGACCGCTCATGCATGCCATAAATTGAAAGCGGTGGATTTGGATAACGATGGCGATAAAGATCTTGTGTTCACCAATACTTCGACTAATACCCTCTATAACGGCCTTACCTTTCTCCGCAACAACGGTAGCGGCGTATTCTCGGCCCTTACGGTGAATATCGTGGCAACCAATTATACCGGCGGCATTGCCCTCCCTGGCGCAGCAACGCTTGATGTGGAGGCGGCTGATGTAAACAATGACGGTAAACAGGATTTGTTTGTAGTGCTTGCCGCAGCAAGCACGGTGTTCCCCGCGCTTGGCACACAATTTGTGCTTGTTAATTCAATTAGCGGCGGCACCCCCAATACCTGGTATTTTGGACTCCTGACCAGTCTTGGCGCTCTATGGAACGGGCTTACCAATACGACTGCTGGTACCATTGTTCAGCTTGCCGACTTTAACAATGACGGCAAACCCGACGTGCTTTTAAATAAACGCTCCAACACCACTGGCCAGGATACTGCCCTGTTTTATCATCTTTAGCGTGAGCACTGTTTATGCCAAAAGCCCCTTCCTCCGGAAGGAGCTTTTCGTTATACTCATTGCATGTCTTCCGAAGAAATACGGAAAAGCTTTCTTAAATTTTTTTCCGCCCAAGGCGCCCTGCCTGCCGGCAGGCAGGGCAGACAGGGCAGGCAGGCCTTCGCGGAGCAAGGGTCTTGGGGCGAACAAGCGTACTTCGAGAGAAGAATATAAGCGACTACTCCACAACCTCCACTGCTCCAACCGTAGACGGATTCAAGTGGTCGTGAAACCTCCAAGTGCCGACTTTCTCAAAAGTGAAACTCCACGAAGCGCCAGCTTCAATGGCCTGGCGAGCGTCAAACTCCGGATAAATCTCGTGAGTTGGATGCACCCCTGATGCCGGCCAAAAAGCTCTGATCGCGGAATTCACAAAAGTCACTGTGCCGCCTTTTTTAACTTTTACAACTTGTGGATCAAAATTGCCATTGTAGACGACTCGAACCTGTGCAGGCACAATCGGCTCGGCGATGATGTCTATGTCTACTACCGGCGTTGGCCGCACAACTAAACCGTCATCGCCACCTGATTGTCTGGTATTTAATGGAACAGCTGGTCCGGTGTCCATAGGCAACGGCTTTGTCGGATATACGGGTGGGCGCTTGAGATAACCGCTTGGATCCTGATAAATCAGACTGATACCGCGATTAGCCATACCCCAAACTTCTTTGGCTTTATTAACCGCTTGATCAACATTGCCTGCCTGTTTGGCTCTTTCGGCTTCACTAAGTAAATTCTCTGCCAGCTCTAAAAGAGGCGTTAACTCGCTTACGCGATTACAATTAAGCGGAGCAACGTCATATTGAGCCTGCGTACCTGGTTCTGTTCTTGGTTCGCCGGTTGGCGTACCTGAAAAACGGCATTGTTCAATGGCGCGCCTTAAAATATCAATCTGCATTCGAGCTCCGGCAATGAATCTATCCGGGGCTACAGCTGGCGTTCCCGGCTCACTGGTTCTAGGTGAAGCCTGGTTAGGATCGGCTGCCGGCAACTGGCGCTCGATTTCCGGAAAACGCAAACCGCGCAGGGCGCTCGTAATTTCCCTAAGCTTGCTCCAAGCCAAGTTAATGTCTCCGGCGCTTTGGGCGCGCTCGGCTTCAGCAAGCAAGGCCCTCGCACGCGCTACCATGGCGGCTGGCGTCTCATCGGTTAAAGAAGTTACTTTGGTAAGATTTTGTTCCGCGTAATTTATAATCTTTCTTGCAATCTCAAAAAGCAAGCGCGCGTAATCCTCGGTTATGCTTGCGGACTCAATATCAAACTTATCAAGCAGCTCTCGGAAATAAACGTTCACATCTATGGTCGGCGCTTGAATTTCCGCCTTCACCCTAAGTGTTGCCTCACCGGCAACGTCGTCTCTAATTCTCATAAGCTTTTCGCGCAGCACATCGTCGCTAACCTTGCCATTAATGCGCTCGAGAATTTCCGCTTTTTCAATTTCTTGAATTATCTCCTGCTTGGCTTCTTTATCTAGGGCTCTATCCAAACGATCCTTGAATTTTTCCGGATCAGCTTCTTTGCCAGGCACTTCAGCCACAACTTCGTCAATCTTTGACTTGGCTTTTTCTAACTCCCCTCTAATTTCCTCGTGCTTATTTTTAAGTTCGTCAAAAAGCTCCTGGTGTTTTAGACTGCGTTCAATTACTTTGTCGAGCAAAACATCGATGTTGGGATTCTCGCTTGTCTCTTTTAAGGCCTCTAGTTTGGCTTTGAGTCTAAGAACATTATCTTCATAATTCTCCGCGGCTTTGGCAATTGATTCCTCGTCCTCACTCACTTCGGAAAGCTTTCTTATTTCCGCGGCTCGCTGGTCGGCAATGCGAAGCTCTAACTCCACTTTCTTAACCGGGTTAAAAGTAAAAACCCGCCTTATGCTCCAGCCGAACTTTTTAATGAAATAAAATGGATTGGTCGGCAGGATGCCCGGAGATTCTATCTCCGCTTCAATTGAAGCGGCTGGACTAGCTTCAACCGTTGGAGTAACTTCGACCTCAATATCGGCTGTGGGCTCCTGGGCCAACACAACCGGAGAACCCGCAGTTATCATTGAAATAACTGCTAAAACTGTCGCCAATGATAGAACTATTTTATTCATACTAGGCTTAAATTATCTTAATAAATTCGACTTTATCGATGTTCGACATCTTATAGGTTAAACGATGGGTTGTCAACTTTGTGACAAATCTCCGGCACATCGCTAATCGCCAAGCGCAAATCGTTACTATTTGCCTGCCTGCCGGTAGGCATGGCGATATGCGCTTCGCGCTTTGCCGCTTAATAGCCCTCCAGCATATGGGCTTTGCCGTGTTCGCGGATCTTGATCAGGGCCTTGGCTTCAATCTGCCTGATACGCTCGCGCGTAACCCCAAATTTCTGCCCCACCTCCTCAAGTGTATGAGTGATGCCGTCATCCAGCCCAAAGCGCATTTTTAAAATCAATTGTTCGCGCGGAGCTAAATCCACCAAAATCTCCTTTATTTTTTCGCGCAAGAGACCTTGGGACGCCACCTGCGACGGCGTCAAATTCTTTTCATCCGGAATAAATTCTGCCAGGAGCGAATCCTCGTCGTCATCGCCAACCGGAGATTCAAGCGAAATCACTTCCTGGGAAATTTTCTGGATATGATGGATTTTAGCGACCGGCAGTTCCATCTCAACGGCAATTTCCTCGGGCAAGGGATCACGACCCAATTCCTGCATCAAGCGTCTCTTGGCTTGGGTGTACTTGGCAATGGTCTCGACCATATGCACGGGTATGCGGATGGTGCGCGACTGATCCGCAAGCGCGCGGGTGA
>Ga0213870_1000134_pt1 | contig 38204 bp, 45 predicted proteins | sample WICALVC2017_Meta_FD_160119 | JGI IMG/M metagenome (GOLD analysis project Ga0213870, IMG submission 160119) | Freshwater microbial communities from subterranean cave lake in Wind Cave National Park, South Dakota, United States - WICALVC2017 | ecosystem: Environmental > Aquatic > Deep subsurface >...
GCTTTATCCTCGAGTATGTGACGCGAACTTTGAATTTTCCAAGAAAGCGTAATTTGAATTTTCCGGACTGAGGATTTTTAAGCCCTCAGCCGGAACTTGTATACAACTCTTCCCATTGATTCAACTCTAACTGTCTCTCCTCTAATCCTGACCCATATTCTTGCTGTGATGAACTCATTTGGTACCCTGTATCGTTTTCCAAAAAGAGATATGGTAGAATCCCTGTAGACTAACCTTCTAATGGTGATAGTCAACAGTTCTTGGAGCTCCTGCTTAGGTTTCCTCCGTTCACTTGGTTGATAAACTTCGGCAGGAGTTCTTCCATTCATACCAATACCACTATGCTTAAACTCTTCGTTGTATTTAATCTGCCAAGCAAAGAATCTTTTGTTTAATTCTTCAAAACTTCTAACATCTGTGTTCTCGCGGACAAAGTCCCTTTGAACAAATCTAAAGAATTTTTCAATCTTTCCTTTGGTTTGTGCTCTATGGGTAAAGATTAGTTCAATTCCAAGTATCTTTGCATAGAACTGGTAGGTAGACTGGGCATGTTCACCAAATTGTCCATACCTTGCATTCGCTTTGTATTGTGAGCCTTTATCCTGGAGCATACTCTTTGGAAGTCCCCATGTAAAAAGTGCATGGTACCAAACCCTGAATACATTCATCTGTGTTTGGGAGGAGAACCATTTCCCGCCCAGTATGAATCTTGAATGATCATCAATAACAAGAATCAGATAAGCCTCTCCTAAATGGGGAAGCCACATTTTCCCTTGTATATCAGCTTGCCATAGTTCATTTGGATATTTTGCAACAAAGCGAACAAGGGGTTTAAGACGCTCAATGTTTTCTCGATTTAAGCCATGTTTTGCCCAGATCTTCTGTATTTGTCTAACAGAAACAAGATTAATACCGGTTAGTTCGATTGCTTTTCGAGCAGATCTCCATCTACCTTCTCGCTTTACCTGTAGCATTAGCAGGTTTTGCTTAACAGATAGCTTATGGTGATTTCCTCCTCGATTATCGGTTAGTGCTTCAAGTCCTCCTTTTATCACCGCCTTTACATAATTTCGTATTGTTCTTTCTGTACAATGAAGTATTCTTGCTGCCTCTTTCTTATCTATTTGCTTTCTTATTACTTGCTCGATTGCCTTTCTTTTTTCCATCTAAATCACCTCCTCACAAGATGATTTAGTTTAGGAAAATTCAAAGTTCGTTTTTAGAGGAAAGTTTAAAGTTCGCTTAACAAATTATTAAAGATCTTGACCTAGAATTACCTATATACCCTGTTTCACTTGATTATGGTAAATGGCAAGCCACAACTGCCGGAGTATCATATTTAGCAAGCTCAGCTAAACCAGGAGAGATAGGAAATAGTATCATTTATGGTCATAATTGGCCAAATTTATTGGGAAAGTTACCAAAGGTTAAACCTGGACAAGAAATAACTATTGTATTTACTGATGGAAGTTCTAAAATTTTCACAATTGAATATACTTCTGTTGTAACTCCCGATCAAACCCATATTCTAAATCCAACTGCCGATTCAAGAATCACTCTTTATACCTGTACGGGACTATTTGATAACAAAAGATTTGTTGTCACGGCGGTTAATAAACCTTATAATTAACAAAGTGACTACAGTAATAAATAATCCGCCACCTCGCGATTCGGATTCGGATGGAGGATTGGGAATTCTACTTGCCGCTATTATTTTAATAGCTACATTTCTTTTATTCTTAATATATGGACTACCTCTGCTAAGACTATCAGAGGAAAATATTACTCCCCAGATAAATGTTCCGGAGAAAATAGAAATCAATATTAATCAGGGCGAGGAACAATAGTGTCGGTTTTGAATAAACCCAGAGTTATTAATGGGATTGCCCGCCTTCGTTCAGGTTCACTTCGTGGTTTACATCCACGCAAGCGAAACTTCACTTCGGCGGGCTCAAGAATCGCTAAACTTATTTAATATTCGTTAAGCGATTCTAGAGGAGGTGAGATAGTATGAATTTAACTAAACTGCTGATAGGAAATGCACTCTTTGCAGCTATTGGAGGATTTGGTTTGTTAATAATGCCCGCTCAACTTATGTCTCCGTATGGAGTTTCTCTGGATACTGCTGGAATATTTCTGGCTCAACTTCTGGGGATAATTTTGTTAGGTTACGCAGCTCTAAATTGGTATGTGCGAAATGTAAAAGATAAAGTTGTATTAAAGGCAGTTGTAATAAGCGCTCTTGTTAGTCATATTGGTTCTGCAGGTCTTAGTTTAGTCTATCTGAATTCAGGTATATTAAATTCAAATCTGTGGATAGATATAATTCTTCACTCATTGTTTGCAGCCGGATTTTGGTACTGGGGATTTTCGAAAAAGTAACAAGGAACTTAGGAAGCAATAGAGTGGCGCATTCTACCAAAGAAATTTTTTCCCCTTCTTTAATATAGGCAACCTTTTCTTTCACAGTTTCTATGTTGACTTTTCTCAACGCTGCCTTTAAATGTGCATTTTCTAACTCAAGCTGATTAATTTTACTCTTGAGCTCCTCTACAATATTTTCATTTTTCTTAAGCTGGTGATCTTTAACCGATATTACTAAGACTGAGGATGCTTCATTTATCAGAGCTACCAATGAGGCTACAAGAAAACCTATAAGTAGAGTTCCCAAGATAACAACATACAAAAGGGATATTTGTCCAGAGCATAAGTTATCGGTAAGAAAAAGTGGAGTTTATTTTTTACAATTCTTTTGCTAAGCTTGTATAAGAAGTGATACTAGTAAGTTAAAAGAAATATGTTGAGTTTTATCTTAGTCTTTTTAATAATTCTCTGGTTATTAGGGTATTTGCAGATTCCTCTAACTGCTATCCATTTATTCAAATTCGGACGAAGACCAATTACACTTAACGACTTACTTGTTTTTCTGGTTATAATCTGGCTGATTAATATTTTGCCGCATCCATTCCAAGAAATTGCTTTTATACTACTTCTTCTCTGGATTCTTTCAGCAGTTGGAATTATTAGCATTGCAGGACTGCCCAATATAGTACTGATTGTAGTAATAGTTGGCGTTATAGCCTATGTAGTTCGATTTGGACACTAATACTGTAGTCTCCCTTGCATGATATACTGCCCCTGTGAATAAATCTTCCTCGATTACTATAATTGGTGCAAGTGTAGTAGGTTGTGCTATAGCCTTTGAACTGTCAAAAAACGGCTATACTAATATCAAAGTAATTGAGAGAAATACTACTGTAACAGGACAAAATCAATCAAATAGAAGCGGAGGGGTTATCCATAGCGGTATTTACTACCCACAAGATATAGAGCCTCTTAAAGCCAAATTATGCGTTGAAGGAAATCGTCTCCTCTATGAGTTCTGTCAAAAATATAATTTACCGCACATAAAAACTGGAAAATTAATCCTAGCCTTAAATAACAGAGAGGAGGAATATCTGGATTTTTTTCTAAAAGTAGGAATTGAAAACGGTGTATCTGGTATTACTAAATTTTCACAGAGTCAGGCCAGGAAAATGGTGCCTAATTTAGGTAATTTCCAAATGGCATTATATGTTCCTTCTACCGGATCTGCAGCTCTATCACCAATTGTTGAGAAACTTAAAGAATTATCAGAGTCTAATGGAGTTTCATATATTCTCAATTCAAGGGTTATGGAGATTAGTCCAGGTGATGGTAACTTTGTTATTACCACATCGTCGGGTACGCAAACAAAAACTCTTGAAACTGATGTTTTAATAAATGCTGCAGGACTCTATTCTGATAAAATTGCCCGGATGGTCAATCCGGAATTAAATTATGAAATTGATCCAGCCAGAGGAGAACTGTTTGAATACAAGGTGAACAGAGGAGATATATCTATAAATGGCATACATATCTATAGTTCACCTTATTTCTATTATAATGAAAGTAAAAAAAAAGCTGATTTACCCATTGATGAGGTTTTAAATTTATTAAAATCCGGGCAAATCACCAAAACACTCGGAATACATTTATCTCCAGTTTTTGAAAATGTGGATGGACAATTTCTGTTGGGAAATACTGTGTCTGTGGGACCACTAAAAACACTTGGGTATGGAAAAGAAGATTACACAACAAATCTTAAAACTACTTCTGATTGTGTTGCTGCAGTAAACCAATTTTTCCCAAATCTTACCCCGGGAGATCTTAAACCCCGTTTTGTCGGAATTATGGCAGTACTCAAAGGTAAAACAGATTATGTGATTGAGCGTGATAGCAAGTATCCAAATTGTATAAACCTTGTGGGTATTGATTCTCCAGCTTGGACGGCGGCTTTGTCTATTGCAAAATACGTCGGAAATAAAGTAAATGAATAGTAAGTATAGAGTAGTTCTTTTAAATTAGTTTTTCTATTTCTAGTGCGGGTCCTGCCACTCGCGTTTCCCAAGTTCTCGCTTCAAAACGCTCGCGAATAAAGTTAGATAGTAGCCATAACCTCTTAGTCGCTCGAGAAATGAAGCTCGACTTGGGATCCCTCGCTCGCGTCACCCGCTTAAGCATTTTAAGTTTTAAAAGAATAGTTATATTAGAAGTTAAGTAAAAAGATTGTGCAAAAGAAAGTTTTTACTAAAATATTGATTTTTGGTTTTATTGTTCTTCTTGTTTTATTTGGTTACTTCTTTATTAGTTCTTCAAATAAGCCAGTCCTTTTGCCAGTTGAGCAATCCGCCACAACGCCTCTTTATCATGGAGTAGGAGCAGTTACATCAAAAGTTTCAGTTTTGGCTGAAAATATTCCTCAAATAACTCAAATTGAAATTACTCCGGATGGAAATTATATGTTGGCAGCGACACTTCCCGGAACTATTTATATATTTCATAAAGTTGATGGAGTTTGGCAGCGACAGATTGATCCATTCTTTAAGCTTGAGACAGCCCAACCTGGTTGGCCGCCTGAAGAAGCAGGATTAACTGGTGTAATTTTAGGAGCTGATTTTGAAACAAGTGGCGATGTATTTCTGACTTATTCTTTTGCTGCTCAGAAAAAAAGTTTTAGGAACAGAGTCTCTCGGGTGACATTTAGCAAACAAGGTAAAAAAATAATTGGTAGAGATCCTAAGCTTATTTTCGAAGCAAACACTCCCGGGACTGGATCACATCAGATTCAAGACGGAATAGGTATTTTAATTGACAGCAAGCCCCATATTCTATTTATCGTAGGCGAAGGATTTGTGGCCGAGCGCGCACTTGATCCAAAACAGGAAGCCGGAAAAGTTATTTTAATTGACCGCGATGGGAATAATGCCACGGGTGTTCGTCCTTTTGCTGACTCGGCCAAAGTGCAAGCTCTAGGAATTAGAAATGCTCCAGCAACTGCATTTAATCCCAAAAGAAGCAAGATTGCAATTGCTGATACCGGACCAAATAATTATGACCGATTTATCTATGGAACAATTGTTGATAAAAATGGTCAAAATAAAGAGCAACTTTCTTTAAACTGGGATGGAAATGAGGAGAGTTTGCAGAAAGGCAGTCAAGATCTCTATGATCCTGCTCGTCCTGAGATGATTTTATATCGTTGGGCGCCAACAGAAACGGCAGTAAATATCCTTTTTTACGAAAATGATAAACTTCCAAGGCTACCCGAAAATCAGGATTACGTTTTGGTGACTCTTTTTGGCAGAACTGGTGAAACTGGCAATAAACCAGGTAAGCAAATTATACTGGGGACTCTCTCTAATGGGGAGCAAAATAGTATTACTTTTCAAACTCTGGTTGAACGTGTAGCTGAAGCTGAAGGAAAATTAGGACATCCGTTGGGACTTGCTGTTGATCCAGCAACAAAAAATATCTATTTTGGAGATATTATGGAGGGGAGAATTTATCAGGCGGAGATATTATAAAGATTGCCCCGTACAATGCTTACTTGCTCCCGAGGTCTACTTCTCGGCTCGCAAGGGCGCATATACGGGGCTCAAGAAACTCTAATCCCGATAACATCGGGAAGAGTTTCTAGAGGGGGTGATAATAAATGAGTAAAAATATGATGATTGCAGCGGTTATAGTGGTAGTTCTTATTGTTGGAGGGCTGCTTTTAAGTAATAAACAAGCCAGCCAGACAGTGCCAAGTCAAGTTGAAGAAACGGCTGAAAGTGTGGTAACTCAGGTTCAAGAAGTTGCGGATGAGGCAGCTATGGCAAAAAATAGTGTAGAGATGAAAGACTTTGCTTTCAGTCCTAAGGAACTTACAGTTAAAGTAGGATCAACTGTAACTTGGACAAACAATGATCTTCCAGGTCATAGTGCAACAGCCGATGATAAAAGTTTTGACACAGGGGTATTTTCTCAAGGAGAAAGCGCGACTGTAACTTTTGATAAGGTTGGAACATTTAGCTATCACTGTACGCCGCATCCAAATATGAAGGCAACTATAATAGTTGAGGAGTAAATTGGAAAATTGTCTATTGACGAGTGCAAAGCGCTTCTTTTACTATGGTTGTAGGAGGCATAATGTGCCCGCCTAAGCTTCCTTCGAGTCTTACCTAGTATTCATAGCGCGACTCGAAGAGCGCTTGAGCGGCGGGCTCAAGAAACAAAAGATATGTGGGTATCCTCCTGACCTTACTTTGCGCCTTACCTACTATTCGTAGCGCGGCGCAAAGAGCGGTCTTAGGAGGACGCAAGAAATTGTAAATTCATTTAACATTCATTAACAATTTCTAGCGAAGGGGGTGATAAAAGTGGAAAAGATGATGAAGGAATGCATGAAGCCGCACGGTTTGTTGCATTTAGTAACTGGTGCTGGACTTGGTTTATTACTGGTTGGACTTTTTCCAACTTTAGGTACCAGCCCATTTATGTGGGGAGTTATTCTGGTTGCAGCAGGATTTGCCGGAGAATTTCTTTGGTTGAAAAAGTAATATTTTAAATTTGTGCAAGGAGGTCTTCGATGTCAAGTTTTGCTGTCCCCATTTTGAGTTTACCTGCACCATCTCGAGGCCATTTACTTGTCGGCTGATCTGCATATAACTCTACTCCATTTCCATCCGGATCCTCCAGATAAATTGCTTCCGAAACACCATGATCAGCGGTTCCAGCAATTGGAACTCCTGTATCAATAATTCTTCTTAGGGCTTTTGCCAATTCTATTCTGTTGGGATACAGAATTGCAAAATGATAAAGTCCAGTATGACCCGGAGGCGGAGGCTTTGCACCTTTTCCCGACCAAGTATTTAAGCCTATATGGTGATGATATCCACCAGCCGAGAGAAAAACTGCTGAGTCTCCGTACCAAGTTGTGATTTCAAAGCCCAATATATCACGATAAAACTTGAGCGACCTATCCAGATCGCTCACAGTTAAGTGTATATGTCCAATTCTGACTTCTGGATGGATGATAACTTTCTTCATGCTTTCTTACCATAATTATTTTAACATAACGAATTTGTTCTTTCGTTAAGTTTTATCTGCACTCTTTCTAACAATATATTCGGCGATAATCCTATATACAATTATTCCTAGCATTATTGTAAATACAAATAGACTAGCTGGTGGATATGAGGGATTAACCAATTCTGGAGTTTGCTTTACCTGGCCTTGAAACCATCTGATCCATCCTTGATATTTCATAACAATAAGATGAATAAATATCCCCAAAAACCCTAATTGACCAGCCAGACTTAATCTTTTCTTCCAAACCTCTGCTCCCATCTCTTTTATTTTTTTATTTCGTGAAATATAGGCCATATATCCCCATACCAAGATTGCTAAAATACCAACAATAACGGGTATAAATTCGCCTTGGTACCAAGCAGGAAATGGAAAACGTTTTTGTTGAACAAGAGAAGCAATAATATGGGCTAGGGCTAAACTAAAAGCAACAAGTCCTAATTGCCGTCGGATTGTCATCAGGTGAGAGAAATATGTGAATCGTTTTGACAGTGGACCAATCAAAAGAGTCAAGCCAGCCAATACAGCCGCAGCCGAACCAAAGACTTTATTAATAATGTACAGGTTGTAAAAGCCTCGCCGAAGGTATAAGAAAATAGAGAAGAAGGCAAAAATAACGAAGGTGTATACAATACTTTGAACCCAGCGAGTCAGTTCTTGTTGCTTCATAAAATGTTCTCGTTGCTTGTATTTTACAATATAAATATTCTTTGTATGTGACTTCAGTCACTGAAATAAAAAGTGCATAAAGCATATATTAAATATTGAAATTATGATAAAGGTTATAAGAACCGGGCAGTACCAAATGTTTGCTACAAGGGATTTTTCTAGGCTTCTTAATCTTGACAGCAAAGTAATATATGAATGGATTACCTGGAAAGGTATTGGTGAACTCAACTTAAGCGCAAGAAAGATTGAGCAAACAGAATCTGTCTTATCGCTGGGCAAATACAGACTATATGACGTGAATAATGAGCCGGCAATAACTGAGATGAAACATTTGGAACTTCTGGTTGGGAAAGGAAAGTGGCAGGGTTATTTACTGCCGGATGGTCTACCAGGAGTAAAAGACAAAAAAGTACGAATTATATCAACCAGCGAAAGAATTACTCTTTCAATAGTAGACAGATCTTCGCAAAATTATTCCACTAATTCATTTTCAAGATCTCCAATATTATAAACAGTAATTGAGGTACTGGTATAATCCATGAGTCTATTTTTCTTGAGAGACATCATTTCACGACTTACTGTTTCGCGACTCAAGCCTGCAAGACTTGCTAAATCCTGATGTGTCAGTTTAAGTATAATAACAATATAGCCTTTTTTCACTTCACCGAAGCGTTTCGCAGAGATAACTAAAATTGTTATTAATTTCTGTCGGGCGGTACCGGACATAAGAAATTCCAATCGAGACAAAACTCCATCAAGTCCTATATATACTCTCTTGAGTAAATCAAATAAAACCTTTGGTTCTCTTTTAACAAAAATTACCACTTGCTTTTTTGGTGCTACACATACTTCAATATCGTTCATTACTTCAAAATAATAAGAATTCGAGTAAGCATTCAATGCCCAGGCCATCGGGAAAAAGGTATTAGGCTTGTAAATATTTAAAGTCATTTCCTCTCCATTTTTATTAATAACATATTGTCGTACATTGCCGCTTCTAAGATAAAAAATCCCCTTAGGTTCATCGCCAGCGCTTATAAGAATATCACCCTTACCAAATTCTTGACTCGGGTATCGCTCAAAAAATTTATCCAGTATCTCCACTATTTTTGTATCCATTAATGTAATTATATGTTCATTATGCCCCAAATTCAAAAAATATGTGATTGTCGTCACATATTCGGGACTTAAGTTCTGTTAGTGTAAAGGCAATATGAAAAAGAATGCATTATTACTACCCATCTTTTTATCTTCTCTTTTTGGTGCTGTTTTGGGAGGCGCAGTGATATTTTTTTCAATTTCTTCAACCACACCGTCACAAAATGATCTAATCCGAGATTTTTATCTTACAGAAAATGCAGTACATGTGAGTCCTCACACTCTTCGAAAAAAGATGGATAAGGGTGAAAAAGATTTCATACTAGTTGATTTGCGAAGCAGTCAGGAATATGAGAAATCGCATATCATAGGAGCTATCAATATACCGGCATATATTGATCCAAATACCTCAGTATCGCTTGATAAAGATAAAGAGCAAAAAGAAAGAATCATAAAAGAATTTAATAAGTTGGCTTCTGCCGAAAAAGACATTATTGTTTACTGCTACAGTATTCCCTGTATGACAGGTAGAAAAATCGGTAAACTTTTAGCCGAAAATGGCTTGTATGTAAAGCATCTTGGAATTGGTTGGAATGAATGGCGCTACTTCTGGAATCTCTGGAACCACGATGGTGAGACTCCCACAAAATTTGAGGATTATATTATAGGCGGTAGAGACCCAGGGGTACCAAAAATTAGTGAAAATCCATCTCCTTGTGCAGAAGGAGAACTAGGGTGTTAAAAAGTATGAAATTAACCGGAGAACTTAAATTCCTTATTGGTATTATTGTTGTTTCAATAGCAATTGTAGCAGCCTCAGTCGTACTTCTGAATCGACCCTCACCAACATTTTCATCAGGCGAACTTCTACCTGAGGATACAGTCACCAAAGGTAACAAAAATGCAAAAGTACAATTGGTCGAGTTCTCTGATTTCCAGTGCCCAGCTTGTAAAGCATATCAGCCCATTGTAGATTCCCTAATTGAACAGTATAAAGAAAAACTCGTATTCGGTTATCGACACTTTCCTCTTAGCCAACACAAATTAGCTCAATATGCTGCGCAAACGGCAGAGGCCGCAGGTGAGCAAGGAAAATTCTGGGAAATGTATGAGTACCTCTTTGAACTTCAGGATTCTCTTACAAAAGAGTTAATCAACGAAGGTGCTCAAACTCTAGGATTGGATGCCAATGCCTTTAATAATGCTCTAAATTCAGAAAAGTATGAACAAAAAATTCTTCGAGACTTATCGGATGGGAAAAGATTTGGTGTGGATTCGACTCCAACATTTTTCCTCAATGGAAAAAAACTTAATCTGACTAGTTTTGATGATTTGAATAAGGCAGTAGATCAAGCAGTAGTATCTAATCCTTAAAGGACTTTTTCAAATTCAAAGAATTCAATAACAGTGATGAAACAGGTGAATGGAATTTATCAATAGAGTTAACAAATATTTCTTTCAAAGTTTCCACCTGTATTCGATTTTCAGTTCCCACTGCTACTCGTACAAACGGCTTTCCATAATCAGTCCAGACTGAAGTTAAATAAATGCGTGTTGTATTCAGTCCAAAACTAGTACCCGCCACCAGATTTAGATTCTGTTTTTTAGCCTCGTTAATGACTAAATTTATAAATTTTTTATAAAGTGAAGTTCTTTCATATTTCTTTCTAAAGCTAATATTAAAAAAACATCCATGGAAAGGAATTTTTTTAGCCCATTGGTAGGCGGGATGGTTAGGAAGACCCGGATAAATGATACTCTCGATCACACTACTTTTATGACCAATATATTCTTGTAAATATGAAGCAAGCAAGGAAACATTTCTCTGGTATCTGCCTAGTCGATTATTAAGTATGCTTCGATTTGGTCTGGGTATTGCATAAACTGAACTATCTGATATATTCGTTCCCGAGTGCTTTCTATATTCAAAAATTTTTCGTATATCGCGGCCAAAGGCCGCAATTATACCTCCTGTAACGCGATCAAGTCCTAACTGCAAATATTTCATCAGACTCTCAAATAAAATCAGGTGAACCTTATCAGTTTTGCCAACTATCATCTTCATAGGTTGAAAAGCTGTTGTTAAACAAGTATTGTCTATAACCAGATATACTTCTTCGCGATACTTACGAACCAAGTAATTTATTATTTTTTCCAAATTAGGTAAAGCAATATTTGCGCTATTGCAAAGTGAATCAAAAAAAATTACGCTTGGCCTTTCCTGCTCAATTGTTTGTATTATCTTATCTGTTTCAATTTCATCTACCTCTATTATTTGTCCGGGAAGGCTTTTTACAACTAACTGTTTATATTGAAAATAAACAGATTTGCCCAAAATTACTTTTCTTTTAATTTTCTCCTCCATGATCAAAAAATTTAGAATTGTGGCTATAGCTGCCATTCCACTATTTGTCATATATACCCCAATATTAAATTTAAATCTGGTATCTAAATACTCCCTCAAATACAATTTTTCATATTCTCGTTCATCAAGATGAGCATCTCTTTTGTAATCATTGATTGTGCCAATTATTTTGCCTGTTTGTCTCCCTGCGATCGATTGCAGGGAATGGATATAAGATGGGGACTGCCAGTCAGTAGAAGTAATTAGTGCTCCTAAAATAGTTTGTTGAGATCTAACCAGATCATAGTAGGAATTTTTATTACTAACTAAATAATTAAAAAGTCTAAGTGAATATTTTTTGTTTTTGGCAAGAGCTTTAAATTGCTTAATAGCGATTGAGTACTGTGTATAATTATTAGTTAATTTTTTAACATTTTCTAATACTAATTGAAAAGTTTTTTTATAAATAAAATTTTTAGAACTGTTTAATTCTAACTTAAATTTAGCTAAGTGATCGAGATTGGAAGTAATTAGATAATCTAATTCTTCAAAATCTCCCTTTATATCTTTAAAAGATTGCCTGAGAAGTTCTTTACTATTCATTATCTAAACTTGGGCAAATACTCGGGCAGGAGCGCCATCAGCGTTTTTTAAATTGAGTGGGGCTATAAATAATTTGCAACGAGAACCAATTGCTTCTAAATTGACTAAATTTTCCACTATCAAAATATTTTTTTTAAATAGTATTTTGTGTACTGTGTAGGGGTAGTTATCCGGGGTAAATGAATCTATCCCGACAATTTTTACACTACTTGCAGCAAGTTTATTTGCAACTTCGGAAGATATAACCGGATTATTTCTAAAAAAATCAGGCTGAAGGGCTTTTTTGGTATGATCTGTACGAAATAAAACAACAGGAACTTGTATTCTATTGGTTAAATTACTTAGTTTAATTTCAGAAGTCTCACGAACATCAAAAATTTGCGCATCTCCTATAAAAGTTTCAATTGGAAATTCATCAAGTTTTCTTCCGTCTTCTAGCATGTGGAAAGGAGCATCAATATGGGTGGAGAAGTGAGTATTAAAAGAAACTCTTTTTTCGTTGCAGCCGTCTTTGAATATAGTGGCAAGAGTTTTTAGCTCAAGTTTAGGATCGCCAGGAAACGGCGGAGTCTTATCTGATATTTCCATCGTCAGATCTATATACATATTAGTAAAAATAAAAATCCGCAATCCTATATTCGAAATCCGAAACAAATTTAAATGACATAAATTCAAAAGTCTTAAATGATTAGTTTTTTTATTTTCTTATTTTGATTTTTGGTCATTGTTTCGGTTTTCGTGCTTCGAGCTTCGAATTTTTCTTATATGCCCATATTATAAGATGTGGGCCAATAATTTCGGTTTCTACTTGTTTAAATTGATTTTTAACTCTTTTGACAAATTCGTCCGTAGGCTTTTTATATTTTTCTCTATAAGGTCGGTTAACTATATATACTCCCTCAGCAGTTAACAAATTGCTAATGTTTTCAAGAAATTGGGTAGAAGAAACTGAATCTGGAACATCACAGGCTACAAAAACATCGGACACTATCATATCAAATATTTCTTTTGATTTAATATTTTCTACAAAATGGGCAGCATCATCTATAATAATTTTAAGATTTATAGCTTTACTTAGATTTAAAAATTTTATCCCCAATCTAATCATTTCCGGATCCATATCTACCCCGGTTATTTTAGCATCAGGTATCAGTTTATTAACCTCTTCAACTACTGATCCACCGCCTAATCCTAAAATTAATATATTATTAATATCTTCTCCATAATTATTTGCTTTTTTTATGACTTTACCCAAGAGATTTGCTACATATCTGCCTGATTGCCAATATCCATCCACCGAAATTCTATACGATCCGCGGTATAGCTCAACAATTATTTTCCCATTGACCACCGATTCTACTTCCTCTATTTTCTGCGGGAATATATATGAAAGCAGATTGGTTAATACGTTCATAGAGTTAAATATTGTTATCATAACATTTTAATTAATTTTAATTTACGGGTCCTGCCTTAAAAAAATTGTTAGATTGTTAGATTGTTAGATTGAAAAAGAATAATATTTATCGTAAAGCGTTAAACGGCAACGATACCCGTTTCGGTTATCGGTTACGTTAACGTTGCCTAACTTCGATACGGGCTTCGTTACCTTAACCCATTAACTTGTAACTAACATTTCAAATCATCAATATAACAATCTCTTTCTATATGTTATCTTTAAATTATGAATAAAATTAAATTCCTGCATGAGCCACATAGATCATTTTCTTTATCTGATGTAATTCTCGGCGGACAGGACGGACTTGTAAATGTGTTAGGAGTGATATTGGGCGTTGCTGCCGCTTCAGGTGACGCCAGAATAGTTATTGCAGCGGGTATGGCCGCAACTTTTGCAGAGAGCATCAGCATGGGAGCTGTGGCTTACACAAGTACAGTTGCGGAAAGTGAGCATTACGAACGAGAACTGGAAAGAGAAAAATGGGAGATTGAAAATAGGAGTGAGGATGAAATTGAAGAAGTCAGACAAATTTATAAAAAGCGAGGATTTGAAGGAAAACTTCTGGAAGATGTTGTTAGGCAGATAACCAGCGATAAGGAGGTTTGGCTTGAAGTGATGATGGGCGAAGAGTTGAAACTTGAGCCTGTGGCAAAAAATCAAGCTATAAAATCTGCCGTCATCGTTGGGATTTCAGCCTTTATTGGATCACTTGTTCCATTATTTCCATTTTTTATCGTAAATATAGGCACTGGTATAAACGTTTCTCTGGTTTTGAGCGCCATTACTTTATTTTTGGTAGGAGTATATAAGGCCAAAGTTACTGTAGGCAAATGGTATAAAAGTGGAATGGAATTAACAGTGATTGGGATTGTTTCAGCTCTATTTGGCTATTTTGTCGGACTACTATTTAAGGCTCCGGTAGTCCCTTAAGACTTTATTATTTTCTACGTAGGTTCTTTTTTCTTTTTTTTATGTTTTCTAACTTTCTTTTCTGAGAGTTTAGATTTATAGCGTTCAGATGGTCTCTTTTTTTCTTGAGCTCGGCATCAACGATTTTCTGACACTCGCGATCGGGACAACTGGAGGTGGAATAGGTGATGCTTCCTTCTTTCCATGTCTTGGTAATTATTCTGGGTTTCCCGCATCGGACACAAAGATTGATTGGTAAAGTGTTCAGAGCTCATATTATAGCAAATTTCGTACTTGTTTTCCATATAGAATATGCTATACTCAAGCTAGGTTTAGCAGTATACCTGCGATAGATTATTGATAATAGACTAAATCTCTAATCTTTCATCTATCCAAGAAAAACCTATTTATAAAATTTATTAAAAAGGAGTAAGAGCCATATGGCTAAGAATTTATTCGTAGGTAGTCTTCCCTTCTCGGTAACTGAAGATACATTAGGGCAATTATTTGCTCAGCACGGTCAGGTCCAGTCTGTGTCTATAATCAAAGACAAATATACAGGCAATAGTCGTGGTTTTGGATTTGTTGAGATGAGTACAGATGAAGAAGCAAAGGCTGCGATGGAAAAGTTAAATGGACACAACTTGGAAGGAAGAACCATTGTAGTGAAAGAAGCACTTCCAAAGCCAACATATACGGATGGTAGAGGCGGAGGTGGAGGCCGAGGCGGATTTGGCGGCGGTGGTAGAGGCGGAGGTGGAGGCCGAGGCGGATTTGGCGGCGGTGGTAGAGGAGACAGAAATTTTAGAAGAGGATAAGAGAAAATTGACAGGGATTGGTATAATAAGAACAATTAAATATTGAATAAAAGCGTAGAAACTGGAGTCACGATCCAGGATGCTACTTCACTAAAGTTTCGAAGGAGAACGCTGATCCTCAAAATAGGATACGGAAGTTAAACCGTAAAAATATAACAGTCGATGTCGCAACTGCGGAGTCGATCTGAGAGGTCCGAAGTAAAGTCGGACAAGAAGGATGGGACCGCGGGAGGTCCTTTTTTGATGGCCTCTCGTTCCTTATTCATTAGTCTTGTGAACTAGTGGGTAGAGAACGGGAGGTTTTTTTGATGGCTGGTTAACGAGCTTATAGCGAGTTTACCAGCCGATCAATCCCGTACTCGCGCTCTTGCGAGGCATGGACGTAGACCATGCGAGCAAGTAAGCGTAGTAGCGGGATGAATAGTGATACCTAAAATTGTTTGGTGGCTGTAGCTCAAAAGTAGAGCGCCTGCCTGTGGAGCAGGATGTAGCGGGAGCGTTACCCGTCAGTCACCCCTAAGATAGTTATTTAGTTGTTGGTTATTAGTTAGTAGCGATAATTAATATGAGCAAAATACAAAACAAAAATCTAAAACTAGCAATACAAAAAGAAGGGCGTTTGAGTGACGATACGCTTGATTTTTTACGGAAAGTTGGACTTGATTTTGAAAGCTACCAACAAAAATTATTTTCAACTGTTCGAAACTTTCCATTGGAGATACTTTATGTTCGTGATAATGATATCCCTAATTATGTTTCTAGTGGAACGGTGGATTTAGGCATTATTGGTCAAAATATTCTAAATGAAGAAAGACCAAAGGTTAAAAAATTGCTTAACTTACGATTTGGATTTTGTTCACTTGTTGTTGCGGTACCAAAAGAATCCACAATTTTTAACCTTTCTGACTTAACTGGGAAAATAATTGCGACTTCATATCCTGCTTCTACACGAAACTTTTTCAAAAAGAAAAACGTTTCGATCAAGGTACTACCTATCAGTGGATCTGTAGAGGTTACTCCTGTTTTAGGGATAGCCCAAGCAATTGTCGATCTTACCTCTACTGGAAGTACTCTTGCTCTAAATGATTTGCGAACTTTAGCAAATATTTATGATTCGGAGGCTGTGCTCATTGCAAACGAAAATGTAGTTACTTCTGAAGGGAAAAATATTTTACTGACAAAATTGTTGACTAGATTTAAAGCGGTATTATCGGCAAAGAATTATAGATATGTAATGATGAATGTCCCAAGCAAGATCCTGCCAAAACTAAAGAAATTTATGCCGAGCTTGAAGTCTCTTACTAATTCTAAAGTTGCATGGGACGGTCTGATTTCAGTGCAATCAGTTATTAAAGAAGATTTTTTTTGGGAAACAATTGAAAAGGTAAAAACTTTGGGGGCAAGAGGAATTATCGTATTACCAATCGAGAAAATGATTGTTTAATGAGAATCATGATAAAGCAGCTAATAAGAAAACCAATTTTTAACATACCAGAAATTAATTGGGGTGATATTCCAAGTAATCAAGGTGCACGATTATTGTGGGGCGAGAATCCTATAGCACCGAAAGAAGCTATTTTGGCAATCAAAGATGAAGCTAAAAAAATCAATTTTTATCCTAATCCAACTAAATTGTCGCTGCGAAAACAACTAGCAAAATATAACAGAGTTTCTCTTGAAAATATAATACTAACCAATGGTAGTGACGAGGCAATTGAGTTAATAGCTAAAGTATTTATTTCCGAAAAAGATCAAGTAGTAATACCAATTCCCACATTTCCTGTATATAACTCAGTAAGCCTAATGATGGTATCAGAAGTAAAAATGATACTTCTTGAAAAGGATTTTTCTCTAAATATTCAAAAACTTCTCAAGAAAGTTAATCCCAAAACCAAAGTTATATGGATTGCTAACCCTAATAATCCGACCGGAAATATTTTATTAAGTCAGAAACAAATTGAGAACTTAGCGAAGAAACTGGATTGTCTATTAGTAATTGATGAGTGCTATTTTGAACTTTCTCAGGTTACCGCGACGTCACTTATCAATAAATACCCCAACATTATTGTCATCCGTAGTTTCTCCAAAGTATTCGGTCTAGCTGGTGCTCGATTGGGTTACATCATTACCAATAAACTAACAGCATCGTATTTAAATAGACTGCAGTTTGTCAACCAAGTTTTCAGTGTCAATAGATTTGCACAGGCAGCAGCTAATGCAATTTTAAAAAACGAATATCGAATTCAACAGTTAATCACTGAATATAGTACCCAGAAACAAAATTTCGAAAAGCTTTTGTATCAAGTTAAAGGCATTCAAGTAATACCCACAAAAACTACCTTTTGCCTCTTAAAACTAACTGGTGGTAATACAACTTCTTCAGAATTAAAAGAAAAATTACAAAGAGAAAATATTTATATTAAAGATTGCTCTATTTATCAGCTCTTAGGGTCAGAGTATGTATATTTAGGCGTTCCTATTAAAAAATATCAACAGCGTGTAGCAAAAGCTATTAAAAATATTTTGGAGGAAAAACTATGAAAAAAGATATAGTCCCAAACGAAGCTACTTTACCAATAATTCAAGTATATGAGCTAAAAACAATGAATGCTCAAGATAGAACAAGGATTGTTCGTCGGGCACGGGTAGATATAAGTGAAGTTAAAAAACAAGTACTTCCTATTATAGAGGATGTCCGTGCTCGTGGTGATCAAGCAATTCTTGACTACCTAGAAAAATTTGATGGAGTTACATTAACCAAAAAAGACCTTCGTGTTTCAGAAACTGAAATTGAAGAAGCATATGCCAAAACAGACCCAATAGTTATAGATATGATAAGAAGACAAATTGAACTATCACAAAAGTTCCACAGAGAACAATTTAAGAGAATGGATAAGCAATGGGAAATAGAGGTAATTCCAGGTGTTAAATTAGGCCAAAAAAGAACACCGATTGAGTCAGCAGGGTTATATGTTCCTGGTGGAACTGCACCATATCCGACCGTTATGCAAATACTGGCAGTTCCTGCAAAGATTGCAGGAGTACAGAGAATTGTTGGCGTTACTCCACCCAGAGGTAAAAATTATGAGGTTATTATTGCTGCGAAAGAAGCGGAGATAGATGAGATATACAGAGTGGGAGGTGTAGCAGCTGTAGCTGCCCTTACTTATGGAACAGAAACAATAAAACCAGTTGATAAGATTGTCGGCCCAGGAAATACCTACGTTACTGCAAGTAAGTTATTGGTCTTTGGAGAAGTCGGAATTGATATGCCAGCCGGTCCATCTGAGGCAATAATTATTGCTGATCCCGAAGCAAACCCTGCTTATTGTGCAGCAGATATTCTAGCTCGTGCTGAACATGACCCAAATGCAGCTGGGGTACTTGTAACATGGAGCAAAGAAGTTGCCGAAAAAACACTAAGTGAAATAGTTCGACAGTTACCTACTCTTTCAAGAGGTGACATTATTAAACAGTCTCTTGCCCGATACAGTGCAATTATTGTTACGAGAGATAAAGCTGAAGCAATTTCATTCACTAATGATTATGCTCCAGAACACTTAGAGGTTTTAACTAAAAACCCTTATGATCTATTGCCCAAATTAACAAATGCAGGGTCAATCTTTCTTGGGTATTACACGCCCGTACCAGTAGGTGATTATGCCTCGGGAACCAATCACGTATTACCGACTGGCGGTTGGGCAAAAATGTTTTCACCAGTTGGCGTCGAGACATTTATGAAAGTATCGGAGTTTCAGTCAGTAACAAGGAAAAGCTTAGAAAATCTCGCACCAATTATTGACGTTATGTCTGAGGTAGAAGGTCTTGATGCTCACTGGAATACTATTGAACAACGTTTACAGAGGGGAAGTCGTTTATGGAAAAAACAAAGTTAGGAATTACTCTTTATAAAGTTTCTAAGAAAGAAGTATCTCTTACTCGTGTGACACTAGAATCACGTATAGATGTTTTAGTGGAAGATAGTAAAAGACGTGAGTATAAGATTCAAACTGGCAATAAGTTTTTTAATCACATGCTTACCGGTATTGCCTCACGAGCATGTCTTAATTTTGATATTGCATATATCCCAACTAATGTTGAACCGTTGGATCACATGATAGTTGAAGATACTGGTTTAACGTTAGGTCGAGCTATCCGTGAAATGTTAGATGCTCGACAAGCAGCAGGAGTTAATGGGAGGGGTTCATATACCGTTGCTTTTGATGAAGCTTTAGTGAGCGTAACTCTTGCGTTTGACGGACGTGCCAATACGTATCTAAGAGGAGAAGTTCCAGGAATGAAGCTAGTACAGGTTGAAGATATTCTCAGCACAAGTTTAAAACAGTTCTTTGAAGGTTTTGCTCAAGGCTCAGGATGTGTTGTACAAGTACAGTTTTTTGCTGGAGAAGATAGCCATCACACTTGGGAAGCAACATTTAAAGCATTTGGAGAAGCCTTGCGAGAATCGTTAGCTGCTTGCCCCTATAGAGCAGGAACAACTATTGGTTTGAAAGGAACAGGAATGGAGGGAAAACTATGAACAAGGCATTCATTTTTGATATGGATGGAGTCGTTGTGGATAGCGAGTCTTTATGGGAATATTATGAGCAAAAATTCTTACCAGATATTATGGGAAAAAATCTGTATCTAAAAATAAAAGATCATATATTAGGTAATTCTATAAATAAAATCTATGCTGTTGCGGTAAGTTTTGGAATGCAATTAGAGGAAAACCGGTTTAAACACATATATAGTAAATATGCTCGTATTGTCTATCAAAGAGCTAAGCTTACAAAGAACATTGAGACGCTTATCGATAAACTTATCGAAAAGAATTACAGACTAGGTCTAGTAACTGTTTCTAACCAAAAATGGATTGATATGGTGATTGCTAAGTTTACTAATGGAAGCCCATTTCAATATATATTGTCTTTAGATAGTGAAAACATAAGACCTAAACCATTTCCTGATGGATACATGAAGGCAATGAGGAAACTAGATGCAAAGCCAAGGAGAACAGTTATTCTCGAAGATTCTCAGAGAGGTATAGAAGCAGCGAAGGCAAGTGGGGCTTTAACTATTTGTTTAAAAGAAAATTTGTCTAATGATTATATCCCAAAAGGAGCGGATATATACATTAATACTATTAAAGAATTAATACAGAAGATTAATTATATATAGTTATGATTACAATTATTGATTACGGTCTAGGCAATCTTGCAAGTGTTGCAAATGCATTAAATAAACTGGGAATTCCAAATCAGGTTTCCAACAGTCCAAATGTGATCAAAAAAGCCAGAGTTTTAATCTTGCCTGGTGTAGGGGCAGCTGGACAAGGAATGCAAAATCTGAAAAATCTAAATTTGGATAAAGTAATCATTGAGGAAATAAAAAGAGGTAAGCCATTTTTGGGAATTTGTCTTGGGATGCAATTACTTTTTGAAGAAAGTGGAGAAGGAAATGTTGCCTGTTTGGAGATATTGAAAGGAGTAGTGAAGAAATACAAAAAAGAGAGAAAAGTACCGCAGATCGGATGGAACGAAGTAAAAATTCAATATTCAAAAATCAAAATGCAAAATTACAATTCAAAAGTAAAAAAAATACTAAGCAATATTAAAGACTTAAGTTATTTTTATTTTGTAAATAGTTATTATTGCGAACCTGATGATACATCAATAGTTGTCGCAGAAAGTGAATACGGAGAGAAATTTGCAAGTATTGTTATGAAAGACAATATCATTGCAACTCAATTCCATCCCGAGAAAAGCGGAAGTATAGGGCAACAATTATTAAAAAATATTTTTACTTACTTTAATGATTTAAATCACTAAAGCGAATCTATATGTTAACTAAACGCATAATTCCATGTTTAGATATGACTGAAGGCAAAGTGGTGAAAGGAGTTCAGTTTGAAACATTTCGTGATGCAGGAAATCCTGTTGAGCTTGCAAAACGTTACGATAATGAGGGAGCGGATGAGCTGGTATTTCTGGATATTACTGCAACAGTAGATAACAGAAATATTTTACTTGATGTGGTAAGAAAGACAGCTTTGAATGTAACTATTCCATTTTCAGTAGGTGGTGGTATTCGAACTACTTCTGACATGAAGGATGTTTTGCGCGCCGGAGCTGATAAAGTATCAGTCAATACCGGAGGATTTAATAATCCTCAATTAATCTCTGACTGCGCTAATATATTTGGTAGTCAGTGCGTTGTACTATCTCTTGACGCAAGAAAAATTGGAGAGAAAAAGTGGAATGTATTTATTAATGGTGGAAGAATTGATACAGGAATATCCGTAGTTGATTGGGCAATTCAAGCCATAAAACAAGGAGCCGGAGAAATACTTCTAACTTGTATTGACAGTGACGGAACAAAGAGGGGATTCAACGTTGAACTTACAAGAGAAGTCTCATCCAAAGTTTCTGTGCCTGTAATTGCCTCTGGAGGAGCCGGAAACTTAAAAGATTTTGTTGAGATTTTGACAGAAGGTGAAGCAGATGCTGCATTGGCGGCTTCACTATTTCATTTTGGAGAATATAAAATTGCCGATGTAAAAAATCATTTGAAACGACAAGGCGTTTCAGTAAGGGATTAATTCCTCACTATAATAATATATATTATCATAGTGAAATTTATTATGAGTACTCTTAAGTTTAATAATCAAGACGGATTAATACCAGCAGTTATCCAGGAAGAACAAACTGGAGATGTTCTAATGCTTGGGTATATGAATGATACTGCTGTGAGAAAAACTCTCAAAGAGAGAATTGTTTATTTTTGGAGTAGAAGCAGAAAAAAATTATGGATGAAAGGAGAGGAATCCGGAAATAAACTTAAAGTAAGAAAGATTTTTCAGGATTGCGACAGAGATTCTATTTTAATAAAAGTTGAGCTTGTAGGAAAAAATGCATGCCACACAGGAAATAAAAGTTGTTTTTACAAGACTATTTAATATGACTCTAAAAGATTTATACAAAATAATAGAAGATAGAAAACGCCTTAATCCAGATAGCTCATATGTAGCGTCTCTCTTTCGTGCTGGAAAAAGTCGCATAATCCAAAAAGTTGGAGAGGAAGCAATTGAAGTCGTTTTAGCTGCCAAAGGGAAAAGCAAAAAAAGATTGATTTCGGAAATCGCAGATTTGTGGTTTCACTCTTTAGTTCTACTTGCTTCATTCGGTGTGCCACTATCTGACATAGAGATAGAGTTAGATAAAAGAAATAAAAAAATAATAATCGCGGATTCTAAGTTAGTAACTTGAATCCCATTTCGGTGAAGTGCCCGAGTTTTTCTGTAATATAATACTTTTATGACTAAAAGGATCAAAGTGATTTTTATACATGGTAATGGTGGTGGGAAGGCTGATGATTATTGGTTTCCTTATGTTAAAAGAAATCTGGAGAAGGCTGGTATAAAAGTAGTTGCTCGAACTTTTCCAGACAATGATCTAGCCCGGGAAAAATATTGGTTACCATTTCTTACAAAGGCAATTAGAAATCATCAAAAGTGGATTGTTCAATTTGCTTCTTCTGATGACCCTTATATTCCAATCAGTCACGCAAGGTATATTCATAAGCAACTTCAGACAGAATATTATGAATATAAAGACCAAAAGCATTTCGCCCCCAAAGCTGAGTTTCCGGAAATAGTGGAAGTAATCAAATCCAAACTGAAATAATTGGCGTTTAAACAAGCGGATTATGATAGTAATGTTTTCTCCTTAGATTATCCAGCGGTTTACCCAAATTATGAGTCTTAAAAACTATTTTTTTTGCTCTTTTTTTAGCCTTTAGTCTCAGTGTGGTTTTAACTAACATAATAAGAGGAAGTTATTTGTAGGTTTTGATGCGGTAGGGTTTGGTGACTGTGGTGCCATTGGTGCGTTTGGCAGTCAAAACTAGTCTAGCATTACTTAAGCCTTGATCATATTTACAAACTCCTCCTGAGCAAGTCCCAAAAAGTAACTCTCTTTGCGAGGTTGGATTATTAGCTGCGGTAACTGAGCCTGCTGCGCCTTTTGGTAATCCTCCGGTATTATAAGTGAAAGAATAAGATACAGAGGCAAGGCCGTTGAAGTTGGAGAATGATAATAGTAGTCCACCTTTATCTGGTTTGTAGCGAACTATTGCCGGGATACTTCCACCTCCTGAAGATGTTTTACCCGTTGTTGTTGAAGTACTTTTGGGAGTGAATTTTTTGGCTGCCTGGATTTTTACGGGCTTAAAAAATGTCCCCGAAATGAATAGTATTATAAATATAAATAACCAACCTTTAGCCATATAGTATTTATTGTAGCGTTCAACATATTTATTATCAAGTGTTTATAACTTTTATTCTACTTTAGATGTATAGAGAACTGATATAAATATTATTTGATTCTGGATGCGTCCCGATTTAATCATCGGGACTTACCAGAATGACGTATAGTAAAAGATATTTTATATACTCTTTCAATCTAACAAATTAGCAATTTAACAATATAGCAATTTCTTTTACCTGTTGTATACTATATTTATGACAGGGAAAAAGTGGCTTATTATTACCGTTACTGTTTTAATTCTTGGTGCTGTTGGAGCTGGATTATATTTCAAGTTTAATACCCCAAAAAAGGAAGTTCCGTTAGTTTTGGATACTGGGCCAACCCCAACATCAATACCGGAGCTTGCCCCTTGGATAGATCAATCTGAATTTTCTTTCCAATATCCCAAAGAATTGAGTCTTAATCCGCATGAAGAAGATAAAGTTAATTATGCACATGTTGAGTTGACCTCTGCAACCCATTCAGGCAGTTTAATTGCTTGGACTAAAGATACAACATCGACGACTATTGAAGACTGGGCAAAAAAATCAAAACTAGAAGGCTATATTGATACTACCTTGGCTGGTCTACCTGCTAAAAAGATAATTTCTGATCAAACTCCAAGAAAGTTGACAACCTCTACTATCCGCAATGGTTATCTTTATCAAATTGAAGTAAATTTAGAAGACGTGGATTTTTGGAATAAGGTTTATGATACAGTCTATTCATCTTTTAAATTTACATCAGCAAATCAGGGAGAGGCAGGAGCAGAGCAAAAGCCAGCCGGTCAAAGTGTCCCCCAAGGTCAGGGTGATGTAGTTGAGGCGGAAGAAGTCATTGAATAGGTATTTTTATGCAGAGGTATTTTTTTATCCTCGGAGCAAATCCCACATTGTCTGTCTCTGAGTTATTTTCCGTTTTCAAAAAGTGGAAAATTGACCATACAATAACAGATTTTTCCAGCGAAGTATTAATAGTTTCAAGCGAAAATACACTTGATGCTTCAGTTGTAGTTAAGACTTGTGGAGGAGTAGTTAAATTTGGCCAAATACTCGATGCGGTTACTTTGGATGAAAGTGAAGATAGATTTTATGAAATTTTTTCGACAAATAATATAATTAATCGTTATATACCCAATGTCGGGGGCAAATTGCATATTGGTATAAGTATTTATAATGCCGGTGGAGAAAATAATTATCTTGGTTTACTTTCTAAACAACTGAAAGATTTAAATAAGACTGTAAAAAATAATCTCCAGCAAGAGGGAAAAAAAGTAGGATTTGTTCAAATAAAAGACAGATATCTATCAAGTGTTTCTGTTTTTAAAAATCAATTATTAAGCCACGGAACTGAAATAGTGTTGATTCTTACAGCTAATAATATTTTTGTTGGTAAAACTTTATCAGTACAGGAATTTGAACAATTTAGCTTTCGAGATTACGGTAGACCCGCAAGAGATAAAAGATCGGGTATCATGCCGCCAAAGCTTGCCAGGATGATGATAAATTTGGCAGAGGTAAATATCGATGAAATACTTCTAGATCCTTTTTGTGGAAGCGGAACAATCTTGCAAGAAGCAATACTTTTAGGATATAAAAATATAATTGGAACAGATATAAGTAATAAAGCTATTTCCGATACAAAGACAAATATAGATTGGCTTTTTGCCCATTTTCACACGCTGGTAAAATCCTCGTACAATATTAGACTCAATGTAGCTGACGTGAAGAATATTTCTAAATTTATCAGTTCTAATACTGTGGATGCAATTGTAACCGAACCATACCTAGGTCCACCGCTATTTCGAAAACCTGACGAATTTGTAATTAAAAATATATTATCAGAGGTAAGTAATCTTTATTTTGCGGCTTTCTTACAATTTTCCAAAATTCTTAAACCCGGTGGTACAATTATTATTATTTTTCCTGCTTTTGAAGCAAATGGAAAGTTTTATTTTGTAGAAATATTGGATAAAATTATGAAACTCGGATTTAGCCAACAAGAATTAGTACAGGCAAACTTGAGAGAAAATACTCCGTTTCCATTGACTAATCGTAATACAATTATTTACGGCGATAGGCAACAATTTGCAAAAAGAGAGATACTTTCTTTTGTCAAGTTATAATTAAATATTTTGCGTAAAATATTTTGAGATTCTGGACAAGTCCTTCAACAAGCACAGGTCTTAGTCAGAATACTATCGAGCTGTCATCCTGGCAAGCATAGCGCGTCCAGGATCTGGTAAGGATTCTGGGCAAGCCAGAATGACTGTTTTCAAGAGGACAACTTGGAATTTTCTAGTATAATAGCACTATGGTTCTACTAGGCTCAACTAGCTTACCAATAGGAAAATTTAAGGCACCGGAATTTGATTTACCTGCAACGGATGGCAAATACTACTCTCTTGCGGATTTTTCCAACAGTAAAGGACTTGTTGTAGTTTTTTCCTGTAATCATTGTCCCTATGCCAGAGCTGCTTGGCCGCTTCTTATTGAGTTGGCAAGTGAGTATCAACCAAAAGAAATAGGATTTGTGGCCATAAATCCCAACGATGAAGTATCTTACCCCGAAGATTCTTTTGCGATTATGAAAAAGAGATTTTTAGAGTGGGGGATAAACTTTCCCTATTTACGAGATAAATCTCAGGAAGTCGCAAGTAATTACCAAGCTCAGTGTACTCCCGATGTTTATATATTTGATGAGAAAAGATTCCTCTATTATCACGGCCGGATAAATGACAACTGGCAAGATCCCGCAAATGTTAAACGTCACGATCTGAAAAATGCTATTGACGATCTTTTGGCCGGCAAAGCTTCCCCCAAAGAGCAATATCCATCGCTTGGATGTTCTATAAAATGGTTCACCTAAATTATGATAAAAAAAGATATTGCCGCCGCGATTATCGTAAGTCTTAAAGCTGGAAAACAGACAGAACTTAAGGTTTTGAGATATGTTCTTTCTGAGATTAAATACGCTGAAATAGCAAAACAGAAGGAATTGTCAGATGAAGAAACAATATCTGTAATCTCAAAAGAAATTAAAAAGAGAAGAGAAGCAATAGAACTTTTCAAAAAGGGAGGTAGAAACGATTTAGTAGCTGATGAAGAAATGCAGATTAATGTAATTGAAAAATATTTGCCTAAACAGTTGTCTACAGATGAATTAAACCAAATTATTGATGAAGTGATTTCTGCAAATCCAGATCAGGCAAATTTAGGTATTCTGATTGGACTAGTGATGACAAATGTACGAGGTAAAGCCGATGGATCACAAGTAGCCAAACTTGTGGCTCAAAAGCTTGGCACAACTTCTTAAGCCTATTTTTTACTTCTTGCCATAGAAGTTTTCCAGATTAAATACTGAGAAATGGCTAAAACAGCACCCAAAACAACGGCAACTAAATAAGATGTCACCCCAAAACCGGTATATATAGCACCCCTGGCTAACACCCATACTCCCAGGATATTAATCACTATATAGAAAATATTAGAAATAAGATCTTTATCCTTCTTTAATTTCATTGATTTAACTAGTGGGTAAGCTATCGCCAAAATTAAAGTTAGAATAATAGATGTGACTACAGTTGCTGCCCAACTCGATAGCGAATCATTTCCTAGCACTATATGGGCCGGATATAACATTGAAGCAATATAAATTAGGACAGCATTTGCTAGAAAAATTGAGGCCCACATATTGAGTATATTTTTTTCACCCTTCTTCATTTCCTTCACCCCCTCCGCTAGAAATTGTTAATGAATTGTAAATGAATTTACAATTTCTTGCGTCCTCCTAAGATCGCTCCGTGAGACCCGTCTGACGGGTTCGAACGGTAAGATCAGGAGGATATACATATTAATTGTTTCTTGAGCCCGCCGCTCAAGCGCTCTTTGCAGCGTGTATGAATCCGTCAGCTGACGGACTGAAAAGCTGCAAAGTAAGCTTAGGCGGGCAAATATCATTACATCTTTTTAATAAGCTCTATTAAATATAAGTCTAGATGATAAAGATTTATTTTGCAACAGAAATTTGACTGTTTATGATATACTATTACTAGAATTGAATATGGCGTTGATGGGGAAAGTCCGTCAGCTGACGGACCTCGAGCCCCGGAGCCAGGAGCTGAAGAAAGCCCGCCTTTGCATAAATCTTCGGCGAGGCAATGTAGGTTCCATAAATGAGTTAACTGTACTCTGTCAAGGCTTAAACAGAGGTTTTTCTTTGGATAGATCCTGATTTTCATCAGGACGATTCTGAGGAATCGGTTAAGAATTAAGGTGGCACCACGGAAGAATATTTCCGTCCTTATGATCCAATTGATTTGGAAGAAAGGACGGATTTTTTTATGGGAAAACTTTGGGAAAAAAACTATTCTCAAAAAAAAGAGGCTGAAGCGTATTGCTTTGGAGATACGGTCGTGCTGGATAATAAATTGGTTGTACAAGATGCATTGGGATCAATCGCTCACGCCAAAATGTTAGTAAGTATAGGTATTCTTAGTAATGTGGAATTTACAAAATTAAGACAATGTTTACTAAAGATTATTAAACTGAATAACAAGGGACAATTTAAAGTTGAGCTTGGAGATGAAGATGTACATACAAAAGTTGAAAATTATCTTATTGATAAATTGGGAAATTTAGGTAAAAAAATTCACACAGGAAGAAGTAGAAATGATCAGGTGCAGGTTGATCTCAGATTGTTTACCAAAGATAACCTGCTGGATATTGCCGGTATATGCCATCAATTGATCGACTCATTCATAAATTTTGCTTTGAGATATGAATTTGTACCAATGCCTGGCTACACACATATGCAAAAGGCGATGCCTTCGTCAGTTGGTATGTGGGCTGGGAGTTTTGCCGAGAGTTTAATTGATGACTCAGAGTTGTTGAAATCCGCCTACATTCATAATGATCAATCCCCATTAGGGTCCGGTGCGGCATATGGTGTTTCTCTTCCGATAGACAGAGATCTATCTTCCAAACTTCTTGGTTTTGCCAAAGTCCAAAATAATTCACTTTATGCTCAAGTCTCAAGGGGCAAATCACACCTTTCAGTAATGCAAGCTTTAACTCAAATCATGCTGACGCTTTCGAGATTTGCGCAAGACCTACTGTTATTTACAACTACCGAATTTAATTTCTTCACCGTAGATCAAGAGCTATATACCGGATCAAGCATCATGCCGCAAAAGAAAAACTTGGATGTAATGGAAATATTAAGAGCAAGAACACAAATTGTTATTAGTCAAGAACAAGTAATCGCATCTCTCATAGCTGGTTTGCCGTCAGGGTATAATGCTGATTTTGGCGAAACTAAATATTCGTTAATGAAGACAATTGAAATCACCAAAGATTCACTTGAGATATGCGTCTTAGTCGTTAAACCAATAAAACTAAATATTGAGATTTTAAAAAAAGCTTGCACTCCAGATATTTTTGCAACCCATGCAGCTTACCAATTAGTGAAGGAGGGAATATCTTTCAGGGATGCTTACAAACAAGTAGGATTATCGCTAGAAAAACTGCCTCAATTTGACCCGATTGATATTCTCAAGGTTTCAAGCCACATCGGTGGCCCAGGAAACTTGCAGCTAAAAAAAATATTGGTTAAAGCAAACCAAGCGAACAAATGGTGGGAAAAAAAGCATCAATATTATTTACAGTCCTTAAAGGCTCTTGAAGAACTATGAAAAATACAAAACTAATAATAGAAAAAATGAAACTTTCAGACTTTGATGCCTTAAGAGCCTTGTGGGGAGAGTCGGGACTGCATTTAGCAAGCTATGCCAGGGGAAAACACGAGCTCGACTTATTAATCAGATTTAACACTGAATCATGCATTGTAGCGAAGAACAATGAGACTATCATAGGAACAGCTATTGGTGCATTCAATGGAAAACGAGCTTGGATTTACCATGTCGCAGTAGGTCCAAAATGGCAGAAGAAAGGAATTGGTTCAGTCTTGCTGAAACACGTTGAAGAAATATTAAAAAAGAAAGGAGCTACAAAAATATTTCTCGGTATAGCTTTTACAAATCTTAAAGTAGCTCCTTTTTATAGCAAACATGGTTACACAGTTATGAACGATGCATTCGTTATGGAAAAGGATATATACGAAGAAAAACAAGCTTTGACGGAAGAGGGAGGAATCCATGAAAACTAAAACAAATTACGTAAAAGTCGCTTCTTATGAGGCAAAAATAGGAGCAGTGAAAAAAGTACTTCTTCTGTATTCTGGTGGTTTAGATACAAGCGTAATCCTGAAATGGATCCAGGATAAATATAAGGCAAAAGTAATTGCACTTACGCTTGATCTTGGTCAACAACAGGATGACTTAATGGCAATTAAGAATAAGGCTTTAAAAATGGGCGCAATTAAAGCGATAACTTTGGATGTCAAAGAGGAGTTTGCTAACAATTACTTGGCAAAAGGAATAAAAGCCAATGCTAGTTATCAGGGCGATTACCACCTATCAACTCCTATGGGTAGGGCAATTCTCGCTAAGAAAGCCATTGAAATTGCTAAAAAAGAAAATGTTTATTGCATTGCTCATGGTTGTACAGGTAAGGGTAATGACCAAGTAAGAATTGAGGGGTACGCGCTCACCCTCAATCCCAAGATAAAGATCATTGCGCCAGTCAGAGAATGGGTAATGGATAGAAATGAAGAAATAAAATATGCCCAAAAAAATAATATTCCTGTACCGGTAACAATTGATTTTCCTTATAGTGTTGACGATAACATGTGGGGAATGACTTGGGAGGGTGGAGAAATAGAGGAACCAGGAGTAGTTTCACCAATTGAAAAGTTTTTAACAACATATACTTTGGCGAAAAATGCTCCGGAAAAAGAAGAATTTGTAGTAATTAGTTTTGAAAAGGGACTTCCTGTTGCATTGAACGGAGAAAAATTGACGTTGGCCCAACTCATAAATAAGCTCAATAGAATTGCTGGAAAACATGGAGTAGGAGTCGTACATATGTTTGAAGATAGGTTAGTTGGAGTAAAAAATGGAGGTGTTTATGAATTACCAGCAGCCCATGTCATTATTGAAGCTCATAAAGCATTAGAGAAGTATGTTTCTACCAGATACCTAAATGAGTTGAAGTCCCAGATGGATATTAAGTGGGGTTATTTATGCTATGGCGCTTTATGGTATGACCCAATTATAGAAGCAATAAACGCGTTTAATGACTTTGTTAACCAAAAGGTTACAGGTGAAATTAGAGTAAAATTATATAAGGGCACCGCAACAGTTGTGACAATGAAGTCGCCTTATGGATTAGACCACTCATCTTTTAACAATCTTGATGGGTACAAATTTAATGTAAATGCTAGTCCTGGTTTTACTGAGATTTACTCATTACAGATGAAATTGGCAAACCAAAAAGTTGCTGGAGAATAAAAAAGTTTAGTGTTGCAGTAAAAGAATCAGTAGTGTATAGTTGAAAAATATTATGGCAGAAGAAAAAAAGAAATTTAAGTTCCCCAGATTTTTACAACCTAAATTTCTGATTATCATAGGGCTACTCATTTTAGGACTTCTTGTGTGGAGATTTAAAGGATATTTTATTGTGGCAACAGTCAATGGACAGCCAATCTCACGTTGGGAGCTGACAGATCAACTAATTAGACGATTTGGCCAACAAACTCTGGATAATATTATAAATGAAAGACTTATTTTGGCAGCGGCCCGTCAAAAGGGAGTTTTTGTCACATCTCCCGAGATAGACGCCCGTGTGAAACAAATTGAAGAGAATCTGAAAGGACAAACTACATTATCTGAAGCTTTAGCAGTTCAAGGTTTAAGCGAGAATATGTTTCGGAGACAGATTGAAATTCAAGTCTCAATAGAAAAACTTTTTGATAAAGATGCAAGTGTTTCAGCTACAGAGATAGATCAATATATCAAAGATAATGCTGCAATTTACAAATCGTCAACTGAGCCCGCGAAAATCAGGGAAGAAGTAACACAAAACCTCAAACAACAAAAAGTTGGTCAACTTTTTGACGAATGGTTTACCCAAACTCGCAAAAGCGCCAACGTTAAGAAGTTTCTCTAGTCTTGTGAAGTAGGAATTATGAAGTCTGAGAGACTAATCATCTTCCTTCTTGCGCTTGTTTTTATCCTCGTTAGTATTTTCCCAACAATAAATTTCTATATTCGGACGCCTCAAGATTCAGTCTATACATTCATACATAATAGTATCAGTGACTATCCTTACTATATAAGTTTCATAAGGCAGGGAACTTATGGAAGTTTTACAACCATTGATCAGTTTACTACAGAACCTCAATTGCCAGGATTTATTCACATCTTCTATCTTTGGTTAGGTAAACTTGGTAACGTTTTTCATTTATCCCCAATAAATATTTATTTTCTAGCCAGAATAATTTTTGGATTTATATTTCTTATAGTTAGTTTTAAATTTATTAGTTTCTTTTTGAAAGACAAGTGGGCAAAAATTATAGCTTTTATAATTTTTATAATTTCAACAAGTTTTCCTAAAATTATTTTCTTGGGGGGAAGAATTGATTTTTGGCCATATTTATTTTGGTGGACAGAAATGGATCCACTGCTACGAGCAACTTTCATACCTCATTTTCTATTTGGCCATATAGGTCTCACTGCCTGTTTACTTTTTCTTCTTAAATTATTTAAAAGCTATAAATTTCGATATCTGTTTTATTCAATAATTATTGGCTTTATAGTGGGTTTTGCTCATCCTCCAAGTTTAGGCATGATTTATTATATTTTAATTTCTTACTTATTTATCTTGTCTTTGTTATCCCGACCAAGCCTGCTAGGCGCGTGGAGGGATCTCTCGCGTATGCAAGATTCTCACTCAGACAAGCTGAGAGATTCCTCGACTACGCTCGGAATGACAGTACAACTTTTTTTATCCTTTCTATTTATCCTTTTCACAATTCCACCGCTTTTATATATCTATTTCACAACCAGACTAGTTTTCCCATGGACACTCATGAAAGCTCAGGAGTCATTATTTTACACAATCTCATTCGTCGAATATCTGCTGGCATTGGGACCGATATTTATATTGGGACTGTTTGGAATTGTTGTTGTGATGAAATCCTTGTTAATCGAAAAGAAAAATTACCAGAGTCTTATTTTAATTCTATGGGTGTTAATTGATATAGTAATGATTCCGCTCTCATATTTTTTAGCTTTTAAATCTCCAATTAAAATTCCTACTTTTGCAAATATCAGGTTTCTATCAATGGCTATCCAGTTGCCATTAGCAATTCTGGCAGTTTATTTCTTAAGCTTTGTAAGAAAAAGGTGGAGTAATAAGTTGTTCTGGGGAATTTGTGCGGTTTACGCCGTTTTAACTTTGATTATGTATCCAGGTAGTATTGCCGGACAAACTAATATTTCACCCAGTGTCTATCATTTTGTGTATCCTAAAAAATCTCTGGTTAATGCATTTATTTTTTTGGACAAACTCTCAAGTGAGACTGAAACAGTACTGGCAAGCGAAGATAACAGTAAACTTTTACCTCTTTTTGCCAGAAACAAAGTTTACTTTGGACAATCTATATATACTTATAACAATGAAGATAAAAGTTTGCAGGTGGATAAATTTTTTTCCGAAAATATGACAATTGATGAAGTCAAGTCGTTTCTCAAAGGAGGAAATATTTCTTACGTATTAGTAGATGATGAGAAGATTAAAGAGAGAATTGATTCTTATCAATTTTTAAAAATTATTTACGAAAAAGATCGGGTATATATTTACGAGGTAATTTAAATATTAAAGTCCTCGCTTTAAAATTTACTTTTATTTCTCTCCTATTTCTTTGCTTGCCCAAAGAAATAGGAGAAAGAAATGGCAGCCAGTGCAGGTTTTTATATTTCTCTAACCTCGGATGATCGGGTGGACCCTCCTCAATAGCTGAGGTTTCCACACCTTCATCACTCGGTAAGAGAAATTAATAAAAACACTGCAAATGGCAAATTTGAAATAGTGAACTTAATAACTTAGAAACCTAGTATCTAATTTCTTCGGGCCATGAGGAAATGATAAGAGGTTTGTTTTTACCCCCAGAAATTTGACTTGATATTTCCTCGGTTATAAAAGGCATGAAGGGATGAAGCATAGTTAAAAGTGATTGGTAAATATAAATTAATATCGAAAGCTTTTCAACGTTATTACTTCTTAATTTTTCTTTTGACTGCTCAATAAATTTATCTGCAAATTCGTGCCAGATGAAATGATAGAGTTTTTCTGCCGCTCGCGAAATACGATAATTTTCTATTGCTTTGGTAACAGACCGAGACAAAATTCTCAATTGTGTGAGCATTTTTTTGTCCTCATTTGATAAATTTTTTCTTGTGTTTTCGTTACTTAAGTCAATCATATTTAAGTTACTTTGAGCAGATAGATCAAGATTCATTTTTAGAAAACGAGCTATATTCCAAAGTTTATTGGTGAAGTTTCTCATGCCACGAATTTTATCTTCGGACAAAACCGAATCAGTTCCAGCAGCAGTACCAAAGACCAAAGCCATCCGTAAAGCATCGGCACCAAATTGAGTAATTAGATCAAGCGGGTCGGCACTGTCAGCTTTCGACTTAGATAGCTTTTGTCGCCTTTCATCTCGAACTAGACCATGAAGATAGACAGTGTGAAATGGAATTGCACCAAGAAGCGCTGTGGTCATTAGAATCATTCGAGCGACCCAGAAAAAAAGTATTTCGTAAGCTGTTTCCAAAACATCAGTAGGGTGGTAAGTTTTTAAATCTTCTGTTTGCTCCGGCCATCCCAATGTGCTAAAGGTCCATAATCCTGAGCTAAACCATGTATCAAGAGTATCCTCGTCTTGTTTCCAACCGTCGCTACTCGGGATAGTACCAACTGCTATCTCGTCTCCCCGATACCAAACAGGCACTCGATGGCCGTACCAGATTTGCCGACTGATGCACCAGTCCCGTAGATTATCAACCCAATGGAAATAGTTTTTCTCAAACCTGCTGGGAATAAATTTAATTTGTTTAGTTTTAACCACATGTTGCATTAACTGCTTTAATGTCACCTCTTGTCCGCTAGCAATACCTTTAATCGATGATTTTTCTAAAATAAATGTTCTATTTACTGCTACAAACCATTGTTCCAAAATCTGTGGCTCAATAATCCCTCCACCTCGAGAATTGATGGCAATATTATGCGTATACTGTTCGTCTATTTTGTCGATTAGGCCTTTATTTTTTAATTTCTCAACAATCAGCGGGCGAGCTTTTTTAATATGCATTCCGACAAACTCACCAGCGATTGGTAGTAACTTACCATTGAGATCAATAATCTGCTCTTTATCCAAATTGTGGCGCTTTGCAATATCAAAGTCAGTCGTATCGTGCCAAGGTGTGATTGTCATCACGCCTGTTCCGAAATCCATATCAATCACCTCATCTTTAATTACGGTAGCTGTTACCTGGCCGTTAATCCACTCGACATCAATTTTTTGATGATGTTTGTATTGAGTATACCGTTTATCTTTCGGATGCATAACAACATACTTGTCGCCGAATTTTGTTTCCGGCCGAGCGGTGGCAATCGTAAACGGACCATATTTTAGGTAATACAACGGAGCAGTTTCTTCTTTCCAGTCAACCTCATCATCTGACACTGTGGTTTGGAGTTTAGGGTCCCAGTTAACAATCCGGAAACCACGATAGATCAGTCCCAGATCATAGAAACGTCGGAAAGCTTCGTTGACGGCGCGATTGCGTTTTTCGTCCAGGGTAAATGCCTCACGGCTCCAGTCGGAGGAAGAACCCATCGCCCGCATTTGACCAACCATGATTGTGCGATGCTCATCAACAAACTTATTAATCCGGCGCAACAACTCTACTCTACCCAGGTCATGACGGGTCTTTTCTTCTTTTTTGTAAATATCTTTTTCCACTCGGGCTTGAGTGGCAATCGCAGCGTGGTCGGTACCAGGTAGCCAGAGGGCTCGTCGGCCACGCATACGCTGAAACCGAATCATAATATCTTCAAGTGTTAAAAAAAGGGCATGACCAGCGTGGAGAATGCCGGTGGCATTGGGTGGGGGCATCATAATAGTAAACGGCTCGCGTTTGTTCGCCGCGGGCAAGTTATCAGGATTGAAAAACCCGTTTTTTTCCCACAGTTCGTACCATTTTTGTTCTACTTCTTGGTGTTTATAAACTTTGTCCATAAAATTTGGCTAATTATATCTTTAAGATCTCTACACTTCAACCGAAAGACTAGGCTGCGCTTGGATTTGGGACCAGTGGATTGGTTTGTAGTTAAAGTAAGCAAAACTTGCTATATAGGCAGCGTTATCAGTACAAAGTTGTGCGGGAGGAACATGCAAAGCAACTGAGAACTGAGAACTGAGAACTGAGAACTTCTCGTGCAGGCGAGAATTAGCCGCTACACCGCCACCCAATAAAATACTTTTTACTTTGTATTGCTTAGCCGCGCGTAGGGTTTTTTCAACCAGAACATCTGTTATCGCCTCCTGAATTTCGAAAGCAAATTGCATAACAGTTTTATTAGTCCATTTATTCATACTTTTTAATTTATTAATTTCTCTCATTACCGCAGCTTTGAGTCCGGAAAAAGAAAAGTCTAAGTTATCCTCTCTCATCATCGGTCTTGGTAATTTTACTTTTTGATATTTGATATTTGATATTTGATATTTAGCCGCTTCTGCGGCTATAGCTGGTCCCCCCGGAAATCCCAGTCCAAGTAGTCTTGCTGTTTTGTCAAATGCTTCACCCGCTGCATCGTCCCGAGTGCCACCAAGCCATTTAAGCTGGTTTTGACTTTTCATTAAAAAAAGTTCTGTGTGTCCACCGGAAACCACTAAAGCAATTGCCGGAAACTGAATTTCACTATGATGATATATATTATTAAAGTGGAGAAAGTTAGCATAAATATGGGCAAGGACATGATTAACAGGAACAATTGGTTTCTTTGTAACAAATGCTATTGTTTTGGCAGTTTCAACACCAACCAGTAATGAACCTATTAAACCGGGACCGATTGTGACAGCTATGGCATCTATATGATTTGATATTAAGATATTAAGAGATTGAGATATTGAGTGATTAGAATTATTTACTCGACCTTGCCTGTCGGTAGGCAGGTTGCTCGAAAGCTTAATAGCTCTCTCGATAGCTTCTTCAAGTACCGGAATTATATATTTGATTTGTTCTCTTGCGGCAATTTCTGGAATAATGCCACCGGTTTTTTCATGTAAATTCATGGATGAAGCAACAATATTACTTAGAATCTTTGTGCCATCTTCAACGATTGCCGCGGCTGTTTCATCGGCGGAGGTCTCGATTGCAAATATTCTCATAGTGAGTATTCTAATCAAAGTCTAGGAGTTTAGCCAGTTGGGAGGAGGAGGGAGAGTGGACTTTGGCAATGATAATGATTTGTGCGTTGACTTCCTTGGCTTGTAGCCTCTTTTTATCAAGGATTGGATCGCCTTCGGTTGCCGCTATAATATTTGGTTTGATTTTTCTGACTAATTCATAATATTGCTCATCAGAAAGCATCGGAGGTAACGTAATTACTTTATTAACAAAGATAAGCGACTCGAGCATGATTTTTCGCTGTTTCTGGGTATGGATTGGTCGATTTTTACCCTTCATCCGTCTGACACTTTCATCCGATTCAAGAGCAATTATGAGGAAGTTACCATAGGATTTAGCTTTCTTGAGAAAAGAAATATGGCCATAGTGTAAAAGATCAAAACAGCCACCGACGAGAACTATTGACTTATGTTCTTTTTTAATTTTAGGGTCTAATTTATTGGTATCTTCTATTTTGATTAACTTATTCATACAGAAAGTATCACGGGTAGCAAAAGTAGCACAGGTAGCACAAGTATTTATTTTCGCCCGTGATACTCGTGGTACCTCATATTCCTGTGGTACTTCTTATCAAGTCCTTGTGCCTCGCAGAAATACAGCTTGCCAGGGCGCAAAATTGGAGAAAAATGATTGTTGGGTAATCACTTCGCCGGATTTGACTACTTTGTAATCAAAATTTACTTTTGCTCCGGTGGCTCGGAAGTCTACTTGCTTAACTTCTCCAACAGGCAAATTTGGATCATCCTGAAAAAGATCAGGTGGAGGAGGTGTTTGTGAAAGTATCGTCGGTTTAGTAATTTCTGCCAGTCGTCCATCACTTGTGCCATAGATTTCAAATATTAGAGAATAATTTTTTGCATCCGGTTTGGCTTGAATAAGAATATAATTATCAGTGTTATTTTTGAATTTGAGATCATAACTTGGAGCAAAAACCGTTGCGTCAATCCCAGGAGAAGAGTCCTGTTCATAATAGCTTACTCTATAGGAATGAGCATTTCGTTCAACAATTGGTAGCCCTGCATCCAAAGCAGCTCTAAATAAAGTAGTTGAAACCTGGCATACACCTCCACCGTCTCCCAAGACAGTTCTGCCACTTTTAATAATATAAGCGGGTTGAAAACCTGTGGAAGCAGACACGTCCCCCAAAGTATCATTGAAGGAAAAAATAGATCCAGGAGGGATAAGATGACCATTA